>Ga0307990_1004208_pt1 | contig 10643 bp, 11 predicted proteins | sample EllFjometagen129_FD_203168 | JGI IMG/M metagenome (GOLD analysis project Ga0307990, IMG submission 203168) | Marine microbial communities from Ellis Fjord, Antarctic Ocean - #129 | ecosystem: Environmental > Aquatic > Marine > Unclassified | place: Southern Ocean | collected 2014-10-08
TGGCAGAAAGAGAAGATATGGGATCAAAAGCGATTTCTTCCCGGATAGCCATCCCACATTGCAGATTAGATGGTATTGATGATTTTGTATTAGGTTTATATATTTCCAAAGAAGGTGTTGAATTTGGTGCTATTGATAAAAAAGACTCTTTCGTTTTTGTCTTTATAATTGCTCCGGCAAACAGACAAAAAGAGCATGTTCGGCTTCTATCCTTTATCTCACAATATTTACGTAAAGATGAAAATATCAGTAGATTGATTAATGCAAAAAATACTGAGAATATCCGGGCAAGTATCATTCGTCACACCAATATTGCAAAAGATACCACGCAAACTAATAGGTATAAATTAGTAACTGTGATCATCCAGAACGAAAATAAATTTGAAGATATCCTCAATGTTCTAACCGAATCTGAAGGCAGTAATATAGCTATTGTAGAAGCTTCCAATGCGAGCAGGTATCTTTATCATATGCCGCTTTTTTCCAGTTTTATGCAATCCGACAGAAATGATTTTTGCAGGATCATCACAGCGACGATAGAATCTGAGTTTATTGATGATCTAAAAAATGGTTTAAAAGAGATCATCGAAAATAAGAATGAGAATGACACAATTTTCTTCATTCAAAACATTGAATATTTAATCGGTTCTTTGGAAATTTAGCATGCATACCTCAGGAATATTTCAGCACGAATTTGTTTTGCCAGCCCTTCTTCTGATCGGGTTAACAGTTCTTATCGGCTACTATTTTGGGAAAAACATGAAATTCCTAAGACTTCCTTCTATCATTGGTTTCATGGTATTTGGTGTTGTTCTGGGACCTTCACTTTTAAATGTACTATCAATTCCAATACAACAGAACTTATCGTTTATTACTAACATTGCCCTGGGATTTGTTGCTCTCAGTATAGGGATGGAATTGAAATTTTCCACGCTTAAAAGATTGGGAAAAGGGATTGTTTATGTGATCCTGTTTGAATCATTTGCAGCTTTTATTTTAGTTTTTGCTGGATTGTATTTTCTTACTGGGAACCTTACGCTTTCCTTGTTGTTTGCAGCAGTTGCACCAGCCAGTGCGCCTGCCGGAACTGTAGCAGTGATACAAGAATACAAAGCAAAAGGGAATCTAACCAAAGCTCTTTTCGCAGTTGTAGGTTTTGATGATGGACTGGGTATTATCATTTTCGGATTCTCGGCAGCAATTGCCAAAAATATTTTAATGAATAGCACGGGAGCAGTCTCTGCCGGATTGGTAACAACGATTCTCATTCCTTTAAAGGAAATAGGCTTAAGTTTTCTGCTGGGTGGAATTATCGGATATCTGTTCTCATTATTAGTAAGTAAACTACGAAATTCAGATGATATTCCAATCTTAGTTTTCGGATTTATCTTAACTGCCTGCGGATTTTCGCAAGTTTTGCATACTTCTATAATCCTTACCGTGATGATCATCGGAGTTTTTATTATCAATACTCAACCAAGTTCACTGGTAAACCGCATTCAGAATAGCATGCGTTCTTTTATGCCTTTATTGTTCATTCTCTTTTTTACTCTGGCTGGAGCAAACCTGCACATCAATGCTCTTCCTTCTTTAGGATTGATTGGTGTGATCTATGTTTTAAGCCGTTCAGCCGGATTGATCTTCGGTTCAAGATTGGGAGCAATTATTGGCAAATTAGAAAAGAATATAAAAAATTACATAGGTTTGGGAATTCTCTCACAAGCTGGTGTAGCTATCGGACTTGCCTTGATGGTGAAAAGCGAATTTGCCGGACTTGGAAACGTTATTGAAACAGTGAATGGAGTTAAAGTTACAGCCGGTGATCAGATCGGGACAGTGATCTTAACAACTGTAACTGCAACCTGTATATTCTTTGAAATAATTGGTCCGATACTTACCAGAATCGCTTTAGAAAAAGCTGGTGAGATCAATGTGGAGAAAGAGTAGATTTAAAAACAGTTTTTCCATTTAATTAAGAGAAGTTAGTCAATAATTAAGAAAATAGATGATCTAATAATGATTTAAAATCACTAAATTTATTAGTTCTGTTTTTATAATTTTTGTGATTTATAAAATAACAATTTTTGATATTATTAATATTGTTAAGTTTGTTAGTCAAGTCTTTAAAAATTTGTTCTACTTTTTGTAGTTTTAGTTTTTGACGATCAAATTCATTAGAATTTGTGGATTTACTAAAAGAAATATTTATATTAGATTGGTCTAATTTCTTATCACAATCTTCTATTACAATATCATATTCTTCTTCTTTAGGAGTTGAAATGATTAAACCAAAATGAGTTCGTGAGTATTCATTCTGAGCTCTTAAAATAATCAAAAGGTTTTTGTATTTTACATAGATATCTTTATCAAAATGTTCAGCACCTTCTTCTTCCACTTTAAATCCATCTTTTGTTCTAAAATATATCTTGAAATCTTCTTGAGCTTTTCTATATAGTTTTTGTTATTTTCCCTTTATTTCATTGTAAATTTTAGTAGATGCGTCAAGATTAGATTTTTCGACAGATTTAATTTTACAATTAATATCTTCTAACTTCTTCATTTCGTCTATATTCATATATTTTCTCATTTTGGATAAATAACTAATATTAAATTTTTTAATTTATAAAATTCAATCAATATATTGTTTAATTTTTCAAGAATCCTTTTTCTCTGCAAGCAGAGCCATAAGTCCAATCGTTGCAACGACAATCGTCACAATTTGTACCCACACACGAGATTCGACAATGTGCGAATTTAACCTACTATGACTCCCGAGCCAAGGCATAGTATTCGGTATTTGTCCATAAACAGCTATATAAATGGCTTTTTCATTTGGGGGCAAAAAAAGAAAATGATAACCCATATATTTCTTCAAAATATCACCATCACGTAAAAGTTCACCTTCATAAGGAGGGAATAATCCGCTGATAATTACTATAAATATACCAATGCTTAAGATAATTCGTTGTTTTTTGTTCATTTCTTCTCCTAACATACATTAGGTTGTTTAGATTAATAACATAACATTTACTTTTCTTCAACTCTATCAATTTCAGTTTGTGATTTTTTTTGAAAATATTCAATTTCAGAATTTATTTTCTCAACTTCTTTTTCTAAAAAATACTTAAAGTTCCTTTCATGGTATTTTCGAATGAATAGTTTGTCTTTTTGATCTCTAATACGTACTGTGGCGAGAATTTTTTTTACATTTTCTTGAAATGCAATCATGTATTTTTTTATTATCAAGAAATGTTGTATACATTTCTCAACATTTAACATAAAACTTTCAGGACTCATTGATTTATGAAGTAAAGCATCTCTGTAAAAATCATATAAGTTTAAAATGCCATTTAAATCTGCGTTACATCTTTTAATGTTTTGATTATATGAAAATAAGTCATTTATTAGATCAATATTAATTAACCCGAAAGTAATTTTTTCATCAATGAATAATGATTGCGGTCGATTAGAGGTTATTAAAATTACTCCTTTACTTTTTGCAATCTCTAATTGTGTAACCATTTGGTCTATATTATAAGTATTGCGTTCTAATGCATCTAAATGTTCATTCACTGCACGTTCAATTTTTACAAGTGCTTGATGATTTCTTTCTTTTCTCTCAATCTTACGATTGATAAAGTCCGCTAATCTTAAAAACAGAAAAGCGAAAAAAGCACCAGCAAAAGCTGAAAAGAAAATATCTTTGACTTCAACTGTATTTGCAAGATGAATTACAACCTGAGTTGAATCATTAATAGATGAAGATAAAGAATCTAGCATTATATCCTTTTACAATAAACATCATAAAAAATACACCTAACTATTTATTAACCTGCAAATTTGCTTTATAATACTCAACTCCGAAAGATTCCATTTCCATTTCACATAGATAGAAAGTATTTTCGGAATTTATTTGTCAAATTCTTTCACAAACCCAATCACTTAACCGTATGCTTCAATTCAAGATCAATTCGATCTTTCAAGAATATTTTGATCAATGATTGGTATGGTACATCTCTTTTATTTGCAATCATTTTTATTTCATCTAAAACAAGTTCCGGAAGTCTTAATGAAATAGTTTTGGTTGAAGGTTTTAATTTTGAGAATGCTACTTTTTCTGCTTTCTTCCAATTAATATATTTAGACGAATCTGTATTTGCCCAGAATTCTCTTTCTTCCTTTTCATTTTTGAATTTTGGAATATCTTTATATTTGTTCATTATATGCTTCCTTTTCTTTCTTATTCATATCTCTTGCTGAAATTATTCTAATTAATTTATTTCTAATTGTGAGGACTATAAATAATTGTCGTTCAGTGTCAGTCTTTCCAAGTATGAACCAGCGTTTTTCTGTCTGTGAATGTTTTGAGTCATCTGCAACAAATAATGGCTCATTGAAAAATACCTGTTCGCACTCACTTCGCGTTACTTGATGACGAATCCAGTTTTTCTCAGAATTCCCTTCATCCCAATCAAATCCTTCACAATTCAAAAGTAATTCATTCATATATTTGTATATTTCTGACATATACATGTGGTGTCAATATTTTTTTGTAAATGACAATTATTTCTAACTTAGAGCAATCATTATTTAGCCAAAATGAAAAGTTGTGATATATGAACATCCGCAGATGTCTCCTTCAGAAATTTTTAAATCAGCTTAATATTTCTTTTCACAAACTCAATCACTTTTCTTGCATTAATTTTTGCGTCATTATTTTCAAGTTTAAGTGGAATCACCGTTTGTCCTTCTCTTTTCTCAAGACCGTAAGTGTAGGTTTTATCATAGTAATCTAAAATTATATCGGTGGCTTTATAATAATTTTCGTGTTCGATTGCTTCAATAGCCTGTTGAGTATTTAATCCACCTAATCTACGGGAAATATTATTTATAGAATTTATCAGATCGATTTTACTAAAATTAGCATAATCTTTGATCAACCTGTTAATGCGATTTTCTTTTGAAACTTCAATTTTAATAACTGATGAACTTCTGATCTGATCAAATAATGCATCAGGGATCTTCACTCTTCCGATCATCCTGCTTTCATCTTCCAGCCAGATATTTTTTTCAACATCAAATTTAGTCAATTCTGCTGCCAGGTCATTTTCAAACTGTTGTGTTGTGGGTTGATCATCCTGCCCGAGTGCACCAAAAGCCGAACCTTTGTGATTTGCTAAACCTTCCAGATCCAGCATCTGCTCACTAGTTTTTCCAATTTCTTCCAGGATTTCGGTTTTCCCGCTTCCCGTCATTCCACCGATTACGATAAGCTTATATTTTGTTTCAAAAGAATCTAGTACAAAATTGCGAAATGCTTTATAACCACCTTCCAGCCTATACACTTTTTTTCCGGTAGTTTGAAAGAGTTGTCCCATCCCTTCACTGCGAAAACCACCTCGCCAGCAGTAAATACATATTTCTTGATTTAGAGCTAATTTTTGTAATTCATCAAGATAATGATCGGTTTTTTCAGCAATATATTCCAATGCTTTAGCAATAGCTGTATCACGACTTTCTTGTTTGTATTTTGTGCCGACGATAGCCCGTTCTTCATTAGAGAAAATTGGTATATTCATCGCATTTGTAATATGCCCGTCACTGAATTCCGTAGGAGTGCGAACGTCAATAACAGGCAGATCTTTTGAAACTTTAATGAACTTCTGGATGTTTATTGTCTTCAACCTTTCGACTCCGCCCAGGATGAGATAAACTTCTTCTTTGCAAATATATTATCTGACATTTTCTATTTAATTAGTGCTAATTCTTCTTTAACGAAATTCACCAATTCTTTCACATATTTTGCTGAGAAATCAAATTTGACTCCAGCAGCTTCGTAAAGTTTATCAACTGGAACAGTATAGCCAAGTTTGAGGAAATCTTCATATTTTTTCAAGGCTTTTTCTTTACCGAATTTCTTGTAATTTCGATAAACTGAAAGTGCTCCAAGCTGGCTCATACCATATTCTATGTAATAGAATGGAACTTCGAAAATGTGAAGCTGGAACAGCCAGAGAATTTTCTTGAATTTTTCTACATTTGTCCAGTCCACACCAGTATCATATCTTCTCAAGAGTGAAATAAAATGTTCTTCACGTTCTTCCACAGTATGTTCGGGATTGAGATAGATCCAATGCTGGAAAGCATCAACTATCATGCACCAGGGCAAGAATCCAACAGCTCCTTTGAATTGATCACGTTTAGCTTTTTTGAGATCAGCTTCATCGCTGTAGTATTTATCCCAATGATCCATTGAGAGGAATTCCATTGCCATTGAAGCGAGTTCTGCAACCTCACTGGGTGTTCCCTTGTATGGATCAAGTTTAATATCTTTCGTGGCAAATGTATGCATGGCATGACCTGATTCATGGAGCAGGGTAACAACATTATTGTGTAATCCAACAGCATTCATAAATATAAACGGAGCACCGGTTTCCTGAAGTGGGTAATTGTAGCCGCCAGGTGCTTTTCCTTTCCTATTTTCCAGATCAAGGAATTCGGAGTTTTTCATCATGTTCAATCTTTCTCCAAATTCAGGCTTTATGGTGTGTAAAATGTCAATTCCCTTATCAACAAATTCTTCAATATTATCAAAAGGTTTTAAAATCTTTCCATCCAGATCTACTGATGTATCCCAGGGTTTAACAGATTCAAGTTTCAGAATATTTTTCCGTTCTTCTGTAAATTCTTTCAAGAGTGGAATAACCTCTTTTTCTACAGCATCATGGAATTTTAAAATATCATCTGGTGTGTATGAAAACCTTCCTTTTGCCTGGTGCATATAATCGCGGTAGTTTTCAAATCCTGCATTTTTTGCCTGTTGAACTCGCAGGGTTTTCATCTCATCAAAAAGCTGATTGAACTCATCCCGTTTCTCCATCATTTTTTCCATGCGAAGATTCCAGACTTCTTTTCGTACTTCTCTATCCTGATCTTTCAAAAAAGGAGCAAGTTGAGAAAGAGTTTTTTCCTCACCTTTATATGTTACGGTAAGTTTTGAAAAGATAGACCCATAATTATTGGCTAATTCCTGTTCTTTAACTTGAAGTGGAATATTCTCTTCACGATATAGTTCTATATCATTGGCAATAATTTTATTCAAATGTGCATACTTCTTTTCATCAAGTTCTTTACGGAAAGGACTGTCATAAAATTTCTGATTGAATTTAAAATCATAAGGTTTGGTTTTGGCAATAACTCCTGCATAAAAATCATTGAACTTATTTGAGTATTCTTCATCATCTGCAAAGCGGGTCATATTGATATAGCGCCAAGCCATCTCTTCTGAAAGGATATCGGAAAGTTCGCCAACTTTTTCCATAAAGTTAATAAGTTCATCAGGTGAATTAATACTTACATCTTCCAGATTCTTCATTTCGGTTTCGACATTTCCCCATTTCGTTACATCCAGGTTTTCCGCAAAAAAACTTCTGGGTTTCTTAACGATCTTTTGATCAGTAAAATTCATACTCATCTCCTTTTGCGATTTTATTTTATGGCTCCGATGTTTTTTTGAAAGTTATTTCTGACAAGCTTTTTTACTAGATTGATCCTGAAACAGGGAAGAGAGGAAAAATTCACTTGACCGAACATCATTTTAAAATAAAAAATCAATTTAAATTACTAGAATACACAGGAAAAAGTTTAAAGGAGTCTGTATGATTAATTCAATTATTGAAAGAGTAAAAAATGATAATGTAAAATTCATCCAATTACAATTTTCTGACCTTTTTGGAATTGTGAAAAGTCTGACCATACCGGTTAAACAACTTCAGGGAGCCTTAGAACATGGTATCTGGTTTGATGGATCATCAATTGAAGGATTTGCCAGGATCTGCGAAAGTGATATGTATCTAAAGCCGGATGTTGATACTTATTCTGTGATTCCCTGGCTGCATTCTGAGTATGGAAATACTGCCAGATTGATCTGTGATATTTATACTCCCGATAACGAACCTTTTGAAGGAGATCCACGTTTTATCTTGAAAAAAGCGATAGCGGAAGCTGCGGAATTGGGATATCAATTCAAAACTGGTCCGGAAATGGAGTTTTTCCTTTTCAAAACTAATAATGGACTCATCCCACTTCCAAATGACCTGGCTGGTTATTTTGATCTAACCACCGATAAGGCATATGACATTCGTCGGGAAATGACAGTTGCATTAGAACAATTTGGCATAGAGATCGAAACAACTCATCATGAAGTTGCTATCGGACAACATGAGATTTCTTTTAAATATGGAGATGCTTTAGCAACTGCAGATAATGCCATGACGTTGCGTTTCGTAGTGAAAGCAATTGCACAGAAACATGATTTGCATGCCACATTTATGCCCAAACCTATCGCCAAAGAAAATGGATCTGGAATGCATGTTCACCAAAGTCTTTATAATCTTAAAACTGGAGAAAATGTTTTTTATAACGATAAAGACAAATATAAACTTTCATCTTTAGCTTATAATTTCATGGCAGGGCAATTGAAACATATTAAAGGTATGAGTGCAATTTTATCCCCAACTGTGAATTCTTACAAACGTTTAGTTCCAGGGTATGAAGCTCCTGTTTATATTTGCTGGGGAAGAACAAATCGTTCTGCTCTTATCCGAATTCCAAGCTCATTCAAAGGGAATCCTAACGCTACACGGGTTGAAATCCGCAGCTCAGACCCCAGTTGTAATATCTACCTAGCATTTGCAGTTATGCTTAAAGCAGGCTTAGAAGGAATTAAAGAAAAAATAAATCCGGAAAAACCATTAGAAGAAGATATATATCTTTTCAGTGATGAAAAACTTGCTGAAATGAAAATTGAAACAATTCCTTCCAATCTCTCTGATGCCTTGTTTTCTATGAAAGAAGACGAATTAGTCAAGCAGACCTTGGGAGAACGAACCTTTAAAAAATACTTGCTGGCAAAGAAAAAAGAATGGGATGAATACAGTATCCAAGTTTCAAATTGGGAAATTGATACATATTTGGTAAAGTATTGATTTAGTTGATTCTAAGAAAATCAGCTTGACGGTATAAGTATGAACAAAAGATTTCAAAAAAAATATTGGAGTGAGTGTGAATTTTCAAGATATAATTCTAAAACTACAGCATTACTGGGCAGAAAATGGCTGTAATATTCTACAGCCTTATGATGAAAATATGGGAGCTGGTACTTTCCACCCTGCAACTTTTTTTGGATCTTTAGGTAAAAAACCTACTTCTATTGCTTATACTCAACCCTGCCGAAGACCCAAAGACGGACGTTATGGTGAAAATCCGAACAGGTATCAACATTATTATCAATTCCAGGTAATAATCAAACCCTCACCAGATGATATTCAAAATCTATATTTAAAAAGTTTACAAGCTATTGGAATTGAAACTGAGAAACATGATATTCGTTTTGTGGAGGATGATTGGGAATCACCAACACTAGGAGCCTGGGGGCTTGGCTGGGAAGTATGGCTAGATGGTATGGAAATTTCTCAATTCACCTATTTTCAGCAAGTGGGAGGAATTGAAGTATTTCCGATCAGTGTGGAACTTACTTATGGCTTAGAACGTTTGGCAATGTACATTCAAGATGTTGATGATTTCAAAGATCTTAGGTGGAACGACACAACAAAATATGGTGAGATCTTCTTTGATAAAGAGGTTGAATTCTCTACATTTAACTTCAAGAACGCAGACGTGAAATCTCTTTTTGAAGTTTTTATTGATCAGGAAAAACAGGTGAAAATGTTACTTGAGAATAAACTGGTCTATCCAGCTTATGATTATTTGCTTAAATCATCGCACACGTTTAATCTTTTAGATGCACGTGGTGTGATTAGCGTGACAGAGCGAGCGGCTTATATAGGTAAGATCAGGTCAATGGCAAAAGAATGTGCGATACTATATATCGAGAAATACGAGGATTAACAACAAAAATGACTAACGATATTGAAAAAAAACAGAATTACATTAAAGAGTTAGAGGTTTTAAATGCCTTTGGTAAATTAAACATTGTTGAAATAAAGGATAAAGAAGATAAATGGAAATTTAAACCGATAAAGCAATATTTAAACAGTCTGCTCTTTGGATCTAAACCTGAAACTGCTTCAGCAGAATTATTAAAAGAAATTGTTAACAGAATATTAAAAATAGAATCTTTTTCAGAAGTTGCTTTAAAGAATGGATTTATTGATTTAGCATTACAAGAAAACATTAAAAATCCTGTGTTAATAGAACTTAAACCAAATTATTTTAAACATGATGAGGAATTAAGGCAAAAAAAGTTTGATTTTGAAAAACATGAAAAACAAATTAAGAAATATTTACAAAACAACAATTATGTTATCTTAACTAATCTTGATAACTCTTTTTTATTCAATCAAGAAAGCTTGTTAAAATATAAACCATTTGCTGAAATTAAATTTACAGAACTTTTAGATAGATATTTAGAATACGATAATTTTTGGGAATCAGTAAGAAGATTAGAGGATGACCAACCTAAACCTGAACTTGAAGCAGATTTTTTCAAAGATTTGAAAAAATGGTATAAGCAGCTTTTATCTGTAAATTTCATTAAAAATGATAAGTTCACTAAAGAAGAATTAATTGTACTATTTTTGAATAAAATAATTTTTATAAAGACTTTAGAAGATTATGGTTTA
>Ga0307990_1004209_pt1 | contig 10641 bp, 10 predicted proteins | sample EllFjometagen129_FD_203168 | JGI IMG/M metagenome (GOLD analysis project Ga0307990, IMG submission 203168) | Marine microbial communities from Ellis Fjord, Antarctic Ocean - #129 | ecosystem: Environmental > Aquatic > Marine > Unclassified | place: Southern Ocean | collected 2014-10-08
TTACGGGATATGATCCCGATTACTCCCACGTGAAGATCGGTTTAACTAAAAAAGTATGATACAAATTTCCCTATATGGTCTGTTAACATGAAAATTTGAGAACGATCACATAAATTGACAAGAACTCGCTTTTACAAGAAGAGACTATAGGGAAGTTATTCTTGTATGTCAATGAAGAACTGTCAACAAAAGTATTGCCGAGGGGGAAAGGTTCCAATGGTATGCCTTTCAATGACGCCGATACTGCCCTGCTCTGAAAAAATTGGTTGATATATCAGGCAAATCGTATTACTTTCGCGTGGTATGGTCTTAATCATACACAGACCAACAAGGCGAAGGGAGCAGTAATTCATGTCAGAAAATCTCTCATTTTTTGCGGGAAGAAAGGCATTGCCGATAATCAGGGAGGGCGGCCTGAATCCTGATCAGGTAAAAGTTGTAACCGGGGCGGCGGGCGGCCCGAAATGCCTTATCCTCAATCATCTCGATGCAGCTATTTTCTCGACCTGGTTCGCGGACAGGAAAGAACCCCTGTTTCTGTTGGGTTCGTCCGCGGCCGCGTGGAGATTCGCGTCCATATCACAAAAGCAGCCCCTGGAGGCCATCGACCGATTTAAGACCACCTATGTCCACCAGCACTACTCGGAAAAACCATCCACAAAAGAGATCACCGACGAAAGCATTGCCTTTCTGAATATCTTTATAGGTAACAGAGGAGAGAAAGAAATCCTCAGCCACCCATATCTCAGGTTGAATGTCATGTCGACCAGGTGCCGGGGGCTTACGGCAAGCGACCGAAAGGGCGCGCTCCTGCCCGGGCTTACCATCGCCGCCCTTCTCAATATCGTCAGTCGAAGATCTCTGAGATTCTTCTTCGAGAGGACACTGCTGTACGACCCGAGGGATACCCCACCCTTCTTCGACATGGACGAATTTCCCATCCGGAAGGTCCCCCTCACAGAGGAGAATCTCAGACAGGCCCTCCTGGCATCCGGATCCATCCCGGTAGCCATGTCCTGCGTCACCGATATACCGGGTGCCCGAAAGGGCACTTACAGGGATGGGGGCGTAATAGATTACCACATGAACATACCCTTCATGAAGGACAGTGACGGCATAGTGCTCTTTCCCCACTACACAAATCGCGTCATACCGGGGTGGTTCGACAAGCATCTTTCGTGGAGAAAACCGGACCCGTCAAACATGGAAAACGTGCTCTTGCTGCATCCGTCTGAAGAGTTTATAAAACGGCTACCATATGGAAAGATACCCGACCGGAACGATTTTCGTCTCTTCAGCGGCAGGGATAACGAACGGATGGATTACTGGAACAGGGCCATAAAAGAAAGCGAACGGCTGGGAGAGGAATTTCTTGACGCTGTTCAGACAGGAAAAATCCGCGAACTGGTAAGGCCCATGCCGGAGTGAAGGGAACGAAAAACCGGATTCCCGATCCCCGATCAAAGTCGGGAACAGTCGGGAATGACAAGCATAGCGTGGGGTCTCTGTGCCCCACAAAGAGGGCACATTACTTTAACCACCGTTCTATTGCCAGAGATGTCTGCATTATGAGATTCCCACAGGTCTTTTCGTCTTTGCCGGCAAGAACAAAGGGTATCGCGTAAACCGGAACATTGAAAGCCCTTTTCAGCAGGGCGATGGTCTTGCATTTTCTGTCTTCTACCTTCCGGCGGTCCGCGTAGCTGTCACCGGCCTCTTCATTGAACCCAAAATCATCTATTATCAGAATGCTCTGAATTGCATCCAGTTTCAAAACAGTTCCGACCATCTTCCAGAATCCCGGACCGACCTTGTGCATACCTGTATCAGCGGAATTGGCAACGACAAATTTCGGAGATACAGTCGCCCCGGACGCATCCTTCAGAGATATCGCCCCTGCACCCATTTTCTTGAGAAATCCGACGATATAACCGGTAGCCTCGGCATAATGATCGGTGGCAATAACATTAATAACGGAAGCCTCTCCGCTCAATTTTTGCAGGATGGGACACCACCGACCGTCGACAGTGGAATGACCAAGATAACTGTCAACAAAACGAGCAGCGCTCAGGTGTATTTCTTTGTCCGAAACCGCCGGGGAGAACACCTCTTTAATCCTCCGGAAGATGACTTCCCTGTAGCCGATGGATGTGGTGCTCCCCTTCTCCCAGGCAGGATTGACTATCTCTCTCCAGAATGTCTCCGGGTCCGCTATACCCAGACCCGCAAGACCGCTTCGATGCAATTCCTCTGTCAGATTGTCGTCTTCTCCAAACCGGACAGCATCCAGACTTAGAGTACCTGAATAATCAAATATGACAAGCTTTTCAAACATCATACACGATCCATTTTCTCCCGCGCATCTGATATTATACCGACCAGTTCTCTTGACGCCGCCTCGGGGTCGGCCGCAGCACATACAGCGGATACCACGGCAACGCAGTCGCCGCCCGCCTTTACCACATCCGCAGCGTTGGATGCGTTCAGTCCCCCGATGGCAACGAGACTATGGCGTGAAAAGGCCCTGATCCTAGACAGGCCGTCCAGTCCCCAGGCACCTTTTGTATCGGTTTTCGTGGGCGTTTCAAAGACAGGGCTGACGCCGATGTAATCACAGTCAAGAACCTCGGCCTCCTCAACATCCTCCCATTTCTCCACAGACAGGCCGATAATCGCACCTGGACCCATGAGTGATCGCGCCATCTTATACGGCATGTCGTCCTGTCCTACATGCACGCCATCCGCCTTTACCGCAAGCGCCACATCAACACGATCATTTATGATCAGGGGCACGCTAAAGGGCGTGAGAATCTCTTTGATTCTTACGGCTTCTTCGATGAAATCCCGTGTGGACTGATCCTTTTCCCGTATCTGCACATAACATGCGCCCCCCCTCACAGATCGCAATATTACATCTTCGAGGGAACTGTCTCCACACAGATCACGATCAGTAACCAGATATAATCCCTTCACTGTCACTCTCCTATCCTGATACGATTTGTCAGGTCATCTTCGGTCAGGCGGAAAAGTGCATCCAGAAAACCAACCTGAAGGCTGCCCGGCCCTTTACAGCCCTCAACGGCAATTTCTCCGGCAATACCCATCAGCGCCATGGCTCCCGCGGCCGCGGCCGAAAAAGAGGAGTTGACGGCAGCAAAGGCGCCACACAGGGCGGTGGCCGTGCAGCCCAGGCCGGTCACCCTCGCCATCATCGGGTGACCGTTTTCAATCTGTATCACACTCCCGCCACCCACGATATAATCCACCTCACCGCTTATGCACACAACACTGCCTGTATTCCCGTACAGTCGTTGCGCCGCTTCCAGCGCGGCACTCGAAGGATCGGAGCTGTCCACTCCCTTTGTCTTTGCTTCCTCCATGGTGAGCGCCATAATCTCGGAGGCATTTCCACGGATAATAGCCGGAGGGACGGCTTCAATGAGGTCATGGCAGGTCGCTGTTCGGTAGGATGTAGCTCCGACTCCCACAGGATCCAGAATAACCGGTATGCCCAGTTCCCCGGCCCGTCTGACGGCACAGAACATCGCTTGAACCCATGGTTCGCTCAGGGTGCCTATATTGATAACCAGCGCACGGGCGATCCCTGTCATCTCCTCCACTTCCTCCACGGCATGTGCCATAACCGGAGACGCCCCTATCGCCAGAAGCGCGTTGGCGGTACTGTTCATCACCACATAATTGGTTATGTTGTGGATCAGCGGGGATGCCTTTCGGATCTTTTCAATGTCCAGCCATATATCGTTCGCTGTAATCATCACACAAATCCTTTCTATTTTCCAAGGATGGACGTTACATCCATCTTCTTCTCAATGAGACCGTAACGAAGAGCAAAATCAGCGAATTCCTGCCACTCTTTCTTGTCACAGGTCTGGCTGTGGGCGTAAATTGGAAGCGTTATCTCGAACGCCCTGGATTCCATCTCCCTCGGGGCCTCCGGCACAGCGCTGAAATAGGCCTCAAGGGCCTTCCGGGGGTCTTTCCTCGCCCGGGAAATAGCGCGATCTATTGCGCGGGTAAAGCCCCTGAGGACCTCCGCCCTTTCCTTTGCCGTCCGCTCTCCACTTATGAAGACCAGCTCGTCGTAGTCCGGGATGCCCCACTCGCTCAACTCAAAATACCCGGGCTTGTACCCTCTTTCTTCAAGCTCCACATTCTCATAGTTTTTGTATGGTCCCATAATAGCGTCCACCTTACCGGATACCAGAGACTGGACAATCGAGAAGCCCACATTGATCGGCACATAGCTTTTTATTCCGTTGATCCTGGCAAATGCTTCCATAAGCACATCCATCATACCCGGAACGGTGTAACCGATTGTCTTGCCTTCCAGGTCTGCCGGTTTTTTGATCCCCTTTCCTTTCAGAAAGAGGAGAACACTGAGGGGATGTTCCACCAGTCTTCCAACAACCCTGATATTAAGACCGGCCGAGGCGCCGATAATCACCTGTGGTTCGTACGAAACGGCGATATCAACATTACCGGAAGCGGCAAGCTTCATGGCATCTGTAGTCGAGGAGGGTGTCAGTATCGTAACATCGAGCCCCTCATCACCAAAAAATCCTTCCTGCTGCGCCACATAAATGGGAAGGTGGTCTATGTTGGGAAACCAGTCCAGCATGACCGTGATCCTCTGCGCGGCGCAGACGGGAAATGCCGTAAGCAGAAAAAACGACGCCAGGATAATTGAAACAAATACCTTAAAACTGTTCTTCATAATCACATTTCCCCTTTCTTTATTTCCAGGCTTTTGTTGGGTTTCGTACCTCAACCCAACCTACAATTATTTCCAGTAAATGACTCTCTTCTCCAGAAAACCCACGAACACCCACATGGCGAGCCCCATAACGGAGAGCCACAGGATCGCCGCGAAGACCAGTGACACCTGCAGCCTCGCATTGGCCTGTATCATCAGATAACCAAGACCTCTCTGCGCGCCCACCCACTCTCCGATGACCGCTCCTATCGTGGCAACGGTAACTCCCACCTTCAACCCGGAAAAGAAATACGGAAGGGCCCATGGCCAGTAGAGAAGCCGCAGTTTTTTCCAGAATCCAGCACCCATCAGATCGAAGAAAACCATGTACTCACGTTCACAGTTCTTGTATCCCTCGAGCAGACTGACCGTTATGGGAAAGAATATGATAATCGCCGCCATCAGAACCTTGCTGGCAAGACCGTATCCAAGCCATATCACCAGGAGTGGAGCCAGAGCAAATACCGGCACCGCCTGAGATGCCACGAGAAAAGGCGACAGGGCACGTTCGATTGAAGGGCAGGTAAACATGACCGTCGCAAGTGGTACCGAGACCAGTAGTGACAGGAAGATTCCCATGATTATCTCCAGCGCGGTAACACCCGCGTGCGGCAGGAGAAGGGATGTCTTAAGTACTGTTGTTTTTAATATCTCGCTGGGGGCGGGAAGGATGAAGTCAGGGACAGAAAACCACCAGCAGGAAAACTCCCAGATTGCAATAACAGTCAAAGCAATCAGCAGGGAAATCCAGTTAGATCGTTCCATTTAAATCTCCCTCCAGTTCTTCTAGCACATGCTCTTTTATCTTCAGCAGCTCAGGATTACTGCTCCTTCCGGATTTCGGCATCTCCAGGACAAACCGCTCTCTTACCCGCATCGGTATAGGTGTCAGGACAAGCAGTTCATCAGACATCAGGAGGGCCTCCTCTATGTCGTGCGTTATCATCAGTATGGTCTTGTTAAACTCACTCTGGAGTAACAGAAGCAGGGCCTGGAGACTTCTTCGGGTTATGGCGTCGAGGGAAGAAAGGGGCTCATCGAGAAGAACCAGTTCATGCTCGAACATCAGGGTTCTTACCAGGGCGCAGCGCTGCCGCATACCGCCGGACACCTTCTGCGGCGTATAGTTCTCGAAATCGTGCAGCCCCAGACGACTGAACAGGGCCGATGCCTTTTCCTGTGAATCATTCTCATTGCTCCCGGCAATCTTTGCCGGTAGCATGGCGTTGTCAATCAGGGAAAGCCACGGAAGGAGCAGGTCTTTCTGCTGCATGTAAGCCGCCCTGCTCATCAAATCGGGAACAGCTTCCCCAAGCCAGGATATTCTGCCGGCATCTCTTGGAAAAACACCGGTCAGCACATCGAAAAGGGTGCTCTTGCCGCAACCGGATGGCCCTATAAGAGTGGTAAAACCTCCTCTGGGCACAGTCAGGTCAAACCCTTCCATAACGGTAAGATCCTCAAATCTTTTTGTCAGACCTGAAACCGAAAGCATTTCATCCTCTATTCCTTAAAATCACTTTCAGGCATATTACCGTTCATGAACAGATATGCCATGTGGTTGGTCGGCCCGTGTCCTCCACCTATACAGAGAGAATACTTGATAGCCATGGTTATATAATCCTTTGCCCTTTTGACCGCTTCGAACACATCCATTCCTTGGGCGAGCCCTGTGGCAATAGCAGCGGAGATAGTGCATCCGGTACCGTGCGTATTTTTTGTGTCTATCCTCTCCGAGATTAACTCATGAAAATCCCTGCCATCATAGAGCACATCCAGGGCATCTCCCGACATGTGCCCCCCCTTTAAAAAGACATTTTTTGCACCCATCCGGTTTATGGCTCTGGCCGCCTTTTTCATGTCTTCAACAGTTGTAATCTTGATTCCGGTCAGCTCTTCCGCCTCGGGAATATTGGGGGTGATCACAAATGCCAGTGGGAGGAGCCTGTCGATCAGTGTCTGCTTTGCCTCCTGCCGTATCAGCATCGCACCACCCTTGGCCACCATCACGGGGTCGACGACGAGCTTTTCTATCCCGTACTGTTCTATCTTTCCCGCAACGACCGCTATGATCTCAGAACTGGAGAGCATCCCCGTCTTTGCGGCATCGACACCGATATCGGTAGCCACCGCGTCAAATTGTTTTTCAACAAAATCGGCGGGTACTTCGTGGATTCCATGCACACCGAGTGTATTCTGCGCGGTCAGGGCCGTGATAACGCTCATGCCAAAACCTCCAAGCACAGTAATCGTCTTCAGATCCGCCTGTATGCCGGCTCCTCCACCCGAATCCGACCCCGCTATCGTCAACACCCTTTTTACCGTCATATCTTACTCCTACTCCGGGCAAGCCGGAAGAGCTCATAGCTTTTTGTTGGGTTTCGTACCTCAACCCAACCTACAAGTTCCAACTAAATTCCAAACTGTCGTATAATCAGCAGATACCCCGACTTCACCAAGATCTTTCCCCTCGTTCCGGTGAGACGGTTACTGATGCCGTACGGTTTTCCAATTTCCATCACCCCGTCGGAAAGAGGATATCTGAAGCCTTCGAGCGTTATCCCTCTGACGTCTGAGGACATGGGAATCAGAGAAATCGTCTCCCCTTCCCTGCCATCGATCATACATGACCGGTCAATGACAAAAAGCTCGCAATCTTTATCAACTATTTTCGCGTCAACACCTCTTTTCACGCACATCACAAGGAGAGAAATATTCGCCAGCGCGTGGTCGATCCTCCCCCCGAGGGCGCCGAATATGCGTATCTCATCCGGATTTATCCCGAAGGCACACTCAAGCGCTAGTTGTGTATCGGTTTCGTCCTTGTCCGCGGGATGCCTGATGATCCTGCTCCCCTTTGCCTTAAAATATCTCAGGGTGTCTTCATCAATAGAATCCATGTCACCCACAATAAAATTGGGCGTTATGTCAGACACTTTCAACTTCTGAGCCGCACCGTCGGCGCATATAATCACCGAATCGCCGGCGCTTCTGATCTGATCCTCGAGAAATCCGGCATTGTCCATGACACCGTTCGATATGACAAAGACCAACTTTTTCATGGAACCTGCCCCTCCCGGCAAAAACAAAAAAAGGCATACCCGGTATTGGATATGCCCTCAAAAGATACCAAACTTTATCTCCCTGCGCTGGCATTACCCAGATCCGGTTCAAAGGGTATCATCTCAGCCCGGGATAACTATGCCCCGAGCACCCCTGAATCTATAGTTGCTATTCTATTCCAGACACCCTCCAGAATCAAGAAAAAAAGATACCTGGGGCAAAGGGGACGTTGGTGAAATGTTGACATTTTCCCCTCGGTAGATTCGCTAGGCTTAATCCACCCTACAATACAGTCAATAGTCGACGACTGAACCCGTTTTCCCTCTTGTTTGTGTTGCGTGCAGACATTCCAAGCCAGAGTCATTTTGTCAAGTGTGTAGGTTTGACCCCATTGTTTCTGACCCCATTGCTTCTTTCAAATGTCACCGACAGGTGAGCGGGTTTTCGATACGCAAATATCACGTCATTGAAGGGAAGCTTGCTTTTGTTGAAGTTATTTTTCTTGACACTAGTAAAAAAAACAATATACAAAACAGCGCAGATTTTGGAATTTTCACCTTCCGCTAACCCATCAAATCTATCAGAAAAGAGGAAAGTATGTCTGGTTTCAGAGAAATTACCATGGGCGAGCTCTTGAGGGAAACAGTATCGAGATTTCCCGAGAATGAAGCACTTATCTGTCCCGAATTCGGTGTCAGGGAAACATATGATGAATTTTTGATCTCCTGTACGGAAGTAGCCAAGGGTTTCCTGGCGATCGGGGTGAAAAAAGGAGATCATGTGTCTGTCTGGGCCACCAATGTTCCCCAGTGGGCCCACCTGCAGTTTGGCCTCGGGATGATAGGGGCCGTTCTGGTAACGATCAACACCAGTTACAAGTCACACGAGCTTGAGTATATACTGAACCAGTCCGATTCCACAATACTGGTTCACATTGAGGGATACAGGGGCACAAGCTTCTCGCAGATAGTGGAGGAGATTATACCGGAGGCGGAAGGCGCCGGTGTGGGAGAGATACGATCGGACAGGCTCCCCTCTCTAAGAAACGTTATATACATAAGGAATAAAAACAAGGACAGGAACGCCTTTTGCTTTGAAGATATTGTACGTTTGGGCGGGGCGGTATCGGATGAAGAACTGAGGGACCGTGAGCTGTCTATTGACGCGGACGATGTGGTTAATATGCAGTATACCTCCGGAACCACCGGATTTCCCAAGGGCGTTATGCTCACGCACCGCAATATTATCAACAATGCCAAAATGGTGGGGGACGTTATGGGGATGACAGAGAATGATCGGCTCCTGGTCCAGGTTCCCCTCTTCCACTGTTTCGGATGTGTCATGAGTTCACTCAATTGCGTGTACCATGGCTCGACGATGGTTGTGTTGGAGAGTTTTGATCCCCTCAAGGCGCTGGAGTTCATAGAAACCGAGAAATGCACGGCGATCAACGGGGTTCCCACGATGTTTATAGCCATTCTGGGCCATCGGGATTTCAAAAAATTCGATATGTCTTCCTTGAGAACGGGCACCATGGCGGGCGCGCTCTGTCCGGAGGAGGCGATGAAAAACGTTATGACGGAGATGCACTGCCCCGAGATCACTATCGCATACGGCCAGACCGAATCTTCTCCCGTTATGACCATGACACGGAGAGGCGATCCAGTGGATCTCCGGGTATCGACGGTGGGGAGACTTTTTGACGGGATTGATGGTGGGGTGGTTGATCCGGAGACAGGGGAGGCCGTTCCCCCGGATACGCAGGGAGAGATCGTCACGAAAAGTTCTTGTGTGATGAAGGGGTATTACAAAATGCCCGAGGCGACTGCTGCCGCTATTGATACAGAAGGCTGGCTGCACACGGGTGATCTGGGAACGGTGGACAGAGACGGCTATTTCCGGATTACCGGACGGATAAAGGATATGATAATCAGGGGGGGGGAGAATATATACCCCCGGGAGATAGAGGAATTTTTACACAAACATCCCAAGGTGAAGAATGTGTACGTGGTTGGAATTCCCGACGAGAAGTACGGCGAACAGATTCTCGCCTCCATAGAATTGGAAGACGGTGAAGAGGCGGTCGCGGACGAGTTCGAAAAATTCTGTACCGACAAAATTGCCCGCCACAAGGTACCGAGATTCTGGGAATTCAACGTGCCTATCCCTATGACGGCGAGTGGAAAGGTCCAGAAATTCAAGCTGGCTGAACAGTTTTTGGAGAGGCTTTCGCATTCCTGACCGCAGTTGCCCTGAAGAGATTGATGCCACATACCTGTTCTTCTTGTGTTTTGTTGTTACAGGAGCATGACCCTCCGGGCAGAAAGTCACTTTACCCTTTTCCGAAAAGGTAAAGTCGGAAAGAGGTATGACATCCTCCTTCTGTGAACCCATCGTAGGAGCAATAACCTCTGTACCAAGTCTCTTTGCAGTCTCGCAGTTGTCGTCACTGCCATAGAGGGAATCAGCAAGCAATTTGTCAGGCAACAGATTACGCTCTTCTGCAGATTCAATGGCCGGAATCAGGGCGTTGGCATCGCTCTCACAGGCAGTCTGAACTTCAACATGGGTTATCAGGTTGAGTGCCTGCCTGTGCGTAGCACGCAGACAGATCGAAACAGAGTCATTTTGTCAAATGTGTAGGGTTGACCCCATTGCTTCCTGACCCCATTGTTTTCTTAACAAAAAACATCCATGATCCTGAATTTATCCGCGTCGAACAGTCCTTTGTCGCTCATCTTTATCCCGGGGATAACAAGGAGCGCCATGAATGACATGGTCATAAAGGGCGCGCGCAGTTTTGA
>Ga0307990_1004210_pt1 | contig 10641 bp, 4 predicted proteins | sample EllFjometagen129_FD_203168 | JGI IMG/M metagenome (GOLD analysis project Ga0307990, IMG submission 203168) | Marine microbial communities from Ellis Fjord, Antarctic Ocean - #129 | ecosystem: Environmental > Aquatic > Marine > Unclassified | place: Southern Ocean | collected 2014-10-08
GAATTAGCTCATGAATAAGGTTTCAAAAAAAACAAGCGAGTCAGAAAACAAACTTAGTCGCCGACGTTTTGTAGCTGAGGCTGGCATGGCCACTGCCTCATGGATGATGCTGCAACCGGCCTTAGTGCGAGGCACACAAGCCAATGCACGGATCAAAACGGGTGTTATTGGCCTGGGAGGTCGCGGTGCATGGATCGCCCGGCATCTGAGGGAGCATGGAGGGTATGAGATCACCGCGGTTGCAGATTACTTTGATGAGGTGGTACAAGAGGTGGGTGCTGAATTGGGTGTTGCTCAGGAACGCCGATTTTCTGGGTTAAATGGATACAAACGCCTGGTGGACAGCCAGGTAGAGGCTGTTTTCTGTGAGACGCCTCCCTATTGTTTTCCAGACCATGTGGCTGAAGCGGTGACTGCCGGGTGCCATGTGTATGTGGCCAAGCCTTTGGGCTGCGATGTCCCTGGGTGCCTGAAGATCGCGGCTGCGGCCAAACAGGCTACTGCCAATAAGCAGGTTTTCTTATGCGATTTCCAGACGCGAACGAACGAATACTATATAGAGGCTGTCAAGCGTGTTCAGCGGGGCGATATCGGTGCTTTTACGCTCTTGGATGTCCCGGGGGGGAGCAATGGATTCAAGGATCCACCTCTAACAGACACCATTGAGAGCCGTTTACGCCATCTGGTGTGGGTCAATGACGTTGCCCTGGGGGGGGGATTAAACGTCAATTTTGATATTCATGCTGTAGACGTGGCTTTGTGGATTGCAGGTAAACGACCCGTGAGTGCCATGGGCTGTGCTCGCAGGGCAGATACCACGGCCCATGGGGATGCCATGCGTGTATTTTCCCTCACCTATCAATTTGACGGAGGGTTGGTGCTGAATCAACGCACCGATCATCTGCAGAATCTCACGAGTGACATAGTTTGTAATGCTTACGGGGATAAGGGATACCTGGAGAGCAAATATAATGGTAAGGTTTGGATTCAAAGTCACAAGGAACCCTATCGTGGTGGTGAGACCGGAGGAATCTATCAGAAAGGGATGCAGGCCAATGTCGCGACTTTTCACCGAAGTGTCACACAGAAGAACTATGACAATCCAACCGTAGAACCCAGTATTAATTCTACCTTAGCGACGATTCTGGGTCGAGAGGCTGGCCGGCGCAATACGGAGTTGACCTGGGACGCTATGATCAAAGAGAACCGCCGTTGGGAACCGAATCTACGCGGACTCAAGGCCTAACCGCTTCTGTGCTTTTTCTTCCTGGGTTATACACAAAAATGGAAATCCCGGATAATATGGCGATATACACAAATCCCTTACGATTGAATTAGGAAAAAAAGATGAAATACTTTGCAGCAACAATTCTGTTTGTGGTTATGACAGTGTCCAGTGCTCTTGGCAATACACTGCCGACCGGAAAACCGTACCCCGAGTTTCAGATCGGTGTGACTGGACTCAATGCCGCAATCAAAGAGGGTGTGCTTGCCATCACGCAGATTACACCCGACACGCCGGCAGAGGGTAGACTCAAAGCCGGTGATGTGCTGCTGGCGGTGAATAGCACTTCGCTGGAGATACAGGATCCACGTCATGCGCTGGGTGAAGCCATCAATAAGGCCGAGGGTAGTGACGGCAGGATGGTCTTCAAGGTCAGCCGCGACGGCGAAGAAGTCGATGTGACCATCAAGCTCAGGCCCATTGGGTCCTACAGCAAGACGTGGCCTTTAAACTGCAAAAAGTCGCAGACCATCATCAAGGAAACAGCAGAGTTCATTCTCAAAGCCGGTCCGTGTCAAGGTTATACCGGTAGTCTGGATGGCCTCTTTCTGCTGTCGACCGGCATTGGGAAGTACACTCGGGCAGCAAAGAAATGGGCACAGCATTTTGCCACCGGCACCTGCGGCAGTCATACCTGGAACAACGGATACCTGGGTCTGTTCCTGGGGGAATACTATCTCGCGACCGGAGACAAGAGTGTTTTGCCGACCATCAAGGCTCTGTGCGACGACGCCACCAAACGTCAATACTATGGAGGCTGGAACCACTGGGATGATGCCAATCCCGGCTACGTACAGGGCGGCCTGATGAACCCTGCGGGGGTTCAGGTGCTCACCTCATTGATCCTGGCACGCGAGTGTGGTGTCAAATTCGATGAATCGACGTATGACAAAGCCCTGACATACTTCTTCCGGTTTGCCGGTCATGGCGGTGTTTCATATGGCAATCATCCGCCGGAAGGCATGGTGTCGAATGGCAAGAATGGTATGCTGGCGTGTTCCTTGACGCTACTGCCGCACAAGAAGTTTCAGGGTGGTTCACAGATTCTGGCGCTTGCTGAGACCGATGCCTATTATAACAATGAGGGCGGACATGGCTCTCACTTCGGCAACGTGATGTGGCGCGGCATCGCCGGGGCGCTGGTGCCGCAAGACAAGCAGCAGAACTACCGCCGCCATATGGATGCCCTCATGTGGTACTATGAGCTCTGCCGTCTGCCCCAGGGCGGATTTTGGATGTTGCCGCAACCGGGCGACGGCACCCGCCGGGGGACCGGTAGAGCGCCCAACTACTCCGCCGGCATGGTCGGATTGACCTACACGGCGCCGCTCAAGACCCTTCGCATCACCGGCAAGCCACGCACCAGCTACAGCAAGAAACACAAACCGACCAAAGTTGAAGAGAGCCTGCAGTACACCGACTTCCACAAAAACAATTACGTGGCCGGCGGCGATGACGGTGGTATGGCTCCCCATGAGATCATGGCGAAGTTCAAAGACAATGCGACGCCGATCGAATGGTACTGGAAGATGATGCACCACTACCAGCCTGAGATACGCCTCAATGCTGCGGTTGCCATGGGAGATAAAGGCAGTGCCGCGGTTCCGTATATTCTCAAAGCACTGAAAAGCAATGATGTCAGACTGCGTCAGGCCGGTCTCAATGCGATTCACGGCATCCATACGTGGTGGTTCTACAGAATATCAAAGAAGAACGGCATCACACAGAACGACGTAACAGGCAAATTCCTCCCCTATATTCTCAAGCCACTCAAAGATCCTGACGCTCCCATGTGGGAAAAGGTCAGTGCCTTGTGGGCCCTGGGCAAAGCGGACTCTCTAACTGTCAAGGCCAATGTATCTCTGATTAGAGAACACCTCAAACACGATGACTGGTGGGTCCGTGTCGCTGCCTGGTCAGCAGCGAAGCCTTTGATGGCCGACGCAAAGCTCGCCAAGACCGTGCTTCCTGACCTGCTGGAGTGTTACGCCAATGAGTTAATTGTGCATCCGAACCGCTCCATGATGGGGGGGCTGAAGACAATGCACATGCAACACGAGTCTCTGCGTGAAGAGATTATTGCAGGCATGACCAAGGCGGCAAGAGAACAACCGATCGTTGAGGGATACAAAGTAAATGTGACCATCAACAAAATCTATGAAGCCCTGCGCTATATCAACATGAACCAGCACCCGGAACACGTGGTTGGAATGCTCGAACCCGTCCAGCGCATGACGAAGGTCATGAGGGGACAGCAGTGCGGGTGGCTCCTCACCGGTGCGCGCTGGGGCAACATGGGTCTGGTCAACTGCGCAAATAAGATGGGTAAGGATGCGACTCCCGTCGTTGCCACCATCAAAGCCATAATTCCCGACATCGAGAAAGCGGCAACCGGCGCAAAAGGAAAGATGATAAATGAGGCGCTGGATGCGGCACGGGCATGCGTAGAGACGTACGAAGCCAAATACGGCACTGTCAAGCCAGCGCCAGACCCGCGCCCGGTGGCGGCGAATGACCCTGTGGGGCGTCCCAATATCGTTATCATCCTTGCTGATGATCTGGGTTGTGGTGATATGAGCCTCTACGATGGCTGGATCAAGACGCCTCGCATCGACCAGATGGCCGCCGAGGGCGTGAGATTTACAGATTTTCACTCTAACAGTTCGGTGTGCAGCCCTACACGCGCAGCCTTACTCACAGGTCGGTACCAGCAACGGGTGGGGATCATTGATGTGATTGCAGGACATCTGGACACACCGGGACTGGAAGCCACCGAACTCACAATTCCACGACTCATGAAACAGAATGGGTACAGAACCGCACTGTTCGGCAAGTGGCACCTGGGTTCGAAACCGAGACATAATCCGATCCACCATGGCTTTGACGAGTTTGTCGGTTTCCTTCCCGGAGGAAGCGATTACCTCAACCATCGGAATTGGAGGGACGGTACGGAAGTCAAAGACCAAAAAGGGTATGGTACCCACATCATCACGGATAAATCCGTTGATTTCATCAAACGCAACAAAGATAACCCGTTCTTTCTGTACGTTGCTCACCAAGCCGTACATAACTACTACCAGATCCCTTCGGACCCACCCGGAACCCGAGGCAGGGACATACCGCTAAGCGGAAAAGAAGCACAGGCCAGATACAAGATCATGTTGAAAGATTTGGACAAGGGGGTTGGCAAAATTCTGGACACGCTTAAAGGGCTCGATCTCGAAGAGAATACTTTCGTCTTCTTCTTCTCGGACAACGGTGCAGTGAGAATGAATCCGAATGAACGTCCTTATCGCGGCGGCAAGTTCAGCAACTACGAGGGCGGCCATCGCGTGCCCGCAGTCGCCAGATGGCCCGGGCGCATCAAGGCGGGCCGGACATCCGATGAGCTAATTGTCGGAATGGATCTTCTGCCAACCATTATGGATGTCGTGGGTATCGACATGCCCCAACAGCGCAAGCTTGACGGGATCAGCATAAAAGACCACCTGCTGAATCAAACGGATGTGCCTGATCGACGCGTCTTCTTCGGATACGAACCGAAATTAGGCACGGCCATGCGGGATGGGCCGTGGAAAATGCAGACCAAGGGCGATGTCGTTGAGTTGTACGATTTGAGTCAGGATATCAAGGAAACAACCAACATTGCAGATCAGCACCCCAAGCGCACAAAAGCCATGAAAGCAGCGATCGACACCTGGAAGCAGGAGGTGACACCCCCAAGTAAAGAAACTGCCGAGATTAATTAAGCAGTGGTACTTAAGAGTAGTGATGCATGGTTTGATCAGCTTATTTCAGGACAAGCCTTTGATGAAATAGGAATAACATATTTAACCTCAAGCCAGATTTATAAGGATTGTGTGATGACTGATAGCAAGTCAACCGGTGGCGTTGCGTGTTGTATGATAGTATTGGCGGTGATGTTTTGTTCAGCATGTGCGCAGGTGGCCAAGGCGGAGCCGATGAACAGTCGTGATCGGCCGAACATTCTGATGTTCTTTTGCGACGACATGGGCTACGGCGACCCGCAATGCCTCAACCCCAAGTCGAAGATCCCCACGCCCCACATCGACCGGCTGGCCAAACAGGGCATGACGTTCACTGACGCCCACGCCGCCGCGTCGATCTGCACGCCCTCGCGATACTCCTTGCTGACCGGCCGCTACTGCTGGCGAAGCCGGCTGCCCTCGGGCATCACCTGGTACTGGGATCCGCCGCTGCTCGAGAAGGGCCGAATGACGATGGCCTCGATGCTGGGAGAGTACGGCTACGCCACGGCGTGCGTCGGCAAATGGCACCTGGGCTGGAACTGGCCCCTGACCGACGGCACGTACATCAGCGATCACGTCAAGGGCCCCTCGCTGCCGTACACGCAGCGTGAGGAATACGGCAAGAAGATCGACTACACGCGGCCGATCAAGGAAGGCCCGACCACGCGTGGGTTCGACTACTACTTCGGTACGACCGTGCCCAACTTCCCACCGTACTGCTTCATCGAAAACGACCGTACGGTGGGCACGCCCACGCTGCCGAAGCCCAAGGATATGTTCGGCCGGAGCTGGGGTCCGATGGTCGAGGGCTGGAAGTTGGAAAAGATCTTGCCGACGCTGACCGACAAGGCCGTCGCTTGCATCGACAACCACGCCCGGCACAGCAAGGACAAGCCGCTGTTCCTGTACTTCGCCTCGACGGCACCGCCCACGCCGATCCGCCCGGACAAGTCCTTCCAGGGCAAGAGCCAGGCGGGGCCCTACGGTGACCTCGTCCACCAGGTCGACTGGACGCTGGGTCAACTGCTGGCGGCACTGGAGCGCAACGGCATGACTGAGAACACCATTGTGGTGTTCACCAGCGACAACGGCTCGCCCCAGCGCGCCGGCGACCCGTTCCTCCACGGGAAGGAGTCGTTCGAGCCGGGTGCGGTGGTCGAGATGTACGGTCATAACCCCAGCACCATCTATCGCGGCATGAAGTGGCACATCTGGGACGGCGGACACCGTATCCCATTCATCGTACGCTGGCCGGGCAAGGTCCGGGCAGGCTCGACCTGCGCACAGACCGTCTGCCTGACCGACTGGATGCGGACCTTCGCCACGATGCTGGGCGACAAGCTGCCTGCCGACGCCGGCGAGGACAGCTACGACATCATGCCCTTGCTGGCCGGTAAGACCGACAAGCCCATCCGAGAGGCGACGGTGCATCATTCATCCATGGCCGGGCCGAAGATGGACATTGGCAACGGCTTCGCCCTGCGTCAGGGCAAGTGGAAGATGATCTACGGCGTCGGCCCGCACGGCCGGGTCAAGTCCCGCGTCAAGGACCTACCTGCGGATGCCGCCCCTGGCGAACTCTACGACATGCAGATTGATCCACAAGAGAAAAACAACCTCTGGAACGAACGACAGGACGTGGTCAAGAGGCTGGTCAACCTGTTGGAGAAGTACCAAAAGGAAGGCCGAAGCGTCCAGAACATTTGAAAAAAAGGGTTAGACTGAAACATAGTAAAGCTTGCATCGAGCCAATGAAATAACCAGCGTGGTGAATGATATTCCCCTGGATACTATTGAAGAGCACTGTTTTTTACGAACTGGAAATGCGAACACTATAGGAAATGCCAAACATGATAAAAGTTGACAGATTGAAAGGTAATACTGAAGGTCTCATTAAACTGCGATGGTTTGCATTGGCCCTGATCTTCTGTGTCGCGGCCGGTGCGGCCTATGCCAAGCCGGCGCAGAAGCCGGAATTTCGGTTTGCGGCAATTATTAGCGACAACATGGTTCTGCAGCAGCAGAAGAAGGCCCGTATCTGGGGTTGGGCCAGGCCCGGGGCGGATATCGTTGTCACGATTACCGAAGATAAGGCTGTGGCACAACCCTATCTTCAGCAGGAGACCGCGAAAAAGAGTCAGGAATATTCAGTCACAGTGAAGTACTTTGAGAAGAACGCCCCGCTTTTCAAGGCGCAGACGAAAAAGGTCAAGGCCGACAGTAAAGGCACCTGGACGGCAGAGTTTGATGCCATGGCGGCCGGTTTCACGCCCAAGTACATTGTGGCTAAGAGCGGAGATAAGGGCATTGTCATCAGGAACGTGCTGATTGGCGAGATATGGGTTTGTGTCGGCCAGAGCAACATGGTCTGGGCTAATTTCAACCGTCAGGAGCGTGAAAAGGTTTCGGCAGATTTCCCCGGTCTGCGGTATGTTGCCTGGGAAGACTCCTGGTACAAGCCGCTGGATGATGTTCGTCGCAACATTAAATGGCAGGAGTGCTCGCCCGAGACCGCTAAAGGTTTTTCCTCGGTACCGTATCTGTACGGCATGTTTCTGCATCGTTACTTGAAAGTACCGGTAGGAATCATCAATGTCGCCCGCGGTGGCACGCTCGGCCAGACATGGTGTTTGCGCGGGGAGCTGGACAGCATCGACAACAAGATCATCAAGACCGTGTTGAATGACTATGACGCCGAGACCGCGACTTGGGAAGATCCAAAGCAAGTCGAAAAGATCATGGCCAAGTGGGAGAAGGCGTGCCAGGAGAATAAGGCAGAACACGCGAAGAAATTAGTCGATGCGAAAAAAGAAGGCAAGAAGGCTCCAAGGCTTCGTCTGCCAAAAAAGCCGGCAGATCCGCGTAGCGGTTGGAGCCCGCCGGCCGGTCTCTTCAACGCGACCGTCATGCCGATCAACAAACTGCGAATCAAGGGCGTACTCTTCTATCAGGGCGAGAATCAGGCCTTCAACGTCTGGACCCGTTACGAGTATACCTTTCCAAAAATTCCCGTATCGTTCCGCAAGGCGTTTGGCGACGAGAACCTCCCGTTCGGATGTATCAGCCAGCCGGGCTGGGACACGTATGGGCTGGACCCGGAAGTGGCTACCATCGCGCAGGGATATGCTATTGTTCGCGACATACAGAATCGCGCGCTTGCAAATGATCCCAACTCCGACATGATCGCGACATACCCCACAGGCAACTCATACATTCATCCTTCCGAAAAGTTGCCTGTCGCCGAATATGCGTCTCTGTGGGCACTTGCTACGGTTTACGACAAGCCGGTTCCGCATAGAGGAAACAAATACGTGGAAATGAAGAAACGTGATGGCAAGGCCTACATCTTCTTTGATGTTGACCCGGTCATCTATGACAGATGGAAGCATATCGAGAACAACGCCGCCTGGCAGGTGCTGCCCTGTGCGAGGGAAGGTAACGCCGAATTTCAGGGTTTCATCATCGCCGGCAGCGACCAACGCTGGTATCCGGCAAAGGCCAAACATGCCAAACTCGACGGGCTGTGGTGCCTTGAAGTACAGAGTGACCTGGTCAAAGACCCTGTTGCGATTCGCTACGGGTGGGCCAACTGGCCAACGGGTAACCTGGTGGGACGCGGCAGGCTTCCCGTGCCGACGTTCCGCACGGACAACTGGTCGATACCCGAGGGTGTCAGCTACTCGAAGGAGGCCAAAGATGTAGCCATTGCAAAGCTTTCTGAACTAAAAGCCAAAGCGGCAATACAGGCGCTTGACCGCAAGATAAGACAAATCCAAATTGACCTTCCCAAGCTCGAAAGTGAGCTGTATCGAGGCGACGTCAATAAGCAGCTAGAGAGCAAAATTGCCCGAATCGAGACGATTCTTGATGAGCTGAAGAAGGATAAGTGGCTTTCGCAAAACTTAAAGAAATATCCAGGGTTGGTTGAGAAAATCAAGGCCATGCGTAAGGCCATGGAAGAGACTAAGTTCGCGCTGGGCGCGTAGGTCGGCTTCGCCTCCAATAGTGAGATGTGAAACCGTCAAACAGATAACCTTGGCGGCGCGAAGCGCTCTGGACCTGTCTGCGCTCATTAACGTGCAACCCTGTTGCACGTCAGGCCGACAGGGTCAACCTGTTATCCGGTCTAAAAAAATCTGGTTACCATAAAAATCAGTGAAATAACCAAAAAAAAGAATGAATCATGAGAAAAAGCATAGCTATCTTTAAATTATTCGTGTTAATAATTGTCTCGTTGCTATTTGCGACTGCACCGGTGTCGGCACAAAATACCACAACTGTAAAGATCTTTCTTCTCGGCGGTCAGTCGAACATGGTTGGTGAAGGCAAAACAGTAAATTTGAAGTCTCCCTACAACAAACCCTTCAGTAGCATCAAAATATGGAACCCAAAAACAAAGATATGGGCGCCCTTGTCACCTGAGGTCGTCAACAGGCAAGGATATTTTGGACCTGAGATCTACTTCGGGCATGCTATCGCAAAGGCTTTTCCTGCTGATGATATTCGTTTAGTCAAATACGCTGTCGGTGGAACTGCTTTGTATAATGACTGGTCGCCTGTAACCAAGGGACGGCAATACGTTAATTTCATGCGTACGGCAAAAACGGCGCTGGCCGATCTTGATGCCACCGGAATTGATTACAAAATATCCGGCATGCTTTGGCTACAGGGTGAAAGTGATGCACACGAGAAGAAGGCGGAAACTTATAAGCAGAACCTTTCCAATTTTATTGCCCATATGCGCACGGAGTTCAAGACCAGCAAAATGTCTTTCATCATTGCCAGAGTACGCAATTACTATGGGGGCAAATCCGGCCAAGCTAAGATTGTTCGTGATGCTCAGGTCAATGTGGCTGAGTCAACCGATAATGTTGCCTGGTTTGATACTGATGATTGCGCTATTCTCATCCCCGGCCATTACAATGCCAGCGGCTTAGTCAAAATCGGCAATCGATTCGCTGAGAAATACAAAGAGATAATCAGCAAGTCTGGTGTTGAGCAAGAAGGTTTGATTTCGATCATTCCGCTGCCTGAGAAAATTGAGAAAACGGGAGGGACCTTTGCCCTGACCTCCAAAACCTTGCTTGTTGCAAGTGTTCCCCATGCCAAGATTGTGGATCAATATTTAGGAACCGCTACTGGATACCATTTCCGCATATCGAAAGAGGGGGATGATAATTGCATAACATTAATTCAAGATGATCAACTTTCCAAAGAATTGGGAGCTGAAGGTTATAAATTATCTGTAATTTCTAAGGGAATCACGATACAGGCAGCTGGAGAAGCGGGAGTTTTTTATGGTCTTCAAACTTTACGACAGCTTCTGCCTGCCGAGATTTATCAAAATAAGCGGGTCGCTCAGGTAAGCTGGTTGATCCCTTGTGTTGAGATTGTCGACAAACCTCGTTTTAAATGGCGTGGCATGATGCTGGATCCTGCGAGGAACTACGTGTCACCCTCATTTATTAAGAAGTTCATTGACTTAATGGCTATGCACAAACTCAATCGACTCCATTTGCATTTAACAGATAGCAACGCATGGCGTGTGGAGATTAAGAAATATCCTGAGTTAACGGCGAAGGGATC
>Ga0307990_1004215_pt1 | contig 10632 bp, 12 predicted proteins | sample EllFjometagen129_FD_203168 | JGI IMG/M metagenome (GOLD analysis project Ga0307990, IMG submission 203168) | Marine microbial communities from Ellis Fjord, Antarctic Ocean - #129 | ecosystem: Environmental > Aquatic > Marine > Unclassified | place: Southern Ocean | collected 2014-10-08
GCTGAGATCGCGCGGACTGTCGAGAGACTTAAAAGCATTTCGGGTGAGGACGGTCAGCAGATCAACCGCAAAAACAAGAGTTTCGTAGAGGTCGAAAAGCTTGGCGTCAGGATCCTTATGATCGCTAATAAGATCCAGGACCTTCGCGACAGTACCGGCGCATTAGCAAGCCGGTTTAATTTCCTTGTTACCACTCAAAGCTTTCTGGGACATGAGGATATACACCTGGAACAAAAGCTTATGGCAGAACTGCCGGGGATATTTAACTGGGCTCTGGAGGGTCTGGCAAGGCTTAGACAGAGAGGTTATATGCTGGATCATCCGGCGGGGTTGGAAGCGAGGGAAGATTTTGAGGAGATGTCCAGCCCGATGCTGGCCTTTATAAATGACTGGTGTGATGTTCGAAGCGGGCTGGTTGTACCTGTTGATATTCTCTGGAAAGCACACTGCAGATGGGCGAAGGAAAACGGTAATAAATCCTACTCAAAACGCAAGTTTATTATTGAAGTCAAGGGTGCCTGCAGCACTGTTAGACGGGACAGACAACGTCTTGAACTGTCCCACTTGTTGAGTGACTACAAGTGGGACACCGGCATTGACGACAACAGACTGTCTGTGTTTTGCGGTATCGATCTTAGGGGTGACTGCAAAAAGAAGTGGGACACAGGGGACAGTGGGACAGGATATGGGACAGGTTATCCCTCTTGTTTGTAAGGAGTTACAGCGGTTGTCCCACTTGTCCCACTTATATTAATATACTATATAATAATTAAGAATAATAAATAATATGTATAAGCGCATATATAAGAGAGTAACCGAAAAAGAAGTGGGACAGCGGGACAGAGGTCCCTGGCTGTTGCGGTCGACTTTGTGGCCGATGGTTTGTCAGTTTGCCGAGTTGAGCAAATCCTATGGTTTTCAGTGGAGCGATAGCTTGAAGAATCATCTTGATGATATGCCTTGGGTTGGTCGGGCTATGCTGAATACTTATGGGCGGCTTGGAAGTGATGACAGGGAGAAGGTTGATTTTGAGTATGATCTTTTTCTGGAGCATGATAAATTTTGTGACTGGCAGGCAATGGCTTTTCCTTCGTTTGATGCTCTTTGTTACGTCCTTGACCAGGAGGGGAGACGGGTTGTCAGTGGTGGTTTTTTTGTTACGGTTGTTCGTGAAGTGGCTGGTGAAACTAAACGAGACGCTATGGGACGGATTGAGACTAAATGCTATGAATTTATTGAATGGATGTAGTGTGAAAAATGACTTCGGGATTTTTCACTTCCGATTTTTCGGTCGGCTGCTCTTTAGCCGAGGGCATGGGGTGGGATATCGAAATGCGGGGCAGGATTTCTCCTGCCCCTTTCCTGTTATTCTGCTTCGATGTCGATCAGCATTTCCTCGATGTCGAATACTTGGTAATAATCGCCGTCTGACTCGTATAGCTGGCAATCTTCGACAAGGCTGTCGATGTGCTCCTGGACTCCGATGCGGTAGGCGATTGGGTCAAGCTCGCTCATTACGTGAGATGGCGTCCAACTGCAGCAACCAAGCTCTATCTCCGGATAGCATTCGTCCAGCATTTCGTCGAAAAGCTCTTCCTCGTCGATGGACTCGCAGCGGTCCTGTATTATGTGGTCGATTACCCATTCGGTTCCATATTCAGCACCTACTCCGTCGACGTGACGCATAAAGTCGTCACTGTGGCAGGTTGGGCAGAATTCGCCTTCGACCACCTTATAACAGCCGTAACAGAAATTATCTGATAGTTTGTAGGCTGCTGCCTCTAGTCTGGCGTGTAGTGTCATTAATTCGGTCATTGTTTCCCCTTTCGATTAGTCGTTAAAAGTCATTCCTTTAATTCCTGCGAATTCGTGCGGTTGAAGCTGGATCACGTTTAAAGCTCTGACTCCGTAATGCTCCCAGTGTATCGCTTTGGCTTGTTTCATGGATTGGGACTGTATGACGTGGCCGTCTCCGCCGGTTCGCTGGCTATCTGTGTCCTGTACTAGAAATCGTTTCATTTCACCCCCTCCGCTGGATGTGGCGGTAAAACCTTAAAAGCGTTTTCGTCTGCTGGATACCAGTTCGGGGCAAGTTTCTGCAATACTCTGCGTCCCGAAAAGTCGCTATAATTCCATTCTTCGCCGCGATTAAAACGGTCAATCCACTGCTGATGATAGTATTGCGGGGAGTCTGGAAACCTGATTTCTAAGTACTGGGCTATTAGTTTAAGTCTGTTCATTGGTTCGATTCCTTAATCTAGACCAGGGGAGAAAGTGCTTTTTCTTTCCCCCCTAGTCGGTGGGGGGTTATAGGGTTGTCCATCTTCCATTAACCTTGTACTGGATTTCTGTGCATCCGTATGATTTGCCGTAATAGTCAAGCGGTACAAAATCACTGTCCAGTGTTGAATACCCCAGAAAATAAACGATCTTGTCATCATCCAACAACCGAAACATATACTTGTGATTTTTTGGCTTTAACCAAGCGCGGTGCATGTTGTCGTCGTACAAACAACCGTCTGCTTTGACAATACAAAAGGCTCCTTTGTCGTTTGTGTCTCCGATGTTTTTTGTGTTTCCGATTACTTCGATTTGAATTTCTTTTTTCATTTCTGTATTCCCTTTAAAAAGTGGGGCAGGCTCCGTCCTGCCCCGGTTAAAATTAGCTGGCTTGTGAAATGTACTGATGTTCGTATTTGTCCCAGGGATTGGATTTGCTGGACCTGCAAGGCCGTCCGCAGTTGTGGGCCCATTTGCTGCGTTTACGCACCCAGCGGAATCCTGCGGCTTTTAAAATGCTGCGGGTCTCTGCTTCCGGCTTCTCATCAAACGAAACCCAAACCCAACAGCCGACAAGCTCGGCGATAAATTGGTTCTTTTTGCAAAATTCGATAATTTCGGCGATCTTTGCTTTGACTTCCTCTGTGATTTCTTTTTTTGCTTCCATGGTCTGCCCTTTCTTCATTGAATTCTCTTATTTTTTTTAAAACTAACTGCCCTCCCAACGAAAGTGACTGGGAGGGCTGTTCGTTTGATATGAGACCAAGAACAAAATTGCGATAGTCGGTTTTTTGTTGGGCGATTGAACTCAGGGGTACAAAGTATTGATAATGCTTTTCCCCCTGCTTTTCGGCGGCGTGGAACTTCGGTATAGCAAATGCGAATGCCTGCGGTTTTTTATTCAGGCATGCTTTTGCCCGTAGTTACACAGCAGGTAGCGATCTGAATGCGGTTCTTCTTTGTGGTGGACACTCTTAAAATCCCCCTGCGGAATGGCCCGCTTGCGGGTGGCGTAGAAAACTTTCCTGTGGAAACAAGCGTGTTTGCAACTAAGCGTAGTTTGGTCAATAGTCGAGCTTGCCGAGCGTAGAGCAACGTATGTTGCGGATTGAAGGTGTGCAGAGGCAATGTAGTTCTGCCTCGATAAACCGTCCCTGTTCCTTCAGTGATAAAAATAGTTAGTCACAGGAAATTTTCAAGCCATAGGCGTGTCAACACGAGGGTTCGGAAGGGAGCTGGGTGGATTTTTCAAGAGTGTCTCTTACCTGGGTAAGCATTCAGATCGGTAACTGTTTTGCGTTGTCACAGAGTGGGATAAGCAAATGCCGCTGAAAGTAGATAAGGACAGTTCGCCGTTCACGAATAAGCAACTGCATGATAGCGATGTTTGCTGGCGTGATCGTTGCCGTGGATGGTGGTTCCTTATGGTGGTGTGTCCGCGTAAAAGCGGACGATAAGATGCAGTATGATCGACGTCTGCAAAGCAGGCTAGAGTCCTTGTTGTTTAAAAGCTGGGGTGCTTGTCGCCCCAGTAAAGCCGGGGCTTGTCCCCGGTACTACTGGCTTCTGCCCATTACTTCCAGCCGGTAGGCGGTCTTCGTCCTTAAGGCGGGCTTTGCCCGCATGGCCGTCAGGCCAATCGGGTGCTTGCCACCCGAAAGGAATCCATGGCAGACTTTAGAATAAGAGTACGTTGGAACAAGAGAAGAAGCCAACGCCCTAACCTTAACGACTTAGAGCAACGTAATCTAACAGTGAAGAATAGCAGGTACGGCGTAAGCCGTTCCTGCGGTAGGTCTTTGTTTTTAGCCCGCCGTAGTAACCGTTACTTACAAGAGGGTCTTCAGACGCGGCGGGCTGCGAAGGAAAAGAAAAAGAAATTGCTTTTTATTTCTTTTGTCTTTTTCCGAGCTTTTTTGGGCGCGCAGCCCCCGGCCTGGAATTGTTAGGACGTACAACTACGAGAAACCGTTAGAGGGGGAGGACGTTGGAATACAAGAGGGTCTTGGGAATAAGCGACAGCTGCAACTAGGAGCGACTACAGGACGAACGCAAACCATGGCGATAGGAATGAACTTACTGCGACGATCATGCGACGACGACGAGCGGGCCCTTGTGGCCCCGAGGCGGTGGCGTTGTAACGCTGACGATGCGAATAGACTGTACCGCGCTACCACGCGCAGGTTGACTAGCGACGGCGGGCTGTTTGCTTTTTTGCAAACGGCATGACGGGAGCGGTGCGATGCGCATTGCCTGCGACTAAGAGCGACTTTGCGTGAGCCGTCCCGGAAGGAGGCCGTAAGGCCGGACTGAGGGGCAGGCGAAAGAACGACGTGGCGTGGATGCGACTATGAGCGACTTACACGAGCGGAGGCTGCCGATGGCCCGCAAGGGTCCGAGGTCGCCGGAGACGAGCTAGCGACTAGTGAGGTCGGCCCGTAGGGGCGGGCGAACGGTGCGGTGTTGGGGCGTGGCGATTTTTTTACATTTTATGCAATTAGGGGGGTTGACCAATTTTTTATGGCGGTAATTATCAGGGTATGGATACAGATAAAAATGAAATTATGGAAATAGGCAGCGATTTCGAGACGGATTGGATCTACGCCCAGTACGGTAATGGCGATAGTGTAACGTCTATTGCCGCTGAGATCTGCAAGAGTGAGGCATACGTCTATGCCAAGATGCGCAAGAAGCCTGAGAAATATGAGGATGTTAAATGTATTCGGGAAGAAACACGTGATATTCGTGTTCGGCGTATTAGCTCACTTGCTGACAGAACTGTTGAGACGTATCTGGAAGGGCTGCAGGATGATCCTGACAAGGCTGATGAGAACATTGACAAGGTTAACCGGATCGGTAAGGAGTATGCTCACCGTCTTCAACTGGCTGAAGGTAAGGCTACAGCTAATATTGGTGTTAACGGGACCGGGCTTCCGTTTAAGGTGACGTTCATTGAGACATACGAGGGATATCCACCATCTGAAGAGGCTGAAACAGATGATACCAGTGAAACAGATTTGCAGGAGACTGAATAAGGTATTGCACTATGGATAACGAAACAGAACAACCTGAATTCATGCCCGCTTACACTACAAAGCAGACTGTAGCATTGAGTGCTCTGCGCAGACCTGACATCAAAGAAGTATTATATGGCGGTGCTAAAGGTGGTGGTAAGTCAGTGTTTGGGTGCTTCTGGTGTCTTGGCAAAGCATTGCAGATAATAGAAGACTGCAACATACAGGAGCGCAAGCACCCTGTACCTATTGGCTTTATGGGGCGAAAACGAGGTATTGATTTTACTAATACTACACTTGAGACCTGGAAGCGTTTCATACCAGAGCATCTGTACGAGATCAAAGGCAAGCCTGCTGAGATAATCATCGGCGGGCGGGTAAAGATACTGACCGGTGGTCTGGATAATGGTGACGTAGTCAACAAGTTCAACAGTGCCGAGTATGGTTTCTTCTTTATCGACCAGGCTGAAGAGGTTGACCCTGAACAGATAGGAGAACTTAGAGCTACGTTCCGTTTGATCATCAATGGCGTCAAGATACCTGGCAAGGGGCTGTTTACAGCTAACCCGGCTCAATCCTTCCTGAAGGATGAGTTTATATTAAACCCAACACCCGACCGGATATATATTCAGGCATTGCCGACTGATAATCATTATCTTGGACCTGAATACATTGAAGTATTGAAGGATTCGTTCAAGAACCGTCCCGAGCTCTTGAAGGCATATCTGGAAGGCTCCTGGGATTGTCTTGGCGGGTTTGATCAGGTTATTAAGGATTCCTGGGTAACCAATTGCCGTGGGATTACCCTCTATCCTCCGACGGTTAAGAAACTTATAACGTGTGATCCTGCTCGTTTCGGTAATGACGAAACTGTCATCTACTACATGGAGAACACAGTTATTAAGGACGAACTCATCTACGGGCAAAAGACTCCGTACGAGACTGCCGGTATCCTGCGTGAAATGGCGGAAAAGCACGGCAACTGTCTAGTTGTGATCGATGAAGGCGGTCTCGGTAACGGTGCTGTCGACCCGCTTATCGGCATGGGTGCTAATGTCCTGCCGATCAACAATTCAGGTGCTGCTGATGACAAACATCGTTTCTTTAACCGGCGCGCAGAAGCGTGGTATACAACTGGTGAAATGTTTGCCGGTGGCGATGTTATGTTCAGGTCTAATGATACCATGCTAGCAGGTCAGCTTTGTACGCCACGTTATGGATTCCGTAACGGCAAGATTCTCATTGAATCTAAAGACAGTATTAAGAAGCGGCTTGGCAAAAGTCCTGACCGGGCCGATGCGTATGTTAATGGCCTTTATACCCTACAGTATGTTGAAGGTGAATTGATCGGCGGTCGAGGCATGTATTCTAATGGCTTCGACGACGATGATGATATTTACGGCGGTAGTCATTCCGCTATGGGAATGTAAATTTTACGGAGTGTTATTTTGAGTGAAATTACAAAACTAAATATGGTTACCGAGTATTGGAAACATTCCGATGCCGGTCTGCGTGATGAGCTTAATCGTATGGCCCAGGGCTTTGCGTTTTATACCGGCGATCAGTGGAGTCCGGCCGACATTGCAAAGCTTGACTCTGAAAAACGGCCGCATCTGACGATTAACATGATCTTGCCGATTATTAACCTGCTTTCTGGTATCCAAAGACAGGGACGGCAGGATATTACTGTTGTTGCCCGAAAAGGCGGTTTAAAGAAGCTTGCCGCTGTGTTTACTGAAATTATGCGGCATTGTCTTGATGTTACAGATGCCGACTATGAAATTGCTGACTGTTTCCTTGATGGCGTAATCGGAAACAAAGGCTGGCTTGGACTTGGTGTCAATTATGACAATGACCCAATTTATGGCGATATTGAAGTATCCAAGGTTTCACCTTTTGATATGCGAGAGGACCCGGACGCTAAAGAGTATGACCTTAACCGTACTGGTAAATTTGTTATCCGCGATACGTGGATGGATAAAGATTCGATTATGCTCAACTATCCAGCTAAGCGTCAAGATATTATTGATGGCGGTCTTGATATTGACCCTGCTTCTGGTGATATAGTTGGTGACTCCGATAAGGACATTTACCGCTGGCGGCTGCGTGAGTGCTGGTGGAAACAGCATGAGAAACGCACGATCCTTATCAATGCTGTTAACGGCGAGATCAAAACCGTCGGTACTGATAATCAGGATTTGGCTCTGGCAATTAACGAAAAAAGTAAGGTTTGGTTTATGAAGGATTGGGTTGTTCCCGTTCTGCATAAGACCGTCACGGCTGGCAATATTGTCCTGGAAGATATTGTTGACCCTTACAATGGCGTGACGAGCTTTCCATACTATCGCTTCTGTCCGTTCTGGGTGGATGGGTATGTGATGGGAGTATCCCAAAACCTTATTGGCCCGAGCAAGAAGTTAATAAGCGGCGATCTCAGGCTTTGCATAACCTTAACCAGACGGCTAACAGTGGGTTTAAAGTTAAGAAGGTGCTGAATAACTATGACAGGCATTTGGCGAAGCATGGAGCTACTCCTGGCGTTGTTCTGGACGAATCCAAGGCTGGCGGGAGTATCGAGCGTATTGAGCCTGCTCCGCTGTCTGAGGGACATATAACCGCTGCCAGAATGAGTGGCGATGATATGAAAGAAATCTCGGGTGCTAATCCTGACCTTATGGGACAGGCTATCCGGAGTGAAAACGAATCTGGGCGTGCTATCGAGCTTCGCCAGCAGCAGGGAATGAAAGTTGTCGAGGTTATGTTTGATAATTTCAGCCGTACGCAAAAGCTGATAACTCTGGGATTGGTCGACATGGTTCGCCATACCGATGTTTATAGCGATGAAGAGATTCGCAATCTTGTCTCTGAAAAGAATATGGACGCTGACCTTAGTCTGCTTAAAAGCAGGAAAGTCGGCAAGTATGGTATTAAGATCGAGAGTTCTTCAAGCTCTCCGATTGCTCGGTTTGCTAACTTTAATAATCTTATGGAAATCGTTAAGACGTTCCCGAATCAGATACCGCCGGACGTTGTTATTGAAAACAGTGATTTGGCTAATAAAGAAAATATTATCGACAGGATTGTCCCGCTCCCTGTAGCGGGAAATGATCCTGATACAAAAACTATTAAAAAGACCGACGGGTCTTCCCCAACTGCCGGGGTTCGGCAGGAATAGGATACTTGATCCTTAATTCAAGGGAGTAATAATTATGAGTGAAACAGTAACGGAAGCAGCAGCAGAACAGAAAACCGACGAAGCTAAGACTTACAGCGAAGAGCAATTTAAAGGTCTGCTTGCTGATAAGCAGTCGGAAGTAAAGAAGCGTCAGACTATCGAAACCGAACTTGCAGAGCTAAAAGCAAAGCAGACTCAAACCCCTCCTTCAGGGAAAATTGAAGGTGATAGCGAAGATGCTCCTATGACAGTCAGCCAGTTTAAAAAGATGCTGGCCGAAGAGAGGCAAACCGATTCCGACGCACGTTTTAACGTGCTGGAAAAGGAAACGATCTCCGAGGTTAAAGCAAAGATGACAGCCGAGACTCAAGGCGAAGGGCTGGATTACGATTCGGTTATCGCAGGTGGCGAGGCTAATCTTTCAGAAGGCGATAAGCTTGCTATACGACAGTCAAAAAATCCGGCTGCCGAAAAGTATCGGCGTTGTGTTTTTAACACTCCCGAGCTTTCGGACAAAGCTGAAGCGGTTCGGACTGCAAAGCTGCTTGAAAACATTAAACTAAACGGCCGTGTTCCGGGAACCGGCGGCAATGCTCAAACTGCAAATGCAAAAGATATTAGCAGTATGACCGCTGAAGAGCTTGATAAGCTCGCCGATGAGATGGAATAGGCCACAACTAGAGGTATTTTATTATGGCAAACACAGTGTTTGTACGAAGCGGCGCCCATAGTGCTTCCGTAGAGGAAGTTTGGGGCGAGAAAACTTATCGGCAAGCCGAAAAGGACGCGTTCTTTAATGATGGTCGTTTTGTTGGCTCTGACAGCAACAGCATCATCCAGGTCAATGCAGACCTGACGAAAAATAAGGGCGATCAGATTCATACGCCCTTGCGCGCCCGGCTTATCGATGATGGTAAAATTAACGACCAGGCAATTGAAGGTAGCGAGGTTGCTCTGACTTTCCACAACTGCGATACGACTATCCATAAGCGCAAGCAGGCAGTAAGGCTCGACGGTGAAATGACCGAGAGACGTACGAAGATCAAGCTTCGCGGCGAGGCCAAAGAGGCTCTCGGCGCTTGGCATGCAGAATCGCGTGATACTGATATTGTCCTTGGTCTTTCCGGCATTACTAATGCGGTTAATACTCTTATACTTAGCCCCCCGACTTCTGCCCGTAAATTTTACGGCGGTCAGAATTCCAGCGGTGCCGTCGGAATTATTACTGTCGCCAGTGACGGTTTGATTTCCGGTACTGCCGGTGCTCACCGTTTTGGAACACAGGTACTTTCTCACTTGAAGAGAATGGCGCAGGTAGACGGCGGAGCATCTTATGGCAAGATTCGTCCAGTCATTATCAAGGGCAAGAAGTATTTCGTATTCTTCGCAAGTCCCTGGCAGATCAAGGCCCTGAAGATGGAAGATCGCTGGATCAATGCACAAAAGGACGCCAATATCCGCGGCGACGACAACCCGATCTTTTCGGGTGCTTGTGGTATGTGGGACGGCGTTATCGTCCATGAGTACGATAAGATTCAGCTTCGTACTGGTGACGGTACTGGAACTGCTCCTGGCACTTATTTTGATATTGCTGACGATTGTGCAACTGGCATATCTGTTGCCCGTGGTTTGTTCTGCGGTGCGCAGGCCGGTATCCTTGCATACGGTCGTAAGATCGGCTGGAAGGAAAAAGTCTTTGAGTATGACAGCCAGTTCGGCGTTGAAGTGTCGAGTATCTACGGCTTCAGTAAAGCAAAATTCAATTCACAGGATTTTGCAGTAATTTCGTGTGATACTTGCGTTGATCTGGATTAGTAATTGTGACAGGTTTAAAGGTTAAATGTGGTGGTGCGGACGGTTTTCCTGTCCGTGCTGCCTAAGGAGTTTTGTTTATGGCTGAAGTATATCCATCTGACGACGAGTTGCTCGATCTGCTTAGTGAATCCGAAACAGGCGTCGAGTATATCGCTACCGGAACCGCTCCGTATTATTTGCAGTTTCGGAAACTGCTTTATCGTCTGCTGCTTGCTACAAGACGGGCTAACGACTTTCGTCTTTATAGTGAGGGCGGTTTGACCTACGGTATCAAACCTGGCCGATTCTGGAATGGCAACAAGGTTGTTGAGTACGCCGGTTCTTCCGGTAACGTCCTCGCAGACGATT
>Ga0307990_1004217_pt1 | contig 10625 bp, 8 predicted proteins | sample EllFjometagen129_FD_203168 | JGI IMG/M metagenome (GOLD analysis project Ga0307990, IMG submission 203168) | Marine microbial communities from Ellis Fjord, Antarctic Ocean - #129 | ecosystem: Environmental > Aquatic > Marine > Unclassified | place: Southern Ocean | collected 2014-10-08
GCCGCCATAGAACTATTCGAAGAATATGGCTGGGATTGGTCCTACCACGCCTATCGAGAGTGGGACGGTTGGAGTGTAGAGCACGGCCCTGATCCCAATGACCACACGCCTTCAACTCAGCCCACCGATCGAAAAAAGCTCCTTCTCAAATGGTTCGGTCAAAATGAGAAGCCATAAAACAGATATGCCTGATTTTTCTCCAGGCAAGATCCCCCAGCACGCAAAGGGCTGGTCCTGATTGTTAAAAGTGTTAGTTTTAGTGGGTATTTCACTTGATTATACTCTCGGGCCCGCTTTATAGTGATCATATCGAGACATCACTATGTGAAAAGCAATAGGGAGTGTTCAGGATGAAGCAGTGCGGAGTTTTCAGTTTGTTTTTGGTGGTTTGTTTCTTGTGGGTAATTCCAGCGGTTCATGCCGATGTCAATCTTTCTGCCGAGATTGATCTGGTTGTGGTTCAAGAGAAAATTAATTCACTTGGACTGGAAGACCATACCTACCGCAACAATGAGCGGCCAGTGCAGTGGCTCAAGCAGCATAGAGAGACTATTCTGGCACAGCTTCTTGAGGGCCTGGACGCTGAGCAAGAGAGAATAGGTCTCGGGTGTTTGAAAGTCTTGTCAGGCATGGCCCCCCATGACTTGATTAGAGACAAACTCGTTGAGATTGCTGAAAATCGGAATCATATCATTCATTGCCAAACCATGCTGGCTTTGTGTGCCTATGCCCAGGACCAGAAAGCACGTCCATTTTTTACCAGGGCGTTGCCTGATACGGCCAGGTTTTCTGATCCCAAAGATCGTGCAACGATTGCTGAGGCCCTGGGATTGAAGGCAAAGGCCGTGGCCTTGCTGGCTCCCTTGCTCACACAAAAACTGGACGATTATGACATCCTCCGTATTATGCGTCGGCTTGAAGACATCGGAGACATGTCGGCTGTGCCAGCCTTAAAGAAGATAAGTCATGACGTCCGGTGGGATTTGGCCTCCAAAGCGTATCTGATTCTGGATCAGCTTGACCCGGCACATCATGGGTTGACAGAAGGGCAGATCCAATTCCTCACAGAGGCGCGTCGGCGATTTAAGGAAACCTCCTCTCGTTTAACCACACGATGGGGCAAGCTGGCTGAACTACCGCGACAAGAAATACGATCCTATGTTTTGCAGATGTTAAACAGTGATCAGCCTCAGGCAGCTCTGGAAATCTTGCAGGTTTGGAGAGATGTTGACGCTCTGCCGCAAATCCTCAGTCGGGCTCAAAGGAGTTCAAATTGGCGGCGTGGAGAGTCTTATGCGGCGTATCTTCTGATTGACGAATCTGACGCTTCGATCGATGATGTATGTGCCATGCTTGCCAGGTCAGGGGATCAAAGAGCCCTTGTAGGTTCAGTGAGTCGGTCTCCCATGTCCAGGGAACGAAAATACTATCTACTCAATCGGTGCCGCACTGTGCTTGGCGCTGAAACAGTTGCCAAGTCTCTGTGTATGGGCAATGAAGATGAGGTGGCGATGATTCAGGACCTAATGCGCAGTGAAACAGACGTTGTGGCACTGGGGCGCTATGCCCGGTTGGCATGTCAGGATCCGCAGAGACGTTTTGGGCAAGAGGTTTCCAATGCCCTGGAGCGGACTGCAGTACTGCGTCCAGTCAACCTGGATGTGGCCATGCAATCCATATTGAATGCTTGTGCTGAGTATGCCTTGCCGAATAGCGGTTTATTGACAAATCAACTACTAACCGAAAAGGTCTCTGTGCCTATTCGTCTGGCAGCCGCTCGGGTCTCTGCCATGTTTGGTGGAGATCGAACCTTGGGGCTCAAACTACTCCACGATGCTGTCAATGCAGTAGATGTGGAGCGGTGCAAGGCTTCGGTTCATTATCTGGCTCTGGTTCCTTGTCTCAACGAGCAGGAACGTGGCCAGAGAGAACTGCTCATACTTTCCCATTTGGGCAAACCCAAAGAAGGGCTGGTTTTGCGTCTTTTGGCGACCTGCTCAGGGTCCAAAACGACAAAGCGTCTCAGTCCTCTACTGGACGGTCAAGATGTACAGCGTGCTGTCCATGCGGCCTGGATACTGGCTCAGCACAAGACGGATCAAGCCATTCAAGACAAGGCCATGAGGCGGTTGGCCATCTATGCTCTATTTCGGCACATGATGTATCAAACGGGGTCGGGCATTGACTTTGACGTGGCTCCGGATCTTCGTTTTCACCAGACCATTAGTTCTCAGAGGTTTCAATCGAATAGAAAAATGCCTCGGTTGACAATACCGAAACATCTTCTAACTCCGTTTACCTGGGATAAATCAGAGCAGGCCTTTGCTTTGCGTGCTTATCGATACACTCGCCTTTCCTCTTGGCGCCACGGCCCATCGCCACTCCCCTTAATGAGGGCAGTGCCAGGGCATACCCCCTGGGACAGGTCTCATGAATCCCTGTTTAAGAGCGTGGCCAAGGAAGATCCTTATGTCGTCCCTCTTCCTGTCAGGGGCATTATTGTGGCTCATTTTCCGAATCGAAAGATGGGTGCACAGACACTGGCCAACATAACCGGATCCAAAGTGAGTTACTGCGGGTTGGTGGGTGATGCTATAGATTCCGAGGGGTTCCCTGAAGAACCCTATCCCCAGCAGAATCAGCGCGTGGGTGCGCACATTCTTGACCTGATACAGGCAGTGGGTGTCCGCAGAGATCCTTTTGACCGGAGACACGAAAGGCAATTGGAGGTGTTTCGCTACGTGATCATTGGATGGATTGGCAAGGTGGGCAGGGACTCTGAATTCACCCAAGCCTTGATTTCTGAGTCCCATCAACGGAACCTGTACGACGCTCTCGTTAAATTGAGGTTTTCTATTTGGTCTGAAAGATAGCAGGTGCTGTTTTTTGTCCTTTAAAATTTGAAGCATGAGTAAGACAGAGAAAAACGGCCCTTTTCTCCTTAACCTGGGTTATAGCGGTCTCCATGGAATTGTTGTTTGAAAAGCGATCGGGAGTATTTGGGATGAAGCAATGCGGAGTTTTCAGTTTGTTTCTGGTGATCGGGTTCTTGTGGGTAAATCCAGTGGTTCATGCCGGGGTTGATCTTTCTGCTGAGATTGACCTGGTTGTGGTTCAAGAGAAAATTCAAGCCCTGGGGGTGAAAGACAACACTCTCCCGTACAATGAGTGGCCAATCCAGTGGCTCAAGCAGCGAAGGGAATCCATTCTGCCCCAACTTTTTGAAGGGCTGGATGCTCAGGAAGAGAGAATTGGAGTGGGGTGCTTAGAGGTCCTGTCTGGATTGGAGTCCAATGAGGCGGTTCGAGAAAAATACATCAAGATTTCTCGAAATCGTAACCACATCATTTATGAGTCAACTCTGCTAACGTTGTGTGCCTGTCGCCAGGACAAGCAAACGCGGCCAATTTTACATAGGGCGCTGAATGATTTGGTTTGTTTTCCTGATCGCAAAGACCGAGCTACGATTGCTGAAGCTCTGGGACAGAAGGCTAAAGCTGTGGAACTTTTGATCCCGATATTCAAGAAAAATGACAGTGATACGTTTTATGTTTTGCGTCGTCTTGAGGCTCTTGGTCATATGTCAGCTGTTCCAGTCTTGGAGGAGCTATCCAAGAGTACGCAATGGGGAAAAGCTGCCTATGCATACCGAGTGCTGGCGACCATCGATCCTACTCATCATGCTCTAACAGAGGATCAGATTGCATTTCTAAAAGGAGCAGGTATGGGCGGCAAGGGTTCCTACTCCATGTGGACTGAGCGGTGGATCAAGCTTTCCCAGTTGGATCGAACGGAGGTTCGTCCCTTTGTTCTCCAGATGCTGGAAAGTGAGAGGTCTTCTCCGGCGGTGAAAGTATTGGAGCTTTGGCAGGATAAAGAGGCTTTGCCGATCATCCGGCGTTTGATGCAGACGGAATCTCAACGGTTTGGACGAAGCCAACTCTGGGCCATGTATATCGCCATCGAGGATACAGATGCATCTATCAGTGAAGTCTGTGCCCGCCTGAGAAATTCTCGGGACCAAGAAGACGTTGTACGTTCGGTAAACCGGTCCTTAATGCCTGAGGGGCGAAAACGCTATGTGTTGAATCAATTTCGACTGGCTTTTGGCTCTCAAGTGGTGGCTAAGTCAATCCGATTGGATAATGCGAATGTGGAGGCGATCAAGGATCTCATGCAAGACGAGAGTGATCTCGTGGCAATGGAACACTACATAAAGATGGTCTGTAAGGACACTCAAAAGCGTTTTACACAAGATATTTACGATGCATTGAAACGCATGACGGCACTTCGTCCAGTGAGACCCAATGAGATTTTGGCCATGCAATCCATATTGGATGCCTGTGGAGAGTATGCATTGCCTGGAAGTGGTCTGTTGACTGATCAACTATTGACCCGGGAGGTGCCTGTATTGGTTCGTCTTGCAGGTGCCCGTGTATCAGCCATGTTTGGTGGAAACCGCGACTTGGCCCTCCATGTGCTCTATGAGGGCTTGAATGAGCGAACTGTGAAACGCGTAAGAAGTTCAGTACGTTATCTAGGCTTGATTCCATGCCTCAGTGACCAGGAGCGAAGTCAGAGAGAAACTCTGGTTCTCACGCATTTGAAGGAGGATGATCCTTCAAAAGAAGATATCTTACGGCTCTTGGCGACCTGTTCGAGTTCCAGTGCATTGATGCATCTGGAGCCTCTATTGGATAGTGACAATGCGCAACGCGCTGTATATGCGGCATGGATATTGGCACAGCACCCAGACAAGGCTGTTCAGGACAAGGGACTTCGACGGTTGGCGATCTATGCTATGTTTCGCTATCACATGTATCAGTCAGGTTTTGGCATTGAATTTGACGTGACTCCTGAGATCAGGTTTCGGCAAGTCCTTGAAAGTGGATTTAAAACAAAAACGCCTGCGGCGGGGCTCGCAATTCCAGATGCGCTTCTGGAGCCCTTTACCTGGGATGAATCAGAGCAGGCCTTTGCCATACGTGCATACCGTCTCGCCAAATTGCCCAATGATTTTGAGCAGGATTACCCAAGTCTCCTCATTATGCTGAGGACAGACATCACCTGGGACGACTCTCATTGTGGTTTGTTTGAAGTGATGGCCAGAGAAGATCCTTATGTGATTCCTTGGTTTGTAAAGGGTGAGATCACGGCTCACTTCAAGCACAGAAAAACGGCTGCGAAAAAACTGGCTGAGATTCGTCAAGCCAAGGCAAGTTACCTGGGGCTTTCAGGCGAAGCGATTGACTCTGAGGCATTTCCCACCGGACCTTATGATGTTCAGAATCAATCTTTGGCGACACATTTCATGGACTTGATCCAGGCGGCATCTGATCAGCAAGATTTTGGTTCAAAAGACTGGCGTTATGATTTGGAGAGAGCTGCAAATCGTCTAATTAGAGAATGGACAGATGAGGTGGGCAAGGAGTCTGCATTTACCCAAGCCTTGATGGCTGAGTCAAGAAAACGAGATTTCTTTCGCCAGTAAAACCATGTCCTGTGGGCATGGTCAGAATCGATAGGCTCTGCCAATTGATATGAAACTAGCTGTCATCGCGAGGTACGAAGCGATCTTCCATTGTTTATCAATGTATCAAAAACTCAATAGCCTTGAAATACCGACCCGTGCTTAATCCGTAGCGAATGATTTTGGAACAATAGAAGATTGCTTCACGTTGTTCGCAATGACGACTATTCTAAAGCCCCTTTCAGGGGCAAATCAATACCATGTCCTCTGGGCATGGTCGTTCACTCTTCTCCATGCCATAAAACGCCATACGGATATGTGGTCACAACATGTATAGTCTTGACTGAACTTTTCCATCGTCGGACGGGAACTGGCATCAAGGAGACGTTCATGTCTTGACAAAGCTTCCATAAATGCTGCCGGATTAACTAATTTTGTGCAGATTAAGATTCAAACGCATTCTGCGTGCTGAGTTCTCGGTCCTAGGTTCCAGGTTCTTGAAGTCTGCAAAACTTCATTTTCTAATTAAGTGTGAAGTTTGTGATGACGAGAAAGATAGAGGAAGAAAAGTTCTGTCAAGGAATATAGAATGTGTAAGAGCAAGAAGGCATTTACACTGTTAGAATCAATCATGGTTGTGCTGGTTTTGTTTATTTTGTCATTTGTGGCTGCACCCAAAATAGGTGAAAGTGCCACAAAGGCAAGAATTGGCACATGCAAGACGACTGTTGACCTGATCAATTCTCAGATCGTGCTGTATTATACGAACAACGGTCGTTGGCCTGCCGATTTGACCAGCATGGCTGATGTTAATGACTTTTTCAAGAACGGTGTGCCTACATGTCCTCTGAAGCAGGAGTATGTGTATGATGCCAATGATCGGTGTGTCGCGTATCATAACCATTAGAGCCCATCCCATGTGTTTATGACTTGGTATCATGGTAACTTCGTGGTACTATTTTCCTTATTCACTTAATAAGGAACGAGTCTGTGGATTATTCAAAAACAATCAAGAATCTCTCCATCTTATGTGTGTTCTTTTTCAGTTGCACACAATACAACTGCTTGAATAATAAGCAGTCGGTCAATCGAGATACACGTTGACAGCGTCGACATCACCGGATTGCAGGATCTCGTGGACCTCAGCCGCATTCTTGGCCCTCAGGATCTGTTGCATCAGCTCTGGGTTTTGGCCAAAGATCTTGGCAATGGCAGCCAGTATCTGGAGGTGCTGTTCGTAGTGCGCTTCGGGCGTGGCTATCAGAACAATAAGAGGTACAGGGTTTTTGTCTGCAGACTCGAAGTTTATGCCGTCCCGTGAAATCCCAATGACACCCCGGATTTCTGGGCCGCCTTCAATGCGGGCATGAGGCACAGCAATTCCTTCGCCGATGCCCGTGCTCATCTGTTTTTCGCGTGTGACAATAGACTGGATGAGATCGTCGAGATTAATCTTCCGGACTCCATGTACCCGGTGCATAAAGGCGCTCATTTCGGCCAGGACACGCCATTTGTCCGTCTCTTGCAGTCCCACAGGGATAAATTATTCCTGAAGAAATTCCAGGAGACGGGCCTGATTTTTGTTCACCTCTCCACTCATGCGAATGCCAAGATTCGTCAAGATGGGGCCGATCACCTCATAAATGACCACGGAACCCAGGACGATGGCTGTGACGGTTTTGGCGAAGGGGGCAAATTCTGGGATGCTTTCTACCACAAAAACCAGTCCTACGGCAATACCGGCCTGCGGGAAGAGCGAGATGCCCATCCCTTTTTTGACCAGTGCCCCCTTACAGTCCCTTGAGCAGGATGACTTCCAGTTCCTCGCGTCCAAGTTCTATGGGATTGCCTTTCATACTGCTTGAGTTACGCGATTGTTCGGCGACTTCTGGGATGAGCGAGGTGGTGAGGCCCAGTTGTTTGAGCGCGGGTATTTTCATGCTGTTGCAGAGGTCCTGAATCCAGGCCACGGCATCTCCTGCATTGGCCTGGGCATTGCCCGTGATCAGGGGGGCGAGTTGCTGATAACGCGCCAGGGCTGGTGAGTCTGGCGATCTGCTTTGAAGGGCTTTGATATTGGCGTTCATGACCAGGGGGAGTAGGCGTCCGCACACGGCGCCATGCGGCGCATTGGTCAGACCGCCGATGGGACCCGCAAAACCATGGACAGCACCCAGCTTGGCATTGGCCAGGGCCAGACCGCCAAAGAGGCTGGCAATGGCCATGTCTTCTCTGGCCTGACGGTTTACACCATCAAAATAAGCGATTTTCAGAGAGCGTGCAGCCCTCTGAATGCCTTCTTTGCACAGACCATCTGTCAGGGGATTGTTATGACCGGATACAAAGGGCTCAATAAGTTGGGTCATTGCGTCAAGGCCTGTGGTCGCTGTGAGGTTCGGAGGCAGGTGATAGGTGAGCTCTGGATCAATCACAGCTACGTCCGGGAGCATCCAGGGGTGGCGCATGCTGACTTTGCGCCGGTGTTCAGGGACTGAAAGAACGGCGTTTCGAGTCACCTCTGCTCCTGTACCGGCTGTGGTGGGGATGGCAATCATGGGTACGGGATGATGGGTAATGGGTTTGCCCTGGCCCACGACCTCCAGATATGTGAGCAAGTCGCCTTCATTGGTTAGCATGGCGGCCACGGCTTTGCCCACATCTATAGCGCTACCGCCGCCCATGGCAATCACCAGGTCACATTGTTCGTTTCTGGCCGATTTAACGGCCTCAGCCACCAGATCAATGGAAGGCTCCCCAGGTACCTGAAAACAGGCATATGCTGGCACGCAACTTTCAAGTTGTGTGAGTAACGGTGTAATCCGTTCCAAAGAACGTCCAGTGACGATAAAAGCCTTGGTGCCCAGTGTCTGGGCAATGGGGGGCACCTCAGAAAGGACTCCCTGACCAAAAATAATTCGATTGGATGTGGCAAATTCAAACTGCATATGGGCTCCTTTGGAGCAGTGTTTAGTTTTAAGTGTTTAGTGTTTCGTTTTAGGTGTTAAGTGTTAAGTGTTTAGTGTTTCGTTTTAGGTGTTAAGTACTTTGAATGGGCTTTCGCCCATGCTTTTACTGAAAACTGCCTACTGAACACTGGTTACTGCTCTATACTTTACACTGGTTCTTGGCTCAGCCATCATGTTTTCGACCGTATCACGCCAGGTTTTGTAATGGGTAGTTTCTTTGTGCTTGGCTGGGTCTTCCGGGGTTCTGTAAATCTCAATCAGCAGAAAGCGGGTTGGGTCAGATAGATCCTGGAGCACATCAAAGCAAGCAATGCCAGGCTCCTTGATACTTTGTGCCGCATTTTTGAGGCTGGCAGCGTTAAAAGCCTCTATTTTGTCAGGCTTTACCTGTACATGAACATGAACAATCAACATGAAAACGACTCCTTTTTCAGACCTTTAGAAGGCATAGAAACAAGCCCATCCAGATACCTAAAACTCAAAACCAAACACTTAAAACTGTTTTTATGAGTCTATCAGGGAAGCCATGTGCATACAAGTCCTCACCCTATTTTCAAAAATATTTAAATCTTCTGTTGCGCGCAGTCCTGGATTTCGTCATTGTCTACAGAGGTCGGGCCATGGATGGCATTTTTTATAGAACCTAGGACGAAACACCGAATACTGAAAACTAGAAAGACAGACTGAAGCCGATTAAGCAGCATGGGCGAAAGCCCATTCAGCCAACTTAAAACTGAGAACTAATAACTAAGAACTTGAAAAAGGGCAAAAGCCTATTCAACCCACTTAAAACTGAGAACTGAACACTGAAAACCAAATACGACATAACGAAGCCCTTCACCCAAAGGGCACATAACCAAAATTAAACCTACCCTTTTTTCGCAACTTTGCAGTGATTGGAAGAGCGTGTGTGAGAAGTCGTTTCCTTTCCAGACTTCTCACGCATGCCAACTTTGTCTCCAAGGCCCAGGCGATGCCACATTAAGGGTGATGCTGAATTTTCGCTGAAACGCGTCCCTGGGCTAGAGACTTCCATTTTGCTTTCCCCAACCTCCTAACTGCACTCCATTCTATTTCCCCTTGCCCCTTTCTTTCTCTGCGACTATGATGATCGGTCAATTTAAATGAAATTTGGAGACAATAATGGCACATACATATGTGAATCAGCTTCAAGCCGGGCAGCCCATTGACAGTGTGTTTTTGGTCAAGGACCCGATTTTACGCAGTACTGCCAAGGGGGATTACTATATTGCCATGTACGTGTGCGACCGCACAGGTCAGGTCAATGGACGTATGTGGCAGGCCACTGAGGCCGTGTATCTCTCTTTGCCCAAGCCTGGATTTGTCCATATCCGAGGCCGAAGCGAGATGTATCAAAACAACATGCAGGTCGTGATCAACAGCGTTAGCGTGGTGCCTACTGAAGAGGTGGATCTGGACGATTTCCTGCCACGCACCAAACAGGATGTGCCTCAGATGTACAAGGAAGTCCTGGCCATGCTTGACCAGATCAAGAGTCCGGGGCTCAAGGCCTTGGTCGCCGAATTTACCGCTGATGAGGTGCGTATGGCCAAGTTCTGTAAGAGCCCGGCTGCGGTGAAGATGCACCACGATTATTTGGGTGGTCTGTTGGAGCACACCCATAATATGATGCGGGTCGCAGTTTCGATTTTTCCGCTGTACCCCCACATCCAGAAGGACCTGGTGCTCACTGCCATTTTTCTGCATGACATGGGCAAGACCGAAGAACTTGCCTGTGATATGGCGTTTTCCTATACTGACGCGGGTCAGCTCGTGGGTCATATTGTGAAATGTACCATCTGGATTCAGCAAAAAGCCGACGCACTCCGAGCCAAGGGCCAGACGATTGAGCAGGAGATGGTTGATGCACTCTGTCATATTGTGCTGGCGCACCACGGTACGCATGAGTTTGGTTCTCCCAAGCTGCCTGCCATGGCAGAGGCCTTTATGGTCAATTACATTGACAACCTCGACGCCAAAATGAACCAGGTCAATAACCTGGTAGAAAAAGAACTCAGTGACGTAAACTGGACTGCTTGGCAGAATTCGCTCCAGACCCGGTTGTATCGAAAGAGGGTGGAGTAAAAAACTGGTTTTAGGTTTTAGGTATTAGGTGTTAGGTCTGTTGAATGGGCTTTCGCCCATGCTGTTTACTTAACACTTAACAC
>Ga0307990_1004218_pt1 | contig 10624 bp, 9 predicted proteins | sample EllFjometagen129_FD_203168 | JGI IMG/M metagenome (GOLD analysis project Ga0307990, IMG submission 203168) | Marine microbial communities from Ellis Fjord, Antarctic Ocean - #129 | ecosystem: Environmental > Aquatic > Marine > Unclassified | place: Southern Ocean | collected 2014-10-08
GATGCTCATCAAAGCGGCCGCCATCGCCCGCCAAATGATGCGACTGATCCTGCTACCCACGATTGTGATTCTGTTTTTCTTCAAGCACGATATCCTGATCGATCACGGCTTGCCCATTATCCTTGGGGGATTTCTCCTTGGCTACCTGGCCGCAGCCATCATCTGCGCGATCAGCATTGCCCGAGACTCGCGGTTTAAAATGCGACCGGGCTGGCTGCTTCCCCGCGGTTTCTGGCCCTTTTCCCTTTCGACCATGGCGGCCACCGTCTTTACTTTTTTCTATGGAAACTTCGATCGCATGGCCGTCCTCTCTATTGACGATGTTGCAGGGCTAGGCATGTACCAGGCGGTAATCACTATAAACATGTTACTGGAAAGACTCCCGGCACTTCTACTGCCGTCGGTGTTGCCAACCTTCTCTAACCTTCTTAGCACCGGCAATATTTCGACATTCAAAAGAGCTTTTGCCATACTTTGTCGCTGGGCCGTTGCACCGATTACACTCGCCGCATTGGTCATCATGGGATTCAGTCGAGAGATTCTTTCCCTGTTCGGCGAAGCATATGTAGAATATGCGTATCTTCTGACCCTATTTGGTTTTGTGGGCATCACTCGGTCCATGAACTTAGGCTCTCTTACGGTCATTACCTGTATGGAGAAAAACACGTTTCGGTTCTTTTGGACCTTTTCCCAGATTCTTGCCCAAGTTGCCCTCACCTTTGTTTTCTTGTCGTCATATGGTGTCATGGCCATCGCCGGGGCCAAAATGATTGCTGTAGCCGGTGCCACGATTGTTGGTGTTCTTTATATCATCCATCTGCCATCCATGGCATTGAAAATACCGCTTTCGTATAAAATCGCTGTTCTTACCGGAGCGGTCATGACAGTCCTTCGCATTTGGGTAATTCCTGTCGGGTGGGTGAGCGCAACAGTACTTACCTTGACCTGTATGTTGTTATTCCTGCTCCTCTCACGTTTCGGTTGGATCGAAATTAGAGGACTCATCCAGTTCATTATTCATCATGACGTTAGCATTCTGGCAAGAATGGCTGAAAAAGATCAAAATGGCTGGACTACCGGAAGTAGTGAAAGAGGCGAACAAAATGAAAAGTAATAATGACGTCAAATCACATTACGAGAAAGCAGCGGAGAATCGAAATCAACGCTTGCAAACGAAAACCCCTAACGCATCAAGGGTCAATCACCAGCATCGTTTTCGAATAATAAATCAACTGTTGCGAAAGATCGGACCTGTCCAAAACGGGATTGACATTGGAACAGGAACGGGCGTATGGGCGAAGGTTCTGACGGACAACTGTGAAAAGGTCATCGGAATTGACTTTGCTGAACAGAATATCAAGATTGCGAGAAGCAACGCCACTGAAAACGACCTAAGTGATCGCTTTTCCTACACGCTGGGGGATGCCCGGCGTTTGGAAAATCTTAGCGAAAGCAATTTCGACATCGCTACACACATCTCAGTCCTTCAGCACTTACCTGATCACGGTCAAGCGCTTCAGCGGGTAAACGATATTTTAAGGAAAGACGGCTACTTGATTATCCTCGTTCATAACAGACGTTGTGTTTACGACCGGAATTTAATCTCTTTGGGTCTAATTCCCCGCCGCTTGCGGCGTAAGATACTTGATAACCGAATTTGAAATACCCCGCTGCTTGCGGCGGGGTAGTTTATTTCAGGCGCGCAAGCGAGGGGCGACACTGGCCATCAACGAATACCAAACCATCGAAGAAAAGCGGAAATGCCTAGTTGACGCGGGATTTCAAATCGAATCCATCCGCATGTGTCGGCTTTCCGCCAACGATCTGTTGTTTTTGGGATTGGCAAAGTCCTACCTCAAGCCACTTATGCCTTTGCGTATTGCTTTCATCTCCCTGTTTGGTTGGTTTGAAGGGCTCGCAGGTAAATCACAAGTGCTGAATCCTTTGTTTCGCGAAATTGTCATCTTAGCCAAGAAAAGGACTTAGCGAAAAAGTATATTGAAATGCTTCCAGGTTTTTCAAAAACAGGGAGTTTAAATGCTAAAAATAATTAAATTCATGGAAGCCATCCACTTGGTCCAAAGAATATAGAATGTGTGGAGGAGTAAAGGTTGAACCGTCTTCAAAAAAACGACAGGGCCAGTTGCAAGGATCTGAAAGAGAAGATACTGGATGAGGGCCTTTGCTGCGGTTGCGGCGCGTGTGTCGGCGTATGCCCGACCGGCGCGCTGGCAATTAATTCCGACAAGTCGTACACGCCCGTCATTGATGAATCCAAGTGTAAGCCATGTGGTTTGTGTCTCCACGTTTGCCCGGGGACAGGGTATCCGGTAATCGAATGGTCACAGCGTTCCTGTGACAACAAAACAATCATGCACTCTGAACGTGGTCCGGTACGACACTATTGGAAGGGGCATTCCACCGAGGCAGAAATTCGGTCCGGCGCCGCCACGGGCGGGCTTGCTACAGCCCTGCTGCTGTATTTGCTGGAATCGGGCCGTGTTGAAGAAGTCGTCGTCGTAAATATGGAGAACGGGCAACCGGTAGTACGAATGACCGCCGATCCCGATTTGGTCCGGGCAGCCAAGATGAGCAAATATCGCCCGGTCCCCGTGATGAGTGTTATCGAGGAATTGCGCCGCCGTCCACGCAAAATCGCCATGACGGTTCTGCCCTGCCAGATGGCCGCGTGGATCAGGGCGACTGAAAAGTTTAAAAAGCTACGGGAATGTTTGGTGTTGTCGATCGGCCTTTATTGCGGCCAAGTAAAAGAAAACGCCGCCCTCGAAACCATTGCGGCGTCGGTTGGATTAAAATATCCGGATGAGGCGAATTTCGTCGGCTGGCGTTGCGGCGATTATCCCGGTTCTGTGCGCTTCGAGCTGCCTGATGGACGATTCGTGGATAAATTCATCTACGAAGGGTATGATATCGCCGTTCCGCATTTTTCCCTTAACCGCTGCAGTTTGTGCCCCGACGGCGGAAATTGGCTGGCCGACATGTCCCTTGCGGACGACCACTCAGGAGGTCAAAGACAAACCCTGACCCTTTGCCGAACGAAGCAGGGGGAAGAGATCATTAGAGCAGCGCAAGAGGCTGGTTTCCTGGAGTTTGTGGAAATGAAGCCGGAAGAAGTTATGAAAAGCACAATTCATGCAATTTCCAGATCGAAGATACTGCCTGCAATTTCAGTCAATGCCTGGATGCTTAAACGCGGCCGCTCGCATCCTTTCTTTGACTACGACGAGGATTTGCTGATGTCAGGGCTCGTGGCAAAATACCGGCCTTTCTGGATTTGGAAATACCGGATGACAATGTGGGTGCGACGGGGGTGGCAAAGGAAATTCCTCCTCGCTCATCCAAGGCTTATGCAGAGAGTTGGGCATTTTCTCTATTACTTTCCCGCAACGATTTTCGGCTTTTCTTTCGGCATTAAATTGTATAAAGCGGGACGGAATTTGGCAAAGGTGATTATGGGCAAGGGGAACGATAAGTCGAGAGCATGAATCCTGACTGCAGCTATCTTCAGACAAGAACCTGAACCAAAACCTGCCCATGGGAAAAGCATTCATTTCTCAGATTGAATTGTTCCATCTTGCTCGGAATTGTGCTAACACTCGAAAAGTTTCGGGAAGACCGACAGCAAGCAATTCCACTGGTCTTTCCGGCGGATTATCTGACGAAAAATCTTCTGGCGATTTGACAATCTCACTCGAACAAGGTCGAATTGTCCAGATCATGCCGGCAATGACCCTTTTGGCGGCACTCTTGGACACACCAGAAGAGAGAACGCGCAAGAGAGTACGGGATATTGCCGCAGGCTGGATCGCTGTAGTGGTTCTTGTCCATCTGGCATGTGCGATTGTCGCGATGGAAACGTGGCTGTCCCCCGATCAAGGAAAACATTATGACAAATCTCTGTGAGTCATCACCATCTCCTTCTCATGCTTCTGATTTCGAGGGTGTTTCTTTCCTGCTCCCCTGGATATCTGAGCAGGCGACCGAGGGTGTTCGGCTTGGCGTAACTGGGGATTTTGTTGTTAATCAGAATCTTGAAGAGCGTATCCTGACAGAAGATCACCGCCCGTTTGAAGCGATTCGTCCATGGGCGGAATCGTTGGACCTGCTTATCATGACTCTGGATGCTACCTTTCCGGGAGACGACCCGAAATCTTCCGAACCACGTGTAGTTACCGGACCAGCCACGTTACGGCAACTGCCTCGGGCCGGCATCACGCTGATGAATTTGGGAAACAATCATGCTTTTGATATGGGTGTGTCTGGATTCCAACAACTTCGCGATGAACTGAGAAACCAAGGGGTGAGCTGGGTTGGGGCAGGTGAGAACCGTGAGGAAGCGGAGAAACCCTGGGTGCGTAACATTGATGGAATTGAAATAGCCATCCACTCTGCTGTGCACTCGGGCTCGCATCCCCGACAGCCTCTTTCATGCGGAGGCCAGGTGGCGAGTTTGGAAAGTGAGAGTTGGTGGGAAAGCATCCGTCACTCCATAACAGAGGGCTACACAACAATCGCCTTGCTCCATGGCGGGATACAGGATTGCCAGTATCCATCTGTTTTCGCTATAGAAATTTCAAGGAAATTGGTCGCGCTTGGAGTATCGGCGGTAATCTGGAGCCATGCACATGTGGTTCAGGGCGGAGAAAGGCTCGGAAAATCACTAATTGCCTATGGATTAGGGAACACTTTCTATCCGCGAATTTTGGGGAATCCCGAAGATCAAAACTCCAATCCTCGCTATGATTGGGGGTTGCTCCTTGACTTGACTGTGGCGCAAAACAGCATCAATGCCGGGAAAGGTCTCATGGTGCATCGAAGAGGGCTCCAGTTGTCTATTGGTGACGACAGTACCTTGCTTCGGCAACAGGAACTGCGCCGACTTTCTCGCTTGCTGAATTCCAGGTTTTACCCTCTCATTTTTCGAGGGATACGCATATGGGAAGATGTTATCTTGCACACATGGAGATACTTTCGGAGAGACAATGTTTGGCGCCAGATTCGACGGATTGATTACGCTCGCATTCGGGGCCTGATCAAGAGTTTGCGAAATGCCCGCTCCGATCCAGAAGACGTATGACCGATTCGATGAAACGAGACATAAAGGAGCCTTCGAATATGAAGGTGCTCATTCTAACAGATCAATTCGTCCACCTGAACGGGGCGGAGCGCCTGTCCATTGAACTCGCAGAGGACCTAAATTCACGTCCCAACATCACGGCGGATGTCGCGAGTATATATGCCGACGACTTTCCAGGTGTGGCTGATGCCGCGGAGAGCCTTCGGCAATGTGGCGTTCCAAATGTGCATTTCCTGGGGCTGTCTCCCCAGCCCGGGCTCCTCTCCGTCGGGCTTGCAATCCTGCGTCTTCGACGACTCATCCGGGAAGAAGGTTACGACATAGTAGAAACCTCTGTAACAACGCCTACCATCATAGCGTGTTGGGCAACGAGGGGGATTGAAACCAAACATGTTGCGGGATTTCATTTTGTGTTTGACCGGGCCAGAGACAGGGGGGCGAAGTTTGCCCTTTTGCGGCTTTCCGCTCGGCTTAACAAGCATGTGCGATTCTACGCTGTCTCTGACTATGCCTGCCGGGCCTGGGTGGATTTCTCAAACACTTCCGCAGAGCGTACCCGGACCATTTACAACGGCATTCCTGATGAGAGTTATCACATTGCTCCCGACAGGGAATCCGTTCGTCAGGAGCTGGGCATTCCCTCCACAGGTCGTATTGCTTTGTTTGTTGGTAGAATCGTTAAAACCAAAGGGATCAAAACAGCCATTGAGACTCTGGGGCCTCTCACGAAGAAACATGGTCTCTACCTTGTGTTTGTCGGACCGCATGAAGAGAGCATTGAAGGCACAGACCCCTCCAAGAGGGTGTTCGCGGACGAGATGATGGAGTTTGCTGTCAACAACGCTTGGGCCGACCATGTTGTTTTCACAGGCAGACGCAACGATGTATCGCGCCTAATGGCTTCCAGTGATGTTTTTCTTCATCCCACGCAAGTAGAGAGTTTCGGCCTGGTGCTGGTGGAGGCAATGGCGGCAGGGCTGCCTGTTGTATCGAGCGATGTTCAGGGCATCCCGGAAGTTTTGAAGGGAACGGAATCTTTCATGATATCCCCTGATGATGTCCTGGGGTTCCGGAAAGCGGTATTGAAGGTATTGGAGCTTTCGCCTGCCGAAGCAGTCCGATGGGCCGAGTTGGGCCGTAACAAGGCGTTCGATTTCAGTATGGGTAAAAGAGCAAATGCCATTTTAAGCCTGGGTTGTGCCCTTAAAGTTCCGTAAAATTTGAAAGGCCATCGCGCTCTTGGTAACAGTTATTTGTGAAAGTAACCAAAACCCAGGAGGAAGCGATGACCCAAATGCAGGATACATCAGTGATCGGCGCGATGCAAAGTGCTTTATTGGACGATCCGGACTTTTTGAAGAATTTGGTGGAACTCGTGACGCAGCGGATATTGGAAGCCGAGATGGGCGAACACCTTCAGGCCGGTTGTTATGAACGAACGGAGACAAGGCGTGGTTACCGTAACGGCTACAAACCACGAGCCGTTAAAACGCGCGTGGGGACCCTGGAGTTGCTGATTCCCCAGGACCGCGAGGGAATATTCCGCACTGAGCTTTTCCGCATGTACCAGCGCAACGAAAAAGCCCTGGTCCTGGCGATGATGGAGATGTACGTGCAAGGCGTATCCACGCGCAAGGTGCGCAAAATCACCGAGGAGCTTTGCGGGACGAGTTTCTCCAAGTCCACGGTTTCCCGGCTCTGCGAGCAGCTCGACGAGGACTTGGATGCCTGGCTCGACCGCCCTTTGGAGGCTTCTTACCCCGTGCTGATCGCGGACGCTCAGTTTCACAAAGTGCGGGATAACGGTCGCGTTGTCGGCAAGGCCGTGCTGACGATCAAGGGCATTCGATCCGACGGCAAGCGGGAGATTTTGCAGGTGAGCGTCGGACGAACGGAGAACGAAGCGTATTGGGACAACGCCTTCAAGTCTTTGAAAAAACGGGGGATTCATGGAGTCGAGTTAGTGATGTCCGACAACCACGCCGGATTGCGCGGCGCGATCGAGAAGCATTTTACCGGCATCGCCTGGCAACGTTGTCAGTATCATTATCGGGAGAACGCGAAAAAGCGCGCGCCGAAAAGCCGGCAGAGCCAAGTGCATAAAGGGCTGCGGGAAATCTTTAACGCCAGGGACAAGCAGCAGGCCCGGGCTTTGCGCGATGAGTTCGTGGAAAGCATCCGGGAGGAATTGCCCGATCTGACGACCTTTGTCGACGAAGAGATTGAGGATTGCTTCGCCGTGTTTGACCGTCCAAAACATCAGCGTCTGCGTCTTCGCACCACCAACTGCCTGGAGCGATATCACGAGGAGATCAAGCGACGCACGCGGGTTGTCCGCGCATCTTTCCCAATGATCGGGCCTTGCTGCGCCTAGTGGGCACGCTGGCAATGGAGTTTTTCGAGGAATGGTTGTGCGGCAAGATCTATGTTCGAATGGACGAAGCTGTCAAAGAGAAAGCATCGAAAAAACGAGGAGCGGCATGAACGTCATTTCAACCAGCGGAGAATTTACCGCGCCGGCTTCGACCGTCAAGGGTCTGCGTTTCGCTCCGATCCCTGCGGGACTGACGCCCTTGACGGCCTGCGCCTGGCGCGGTCGTGCTCCGCTATGGTTGAAAAGGAAAAAGAGTGTGATGGCTTTTTACAGAAAATTCGGGGCTTGACTTAAGCTGGTTGTGCCCTTAAAATTTTGGTGATATGTTAATAACAAACAAAAAGTTAGGGTGAATTGCAACATGCCACATGCAACTTTCAAAGATAACATGAAGTCACTTCTCAGGCATACGATTGGGGTGAAAGCCTACGAAAAGCTGGTCTTCCATCACCACCTTGGATATTGGCCCAACATTGAAAACCCGACGTCTTTTTGCGAAAAACTCATTCACCGGAAACTTTATTGTAAAGATGAGCGTTTTGTTGTGCTTTCTGACAAAGTGGCCGTAAGGGACTATGTGCGCGAGAAGTGCGGAGATAAAATTTTAACCCACCTTCATGGCGTGCTGTCAAAAAGTTCGGAACTGCCGAAAGATTTGCCCTCGGAATTTTTCATGAAGGCGACCTATGGTTCAGGGATCAATCTCCGTGTTAATGATTACACTATCGAGAAGCGCCCGGAGATTATGAGTGCCGCGGAAGATATGCTAAGGCAGGAACATGTCTATGGAAGGCTGTCTTCACAATGGTGGTACGAGAGTATCCCAAAGAGACTTATGCTGGAAGAGATCGTGGTGGATTCCAAAGGATGCCTTCCGCTAGATTATAAATTCTATTGCTTTGACGGAAAAGTGCATCAGATTCATGTCGATTTCGACCGGTTTGGCGATCATACTCGAAGCCATTTCGACAGGAATTGGAATTTCCTGCCATACTCTTCAAGCCGTCCCCAGGGGCCGGATAGGAAGCGACCAGAGAATCTTGAGGAGATGATTGAGATTGCGGAAATCCTCGGGCAGGGATTTGACTTTGTGAGTGTTGATCTATACAGCCCTGACGAAACAAGGATTGTTTTTGGCGAAATGACTTTCACCCCGGCTGCCGGATGGGTCTTGTTTTCTCCAAGCCAGGAGCCAGACTGGGAAATTGGCAAACTATGGAATATTCAGACCTCATGAAAAGTGACCACGACGCGCTGATCGCTTGTGGCCATTCTTTTTTTATCGCCATAATAATCCCCTTTTTCATTTGATGGGGCAAGGGGGATTTGATCTCCCGACCGCCGGATTCGATGCCCCCGAAGAAAAAACGATGGAGAGGTTTGCTCCAACCTCGATCATGGGCTTTACTTTCGGCATCAAATTGTTTAAATCGGGACGGGATTTGGCAAAGGGAATTATGGACAGAGGGAGCGATGAGCCGAGAGCATGAATCCTGACGGCAGCTATCATATGACCAAAGCCTGAACCTGACGCGAGGAGAGAGTAGCTGATTCCCGTCGATACAACCAAACCGATACACAATAAAATTCCCTTGCGCAGGGCTTATCCGGCGTCCCGCGCTTTATTCCTTTGCCTTCCCCTTGTCCTGATTGGCAGCATCCTCCTGGCGATCGTCAACAAAACGCCGGATGTTTTTCTCGTGGCGTTTCTCTTTCTCCTACTTGGCTTCTTAGCAAATTCCCTATTTGGGCAAATGGGCGGCTACGCTCAACGCGCCTTCCTTTTGAGCTTTGGCGCTTGCGTTTTTGTCGCCGGGGTTGTGCAGACCTACTCGCAGGAAGTATTTGGAACGCTGACAACTACAATCGACTCGTTGACTTATTGGAATCTGGTTGAATCAAGCTTGAATGTGTCGAGCTTGAATGATCTTCCACCAACCCATACTCCGTTAGCCATTTTTGTATGGGCAAAGGTTCTTCATTTTTTCAATGTCATAGGCATTCAATATGGTATTTGGACCGTAGTCCTATTCAATTCTTTTCTTGTCGGACTCTCGGCCAATCTGGCTGTGAGGGCCGGCTATCATGTGTTTGGAAACGATCGCCGCCGTCTGCGCCTAATAGGTACGTTGTTCGCGCTGTGCGGCATGTTCTGGCTTTTTGGCAGCCTTCTTTTACGGGATGCTTTTCTTCTGTTTGACAATATATTTTTGCTCTGGGCATTTCTTCGAGCCTTGAATCAGGCGAATACAAAAAACATGTTGCTGGTTTTGGGCGTGGGGATTTTCACCTTTATTTCCATGTATTTCCTTCGCAAGAGCAGTGCGCCCATGGTCTTGATATTTTCAGGTTTTTTCCTCTTTTCCCTGATGTGGGAAAGGCGAAATATTGCAAAATTCCTTGCCATTGCAAGTGCTGTGATCATGCTTCTGATAGTTTTTCATAACCCGATTTTGGATTTATTGAACGACATACAGAAATTTTTTTTCCTTTATTCAGGAACATATTCGGAAAAGATGTTCGCTATCGCAAGCAGTGAATCCTTGTACTATCAACTTATTATGTCGCAACCCCTGATTATCCGGATTCCAGCGGCTGCCTTCCTCTTTTTCATTTTTCCCCTCCCTTTATGGACATACCTGCAGGTAGGTGTCACTGATTACCATCTGATCAAAACCTGGCAGGGATTTTACTTGGTCGCAATAACACCCTTGATTATCGTTGGAGCCATGGAATTGTTTCAACATGTCAAGAAATTCAGTCCCAAAGCTAAAATGTTCCTTTTCATTTTAGTACATGCTGTTTTCAGTACTCTAGCCGTTGCCGGCACAACAAGCGAAACGCGGCACCTTGGACAATTCATGCCGGCGCTGTTGTTGCTGGCGGCTGTGCCGGATAAAAACCTTCTTTCAAGCAAACAACTTCTGAAAAAAACCAGCCAAGTTTGGTTTGTAATTGTCGCGCTATTGCATCTCGCCTGGATTGTTTTGAAGGTATTATTTTAATCGCTAGACACTGTGAATAAAAGTACTTGCTTTTGTGACACAGTTTTACCGCCAATACAACGCGGAGCGGCTGGATGTCGAACTGGCAGAGGCCCTAAGCGCGTCCCGGCATGCAGGCCGATGTGCTGAGCATGTATACCGAAGATG
>Ga0307990_1004220_pt1 | contig 10623 bp, 8 predicted proteins | sample EllFjometagen129_FD_203168 | JGI IMG/M metagenome (GOLD analysis project Ga0307990, IMG submission 203168) | Marine microbial communities from Ellis Fjord, Antarctic Ocean - #129 | ecosystem: Environmental > Aquatic > Marine > Unclassified | place: Southern Ocean | collected 2014-10-08
GATAAGGATTGAGACGACGATGGCGGCAGTTCGGTTAAATTTGAAAAAGTCCTGAAATATCAGCATCAAAATGCATATCAGAACCAGTCTGAATATTAATTCCTCATATATGCCTGCGCCGATGCCGGTAATTATGTCAGCGAGCCAATACCTCTGCTGCGAGGTTTGGGGTTGATATTGCTGCTCGGTTAAATTACTGCTGACCGCTGAACAGTTGGTAATTGATGTTTGTACTATTGCGGTCTGCATTGGCGGTGTGTTAGGGGTTACCTGTTTTCCGGAATCGTTTAAAACAAAACCAAGGACTATAAGCGGAATTGCGAACAGAACACATTCGATTGACATAGGAAAAAGATCTGTCAGCCAGAATTTCCAGCGTTTCTTTGATGCTATCTGTAGACCTAATAATATAAAAATTACCACAAGTGGGGTAACTATCCATGCGAACCTGCTGGAAAAGCCTAAAAATTCAACAAACCCCTGCACCCATGAAAAAGCAACCACTCGGCCTTGCATGTGACTGTTGAGGACACTGGTCTGGATGAAAATTGATCCGAGTTCATAAGTGATGATAAATGGGATCAGAAAAATTATGGCGTAGACGGGCCTGGACGTCCTTTCAAGGTATGAGTCCTTAGAATAATCAAGCAATTGGCTCGGCTCGTAACTTTTTTTCTTTCCCATAGAACTGTTTTCACCTAATATCTTCAAAGAGAAAAACACAAACGATTATGAAAACTTAATTTGCAAAGTTTACTTTAACTTAAAGAAAAATACAATAAGTAAAGATAAAAACATGACAGCTGATAAACTAACTAAAATTTATGATATTCTGCTTGAAACATTCGGCTCACAGTATTGGTGGCCCGGCGATACGGCTTTTGAGATAATTATCGGTGCTATACTTACCCAAAACACCAGCTGGACCAATGTTGCCAAGGCGATTGAAAATATCAAAGCTGCGGAGCTTATGTCTGCTGAGAAATTGCATCAACTGGATAACAGCCAATTGGAGCCTCTTATAAGATCGGCAGGTTATTTTCGTTTGAAAACTAAAAGGCTTAAAAATTTTCTCGATTGGCTTTTTGATAATTATCAGGGAAATCTTGAAAATGTTCAGCGTGTAAGTACCGATTATCTTAGGGAGCAGCTTTTGTCGATTAATGGCATAGGTCCGGAAACCGCGGATTCGATTTTGTTGTATGGCTTTGGCAGGCCGAGGTTTGTTGTGGATACTTATACAGCGCGAATAATGACTCGCCATGGTTTAATCGAACCGGGGGCTGATTACGATAGTCTTCAATATTTGTTTGAAGGGAATTTGCCTGCGGATGTTAAGCTGTTCAATGAATTTCATGCACTGCTGGTTTGTGTTGGCAAAGATTTTTGTAAACCAAAAGCAAAATGCGACAAATGCCCACTAAGACATTTGCCACATGATCTTGAACCTGAGTTTTTCTAATTGCTGACTTTGCCTTTATATTTGCCGGCTGTTAGTTTGAATTCGAGAAACCTGCCAACATCTTTGGCGTTTATTTTTTTATTGTTTATCTTCACTTTAGAATTCTCAGTCAGTTTTGGTAATCTTACTGTCGCTGTTGCGCCCTGGGGTATTTCGAGAGAGAATTCAAGTTTGGTATCAGATGTTTTTTTCCATTCGACCGGCACAGGGCCAAGCTCTGTTAGTCCTATGCCTTTAACGTATTTCAAATCGCCCAGTCTTGGTTCGATCAGAATTTGTTTTTCCCATATCGGTTCTGGCTTGCGAACACCAAGCACATAGGCCGGCAAAGTATATGCAGGGACTAAGCCGAATGGATGGCAGAGGTAGCCTTGAGTTTCAAAACCTTCGGCTGCGGTGCCGGGACTTTTTCTTGAAACCATGCTGTTCCATCTTTTGCGCATTATGTTTAAAACTTCCGTGTCCATCTCGTCGGTATTTAATTTATACAACTCATCAAACAAAAACAGATGTGTGTAAGGGTTCATAAGTTCTTTGCAGTGGGTTTTTAAATATTTTTTGACAGCCGGCAAATGCTCTTTAGAAACTACGCCTCTATTGAGAGCGATCAACGCAGCCTGGATCGTCGGGATAACTTTTTGACCGGGTTCTACCCATTGTGTATTTCTTTCTGCTGGTCTTTCCGGGGCAACAAGATTCAGCGTTGGCAGAGCGTTGTCTTTGATGTCATCCGGATAGTAGAGGGCTGAGTAGAATGTTTGAGCTTCATCATCCCAGAGATATTTGTTGTAAGCTTCTTTCAAACTCCGGGCCTGTTGTTTGTAGAATTTGCTGCGTTTATTTTTGCCCATAGCTTTTGCAAGATATGCTGAGTCTGCGAGTGCGCGGTAAATAAAAGCATTTAAAGTCGCACCCTGGCAAACCTGATAGCGAAGCGGGTTGTCCAGGTGGATAAGGAAATCTCTGGCGGTTATCAGGCCACATTTATTTTTCCTGTCGAGAAACCATTTCATCTGTCTCTCTAATGCGGGCCAGGCTTCTTCGAGGAAATCCATATCCGCGGTGTTGTCGTAATATTGCCTTAGGCCATAGACCCACAGGCAGCTGTAGTCTTCGATGTACCAGTGCAGATCCCAGCGGTCGGAGGGGTGATGAGCTTTTAGTTTGCCGTCTGGTTGCTGACTTTCGATGGTATGTCTCAGCATGTTTCGCATTACTCTTGAATCGCTATAGACGATGTCACCGTCTTTGTCGCCCGGGCCTGAGATAACTTTTCTGCTTGCTGGGTACTGTATCATTCCAACATCGCCCATCCATTCTGCTCGTTCTGCTGAGTCGACGTAACCATCTTCAGTGAGGACAGCTGTCGAATAGCTTGTCATTTCCCAGGTCTTATTTAAGAATTCATCGTTGCATTGGAACTCTGCGACCTTTATGTTTGGGTAAAGCCTGCTTGTAAATTTAATTGACTTGAGTGTGATGTCCGCATTCTGGACTTTCATATTTAGATATCTAAAGCCGAAAGTGTCAGTAGACATATAAGACTGTAGGCCTTGTTTTGCTTCGTAAATATTTTCACAGTTATAGCTGATTACTGTTTTGCCCTTGATAAAATCCTGACAGGGTGTAAAGACAATTCTGGCATTTTCATCAGCTTCAAATTCAACCTTCCAGTAGGTCAAACTGAGTTTGCCCACGTCAATAATGATCTCACTATTTGCTTTGATCGTCATTGGTAGATTCGCTGGCAAAGGTTTTGGTGTTTTGTCAACTTTGCTGCTATGTGTTACTTGCAGAATTGTTCCGCTGCCCATATCTGTTTCTGCGAGAAGTGGAATCGCTCTTGGTTTTAGCGGCCCCCACATTTTGCCGTCAATTTTTACCGCTTTGGCCCATGACTGATCGTCGAAATCAGGGTTGGTCCAGCCGAAGTCTTTGGACTTGGCGTTTACTTTATCGAGAATGCATGACCATGTCCAGTGGTCACGGGTCATTTGAGATGGAACTTCATCGCTGTAAAGCCAGTTTTGGTTGGTGTAAATCTCAAGGCCGTCAATCTTAATCAAAGCGGTTAGCCCAGGCGCGTGTTTCATTATTTTCAGGCTGCCGACTACATTTGCCTGCACTAAAATCGCTACTGTGTTACGGCCCTTTTTGAGAGCTTCAGCAATATTAATACTGTCATATTGAGGCCCTTTCGGGTCAAATCTGCACGGGCCTCTTTCGATATATTCGCCATTTACCCAAAGCAGATACCGGCTGTCTGCGAAAATATGTATCTTTGCATTTTTTGGATTTTCAGCCAGATCAAATTGCCTGCGAAAGCCGACGGAAACTGTTTTGCTTATGTCATCTTTATTGATGTTTGCCCAGATCATTGAACCTTGCAGTTTCTTCTCGATGTCAGTTTGACAAAATGCTAATGATGATATTGTCACAATCAGCAATGCTGCAATTAAAAGGTGTTTCATTTTCATTTGGTGTTACTCCTTATTTTACCCTTGTATTTACCGGCTTTTAGTTTTAGTTCGAGAAATCTTCCGACCGACTTAGCTTTTATTTTTTTGCCATTTATAACAGCCTGAGAATTTTTGCCTGTCCTGGGCAGGTGTACTATAGCGGCGACGTTTTCAGGTACTTCAAAAGCAAAGTCCAAGTTGCCGTTTTCATTTTTGGTCCATTCGACCGGCACCGGACCAAGCTCTGTTAGTCCTATGCCTTTAACATGTTTTAAGTCACCAAGTCTTGGTTCGATCAGTATTGTATTTTTCCAGATTGGCTGCGGTTTGCGTACTCCGAGTATATAATCGCCGAGAGCCAATCCCGCACTCATGCCAAAAGCGTGACATTGGTAGCCATTAAGCTCAAAACCTTCTCCTATTGTTCCGGGTACTTCGGAATATGCCAATTTTTGCCAGCGTTTGCGGATGGTTTCCACCATCGCCTTATCAAGCTGATCGGTATTAATCTCATACATCACTTTGAACAAGAACAAATGAGTGAAAGGATTTTGCAGTTTATCGTAATTTTCAATAAGATATTTTCTTGCATCTTCAAGGTGATTGTCCGAGACAATTCCTCTATGAAGTGCCATCAGCATTGCCGGAACTGTCGGGGCGGTCATCTCACCAGGATTTATCCACTGGGTATTTCTTTGCGCAGGAGCTTGTATTTTTACAAGTTTCAAATCAGAAATTTTGGCTTTTTTAACATTTTCAGGGAAGTAAACAGCTGATCTGAATGTTTTTGCTTTATCGTCCCAGAGATATTTGTTAAATGCCCACTTTAAATCCTTAGCTTCTTTTTCGTATTCTCTTGCAAGTTGTTTTTTGCCTGATTGTTCAGCAAGATAAGCTGCGTCTTTTATATATCCGTAAATAAAAGCGTTGAGTGTTGCTCCCTGGCAGGTTTGATATCTCATCGGGTTATCGAGGTGTATGAGGAAGTCTCTTGCTGTGATCAGACCGCTGCTATTTTTGTGCCTTAGATACCATTGTAGCTGACCTGTTACTGCGGGCCAGACTTCTTTGACCAGATCGATGTCACCTGTATTGTTATAATACATTCGCAGCAGTTCCATCCACAAACAGCTTTCATCTTCGATATACCAGTGAAGGTCCCAGCGGTTGGAGGGGTGGTGGGCTTTTAATCTGCCATCAGGCTGAAGACTTTGTGCGATATGTCTGATCATATTTTTTATCAGCCTGGGGTCACAATAGATATCTTTGCCGTCAGCGCCTTCTGTGCTGCTGCATGTTCTTGTGATATCATATTGGACGCGACCGTCACCGACCCACTCGCTGCGTTCAGCCGAATCTACATAACCATCTTCACTAAGAGTTATTGACGTTTCAGTTATCTTATCCCAGAGCTTGTTGAGCATGGGTATTTCACATTGGAACTTGGCAATAATTTTAGTTGGGTATTGCCTGCTTATAAATTTTATGTTGTGTATTTTGATTTTGCCCTTGGGCAGTATGAGCTTGAAGTAACGATAGCCATAGGTGTCAGTACTCATGTAGTTTTGTCTGCCTTGCTTTGCTTTATAGCTGCAATTGATGTATTCTAATGATGTTTTGCCGTCAGCATATTTTTGACAAGCTAATACCCTGAAGCTCGTACCTTTGTCGGTCTCAAAATCGATGTCCCAATATGCGAGCTTTAATATTCCCATATCAATTATAATTTCTGCCGGCCCTGTAAGCTCTATCGGCAAATTATCAGCTAAAGGCTTTTCCGTTTTGCTTTCATTGCCTTGAGTTTTTACATAAACAATTTTGGCGTTTTCAAGATTTGTTTTACGAAGCAAAGGCAAGGTTCTCGGATAGAACTTTCCCCACATGTCACCATCGATCTTTACTGCATGTTTCCAATTTGAATCGTCAAATTCTGGCTTTGTCCAATCGCCTTGTTCATTTGTTGCATCTATCTGGTCCATGATGCCGCTCCACCATGAATTTACCTTAGCAAATTTGTTAGAAGTGCTGTATTTCCAACTTGAATTAGTAGCGGTGACCCATAAGTGGTTGCAGAAGTCAATTGATACCTCAAGCTTTACTCCTAAACCAGGGTGGTGCTGCATCATCTTCATGGTGTTTTGGACGTTAGTTTGAACAAGTATTGCTATTGTGTTTTTTCCTCTCTTTAGGAACTTGCTGACATCCAATGTGTCGTATTCAGGTCTTTGCGGGTCAAATCTGCAAGGTCCACGGTCCACATATTGGCCATTGATCCATAGTACATATCGGCTGTCGGCAAAGATATGCAGATTCGCAAAATTAAGTTTTTCGTGGGTAATATCAAAGACTTTTCTAAAAGCAAATCCCTGCGTTATCTCATCTAATGGTTGGATCCATATCATAGAGTTCTGCAATTGTTTTGAGACATTGCCATAGTAACCTTCATATCTGGCAGATGCACTTATTGATAGGATTAAAATTAGCAGTGCTGCGGTCAGATAACATCTTCTAAGCATGGCAGTTCTCCTGAATGAATAATATCTTCTTTAATGCTCGCGATGAAAGGTAGTTCCCGATACATCTGTTTATAATCAAGGCCATATCCGACGATAAATTCATCGGGAACATTTAGCCCGACAAAATCAACATTGATTTGTTCTTTATGTTCGATTTGTTTTTCAAGAAACACACAGGTTTTTACATCAGCGGCGCCTTTTTCTTTAAATAATTCAGTAACCGTTTTTAATGTCAGACCGCTGTCATAAATGTCATCGATAATAAGTATTTCTTTTCCTGTCAGGTTCTCTTTTATATCCGGGCTGACAGTTACCCGGCCTGTGGATTCCGTGCCGCCTTGATAGCTATTGGCACGAATGTAGCAAACCTGGAATTTTTCATCGTCATCGATCTGACGGAAAAGATCATCAGCAAACCATTTGGCACCCATCAGCATAACAACTGCTAATACTTTTTCGCTGTCTGCATAAGTTTTTTTTATCTTCAAGGCTATATCTTTTACAGAAGAGACGATTTGTTGCTGTGATACTATTATTTCACTGAAGATATCATGTTTTGCCATGAGTAAACCTCATTAAATATTATCGTACTGTTTAAACCAATTTCATTCCGTATATGTTTAACAGATTTTAACAGAAAAGCAATGATTCAGTGGGATTCGACGTAGTGGGAGTTATAGGACCTACTGTTAAAAACTTTGCTGTTTATAGCTTAAGCGGCAGTAATTTATGTTTTAAATGTTAAATACAGCCGGTTTTATGCCGAACAGTCTGCTGGATTAAGTTAGATTGAATTCAAGGATATAAAAATGGCAAAAGGTAAAAATGTATTAACAACCGGCGATGTGGCACGGATATGCAGCGTAGCTCCAAGAACCGTTTCAAAATGGTTCGATAGTGGTCAGCTGAAAGGTTATCGCATACCCGGCAGCAAAGACCGTAGAATACCAGTTAGTGAACTCGTTCGTTTTATGAAGTTACACAATATGCCGGTTACAATGTTTCCGGTTGATAAAATACGAGTTCTTATTGCTGACAGTAATTCACAGCTTTGTGAAACTTTAGCTAAGGGTCTAATGGAAAAAGCTGACTATGATGTTCAAACCGTATCGGGCAATTTTGAAACCGGCATAGCAGCACATAAATTTTCGCCCCATGTTCTTCTTGTAAGCTTATTTTCTAAAGACATCTCAGCAGTTGAGATATGCCGGAGAGTTCGCGATGATGAGGATTTGCAGACGATAAGGGTTATTGCTATCGCTAATAATCTCAGTGACTGCGAAGCTGCTGCTTTGATTCAGCAAGGTTTTGACGGCTATATCTGTGATTCTGGTGATATTGAGGAAGTAATCAAAAAGATAGAGGAAGCTGTCGCGATAATATACTAAAGCATACTCTTTCATTTACTAAAAAATAAAGACCTGCTTAATAGCAGGCCTTTTTTATTTTTGCAGTATCATATTTATTAAACGGTTTTATTTTTTCAACAGCATCTCAGATTGCAATTCAATAAGCTCTTGGGCTGTTATAGTTTTTGATTTCATATCCCCGAATATTATCCGGTATTTGCCTTGGTCGGTTTTGATACGCATTAATATTGATTCGCTGTCGCCGTGTTTAATAGTGTTGCCATAATAGACGACATCTTCGCCTTGTTTACGCAGTTCGTTGTAGAATTTTTCCATGCCTGTGTATTCATTGTTTTCAATAGCTTTACGGCCTCCGGAGAGAAAATAATTAACCAGAAGTTTACTTTCCTGCACAAGCCCTAAACTCTCGGTGTTTTTATCACCCAAAAAGTTTACGCACAATATCAAGGTAATAATTATTGCCGCTGCTGCGGTGAGCTTGCTGATCCGCAGATCTATCATAATGTTGATAGTATCTTTACCCTTATGCGGTATTAGCTTGTGTGGTATCCTGTTTTTAATATCTTCGCTGAGGCCTTTTCTTACCGGTTCTGCTGTTACCTGGGTCAGATCAGAAAGTAATTTTTCAATATTTTTTTTACTCATTGTTTTTCTCGTTTTTTATTTCTAACTGCTTTCGGAGTTTTCTCAATGCACGGTTAACTCTGCTCTTTATTGCTCCTTGTCCTACGCAAATTGCATCAGCAGTTTCAGCTATCGTCAGGTGCTGCATGTAGTGCAAAAGGACAACCTGTTTTAATTTAGTCGGCAGGTTATCTATTTCTTTTTTAAGCTGTAAAAGCAATTCCTTATTTTCAATTTTTTCCCAACTCTGGGAACTGTCATCTACTAATTCACTTTCATCAAGAAAGGCATCTCTTCGTTTTTTTCTTAGCTGGGTTCTTGCAGCATTCGTTGCGATTCTATAAAGCCAGGGTCTGAGCATTTTGTCGCTTCGAAGCTGCGCTATGTGTCGCCAAGCCTGAAAAAATACATCCTGCGTTAAGTCTTCACTGGCGGCATAACCAAAACCCATCCTTCTGATATAACGGTATATTTGTTCATAATACAGATCTACCAACTCAGCAGCAGCCAAGCGGTCTGCCGATTTCAATCTGACAGCAAGCGAATCGGGTTGTTTATCCAAAGCACACTCCTTTTCGCAGATAATGCTTGCACCAGTTCAAACATATAGACGCAATTAACAGCCCTGCTGTTCCGTAAATTTTCAGTTTTTTTTCAAATATTTTCAAAGAATAGCCTTTTAAGAAGAAAAAAGGAATAATCGCTAAGTTTAATTTTCTCCTGAAAAAGTGCAAAACGCTGATATTTCAGGATTATCAAAGCTGAAAATGCAATTATTACTGAACTTTTATTTTTAGAACATCTAATTTTCCCCGGATCTCCTCAGCCATTTTGCTGTTGGGGAAATTCTGCACTATCTGTTTGCCCGTTTGGAAAGCATTGTCCCACCTTTTTTCGGAGATCGCCAGCGAGAACTGTACCCCGAGATTATGCAGTTTGTTTCTGAAAACATCCCTTGCTGCCTCTTTCAGAGCAAGAGCCTCATTCGGACTGAGGTACATATCAAGCTCCTGAAGTATCTCAATGCTTCTGTCGGTATCTTCCCTCTTTACAGCATCATCCCATGCGTTGAGCAATATTCGTTTGCGTTCGACCTTTTTTTCCAGCAGCTTTTGCCTCATAGCCTTTGTTTTCTCGCTGTCAGGATGATCTTTTATAAGCCTTTCAATACGTATGCTGGCTTTGACCCACTGGTGGTCGTCAAGCAGATTTTCTATCTGGATTATTACCTGGTTAATTCTCTCCTGCGTTGTTGCGTTTTTGTATCTTTCAGCTTCAGCTTTTAGTTGTTCTGCAAGCGATTTATATTCTGTGCGGGCTGCGATGTCATCGATCATTTCAAAAGCAGCTTTAAAATCCGGCAGTTGAAGCCTGTCAAAAACTGCCTCCTGCAATGTCTGCTTGTCCGATTCGTGGTAAGCAATAGTCTTGGCAGTTTCGCTGATACGTGTGGTCTGGTTGATCTGCGTTAACGTCGATCGCATTTTTTCAAGGGAACTGCTAAGTTGTTCGAGCTTGATATTACTTTGCTTGACTACAGCGAGCATCTTCACCATTGTCGAAAGCATTGTTACTATCGTTGCCAGTATGATGATGCCGCCGACGAGGAACAATAGATTCAGAAGTGAGTCTACCCTTGCTTTGAGAAAAACGTCTGTAAATAAAGCAAGAGAGATAATAACCACGACAACAACAGCGGAAATAATGATATGCCATTTAAAACGCTTTTGAAGTTCATCTCTTTCCATAGTTAGTCCCTTTAAAAAAGCCGTCACTGACAGTGCTTATATTATATAGATATGAGCAATAATGTCAATGCCGACCTTAAATCTAATATGAACAATATTTTATGCGTAAAAATTCTTTTATACTAATCCCAGTTGAATTTTCGCTGTCGCGGCTCTTCGTGTTCCGTTTATCCGCGGGTAAATAACTCAAAGATAACAAATTATGGATTTATTCGCGGAAATTTACTACCCTGAAAGGTATAAAAGCTGCGATTTCGGGTTTTTGCTTCTTTCAGGGTATTATTCCAGATGAATAACCCCGCGAGCAGCGTCTGCCTCCAGGCTGGCGTTTTTAATGATATCGTAAAGTTTTCTGCTGTTTTTTATTTTCTCAAATTCAAATTCCGGGTCGGTCTTGTCGTTGGTTATCAGTCCGATAGAGCCTATTCCTAAAATGCAGTCTGT
>Ga0307990_1004221_pt1 | contig 10618 bp, 5 predicted proteins | sample EllFjometagen129_FD_203168 | JGI IMG/M metagenome (GOLD analysis project Ga0307990, IMG submission 203168) | Marine microbial communities from Ellis Fjord, Antarctic Ocean - #129 | ecosystem: Environmental > Aquatic > Marine > Unclassified | place: Southern Ocean | collected 2014-10-08
TCAAGCCGAGCCCGGGCAGGGCGTAAAAAGGATTCCACAAGACAAAAAACTGTCGTTTGAAAGGCGGGCATTGGCTATTGCCGAACGGACGTGCCGCGTTTGATTTCACTATTCGGCATCCATTTTATAGGTTGTTTCGAGTGTATTAAATATAGATGACCGGCTTCCGTTACGGAATGTGTTGTCTACTGGAAAACGACCCGGAGCCGGCCTGTTTTAGCTCGCTGGCGCAGGACGGGTTGTTTGCGCAGTCCGAAGCGTAGCGCAGATGGTTTTTTGAAAGAAAATAACGACCCCAGGGAGGGGTTCAATAAAAACAACCGACGGGCGGGTATTGTTGCAAAACACTGCGTCGTCCCCGCCTTTTGGTGGGCATACAATGTGCGCAACCTAATGAACTGCAACGCATAAGAACAATTCTAATCTGCCGCAGGCAACCTGGTTCTTTAGGGTATTTTTTTTAAGAAATCACTTGGTGAAACATCTAGAACTGTGTTATAAATAGGCTTGTTTAGGAGTAATAGATCACGAGTTTTGACTAAAACCAAACCGAAGGGAAATCGAAATGAAGATTAAAATGATAATGATAGCCGCGTTACTGGGCTTTTTCAGCCTGAGTGCGCACGCGGACTTTGACCAGTTCGGCACCACTCCCGCCACCAGCATTAATCAATATGATATGACAGATGTATGGACGGCTTGGTCGGGTTGGGGCATAGCCGATCTCATCGCTGAAACCACGGATAATCGAACATTTACGCTCAAGCCTAACATCAACGCTTATGTCGACGATCCCGCGACCTATGCAGACACAAATGCGGTTGACGGAACCATGAAATTTGATCAATTGCTTTTTTTCGAGCGGACCCTGAAAGCTGCTGACGGCCCATGCACCTTGGGTTTCAATGTGAGTTCCAACGATCTGGATTCGCGTTACCTTTTAAAGGCGACCTTCCAAGTAATTGATCCGGTCAATGATTATCAGCCGGATCCAAGCTTCACGGTTACGAGTTTACCGATTACTACGAACGGAACATACTCTTTCACCAGTGAGAACATTCTGGGTCGAGAAGATAAGATTCTACAGGTTGGTTTTTCCCTTTATGGAATAAACGCCGCGCCATCCAATGAATGGGGTTCTACAACTATAGAGGTGACGGATATCGATGTTCCTTGCCTCGATACCAACCCTCCTACGCCTGCTGAACCGGGATTTTTCAGCCGCGATAAATATGGCGATACCTCAATAATATTGGTGGCAACGAACGCAGTAGATAGTATGTCCGGCGTTGAATATTACTTCACAAACCTTACTGCGAGAATCGGAAGTGGATGGATATCCAGCCAGACTTGGATCGATGACGGCCCGTCCGCAGGGATTATTACGCAGGATGTGCTGGTTGTGAATCATGATTTTACCACCGGTGTATCCGATTGGACATTCGCCGGAGGTGGAGGTGCTATAGGAGGCTGGACGAATCTCTCCGGCAACGGCGCTGCGTATCTGACTGTCCCGGCCGGAGCATGGGCAGTGTTTCATCAGACAATAACTTTTGTAGGTACTTCCTTTAAGGGTGGAGACGTCGTTACGGTTAAAGCTGATTGTCAAGCATTGGACGGTCTGGACAATGGCGGTATCCGCCTGAAAATGGAATGTTATGATAGTGACATGCTCCTGATTGATGGCCAAAGTGATGCATCAATGGCAGGCCCTGAGCTGTTTATCGACGGGAACGGCCAAGTATCAAGGAGTGTTGTCCTGCTTACTGGCACGGAGAATATTAAAGTCGTTCCAGTCGTAAATGAGACTTCTGATTGGTCCAGCTATTCATTTGATAACATCACAGCTAGAGGAGCTGTTAATATCACTTTAGGGTTAGCTCCAGAAACAGAGTACACGTATTACGTTAAATATCGTGACGACAGCGACAACCACAACACGACCGGCTGGTCGATCACGCCGATATCCGTGTGGACGGGCCCAGCAGATACCAATCCGCCGCTCCCAGCTACGATGTATTTCACCGCTACGGATGTCACTCCGTCTACAATTAAATTGAAGACTGTTACGGCATTTGACCCAGCGCCCGCGTCGCCCATTCAGTATTACTTCGCCTGCACCGCGGGTCCGGGTAACGACAGTGGATGGATTGCTACCAATGTTTATTATGACACGGGATTGGCGTCCGGCACGGATTACAGTTACACGGTAATGGCTCGGGATGTTAGTTTTGCTAAAAACAGCAATACGGTTTCCGCGGCGACGAATATTACAACGATGGTTGCTTTCGGATCCACCGGGTTTACAAATTCACTCGGCCAATTTACCGGCGACACAACCGATCAGGATACTCTGTTGCAGTTGGAAAAAGTCGGACTTATTACCGGCTCAGTGAATTCGTCCGCGATTGTTGAATTTGACGGTTTCGGAGCAACCTTTGGGGAAGGTTTGGGTTACCAGGCTAATAACGTGCTAAAAACGGTCGCAACGGGTTATGGCGATGTGAGTTTTATAGCCTATGCAACCCTGACCTTTACTGGTTCAACAAACGATTTGAGTGGCTTCATTGGGTTGGGGCAGGGTCTGTTGACCGGTGTGTCTGATAACTGGGGTGTGCCCGAACTCAGCTTGGCTGGTGTCAACGGGGTACTAGGTCAGCTTAAAGACATAAATGCCGGTGATTCAAACAACGTCGCTTGCACCCTGTTTAAGTTCGTGAGTGGTGATTCCACTGGGCTAGGAACAAACCTCTCGACGGCTGTGATAGGCTCCTACGAGGTAGTCCGGGCCAGATTGACCTATGATTCGGTTGCTGAAACGGTGAATATCTCTCTCGATAAGGACTACGCCGGTGGAGCATTTGCTGTTGATCAGGACATGGGCACCGTGAGCACCAGTGTGACTGACACGAACGCTGCTGTGACGTACAGCATGTGGGACGGCGCTCCGGTGAGTGTGTATGTGGGGGGTGGAGAAGGAACAGTCGTAAAAGACTTCGAGATTGTGGTGACACGTGGGTTCCAGGTTCCGTTTGTAGTTGTTCCTGTCATAGCCGGCGGAGAAGCGGTCTTCACCTGGACGGGTGTAATTGGTCACACCTATGATGTGCTGTATAAAACCAACCTCGTGACCGACGCGACCTGGATGACGAATGAGTCCATCTCCGTTACAGAAGACGGCGTGATATCGGCAACGTCTACAGTGAGTGAAGCGTCTACATTCTATCGGGTCCTTTCACGATAAGAGGGTAACACCAGCCTGCGAGGGCAGCGAAAGCTGCCCTTCGCTTGGCAAGGGCAGCTTTCGCTACCCTAAAAATTTGCAATAACCCGGCGAATCCGGAATATTTAATAGGTTCAAGAGAGACAGTTAAGGAGAAAACTATGCGAAGTTTAATGATAGGGATGTTTGCTGCGGTGATGGTGACAGCATCCGGATTTGCAGAAACCATTATCACGGCTCAAGATTATGCGGTCGACAGCGATGTGGCCCTCGAAAGCGCGGTCAAGGAGATCAAGTCCGCCCCGCGCGACACAGTCAACATGATAGGTGATGTTGTCAAATACGCTAAGGATGAAACCGTGACCGCCGCCAACGGCGTTGCCTCCCTTTTTAAGGAAGACGCCCATGCAAAAGCGCAAATAGCTGGCGAGCTGGCTGTCGAAGACGCCTGGGACTCCAATAATAACATCCACTTCCGCTCCTATAAGGTCAGCGACAGTATGGGTGAGCTGCTACAGGCTTACGTGGCGAACCAGTCGGCCACCGCAATTGACGTAACTGACTTTTTCAAAAGCGTCGAGTTTCCCGAACGGACCTCCATCCGTTATCTGCCCGAATTTAAAAGTCTGTTTGTCAGACAAACGATGCCCAATCTGCTCGCCATTGAAGATGTGCTGGCTAGCTATCAGAGCGAGCAGAAAGATCTCACGGGCGAGCAGGTTGAAATCGAAGCCAAATTTATCGAGGTCAACCAGAGCGTGATGAACGAGCTGGGCTTTGACTGGAGTTTAAACAGTTCTCTGACCAGGGGTAACCTCACTGCTTTGACGTCAGAGACGATCCCGAATAAGCTTCTCACTGACGGACTGCGCAGCGCGGCGACGGCTCTCACCGGCGCTCCGGCTGCTGGTACGCTGAATCTCTCGAGATCTGTAGGAGCGCTTCGGTGGGATCTGACGATTAATGCGCTGGAGCAGTCGGATGGCAGCGATGTCCTCTGCGCCCCGCGTGTGGTCACCCACAGCCACGAGGAGGCAGTGATTCGGGTTGGTGAAGAGCAGTATCTTCCGACGGCTTTTGCGATCGAAAATCAGGATACTAGCCCCTATGTGCAGCATGAGGACTGGGAACTGGAATTGATGGGCGTACAGATGGAGGTGACCCCCGAAATTCGCTACGATGGATTGATTGATCTGACGATCAACACCAAAGTTGTTGATATCATCGGTTACGATGAGTATCAGATCACCCCAACACTCAACCCGGGCACTGCAGAACAGACCGATTCGCTCAAGGCTAACTTGCCCTATTTCCGAGTTCGCAAGTTGGACACTCGCGTGACCGTGGCCGATGGCAGTACCATTGGTATGGGCGGACTGATCTACGATAAGCTTGAAACCTTCCGTGATAAGGTTCCGCTACTTGGCAGCATTCCTTATATCGGACGCCTCTTCCGCTCAGAGGGAGAGCGCAGCGTAAAGCGTAATCTGATGATTTTTGTAACCGCCACGCAGGTGGATGTGAAGGGTCGCCGAACGGCCGATCTCGTCCTAAAAAAATAACCCGCTTTAGTTAAGGAGAACCTCATGCAAAACAGACTGAACCTTTTAATTGCCTCCGTCCTGATGGTCGGTAGCGTGTTTGCCCAACAAACGTCCATCAGCGTCAGAGACATCTTGGCTGAACTGATGGAGTACACTGGGGAACAGGCCCCGCCCGCTGAAGAAGCCTTCCCCGTGGGGGTCGAGCAAACGCCCGTCGTGAACCCGGATGAAACTCCGGACGCGGTTGTTGAGAGCACGGAAGAATCGACCCCCCCTTCCGAGCAATTCGAGGAAACGAGCGAACTGTTTGATGGCGACTTCACAGATGCCTCGCAGGGCCTTGCCGATCTCGTCAAAATTGCTCCGGAAAATCTTGCCGCCCGGATGTATATACGGACGTTGATGGAACGCGATCAGCGGACAGCTGAAATCAATGGCATGGAAGCGGTGGATGCCGCTTGGTCGATGGACTTGGTGCTTCGGTCGTACGATCTGGTCTCCGGTGCCGCCGAGCGGATGAAGCTGGGTGATGAGACCCGCGTCGTGGATGTCGACACGCTGTTCTCGCAGGTGGAGTTCCCGAAAGGATCATCGGCGATCTACCAACCGAAAACAAAAACCCTTTTTGTTAACAACACTCAGGAAAACCTTGCGGTGCTGGAAGCAATGATGGAGACCATGGGAGTTCTTAAGGGGTTCGGCGATGCCGATCAGGTTGAAATCGAAGCCAAGTTTGTTGAAGTTTCCGAGGGAACCCTTGAAAATCTGGGTTTCCAGTGGAACCTTACCGAAGAGAGTGGAATCGGTGGAGGAAGCGGTGTGGACGTGAGCGACGGAGAAGTCGGTCTTTTTGCCGGCGCACTGCGTGGTAGCCCGAATTGGGGCGTGACATTTGGAGGGGATGGAACTGTTTTCCCACCGCTTCCAAAGGAGTATGGACATCTACCCGGTAGCCTACCCTTCACCCAAGCGCCCGCTGGCGACGGCATGCTTGATGCCAACAGCAGCGGATGGAACTCATTCCGCTTTGAGGATACCTTCAGCGACGAGCTAGCTGTTGCTAATTTTAAATTTGCGGGTAAAAACCCAATTGATTTTATTATCAGCGCGCTTGACCAGAGTACCGGTTCGGATGTCCTGTCTGCCCCGCGCATTTTGACCCGCAGCGGCGAGGAGGCCACCATTCAGGTTGGAGAACTCCACTACTATCCTGAGGTTTACGAAAGTGACGCTTCTCAGGCAACGATTGTCCAGATCAACTATGAGGACTTTTCGGAAAGTCTATTGGGCGTTGAGCTGACCGTAACTCCGGTCGTGACCGACGAGCGTAACATTTCGCTCGAACTGAATCCGATCATTAGGGAACTCGCCGGGTGGCATACCTATCAGCTGGCGCCAGCGAACTACATCAACAACTACTATCAGGAGATACGGTTTGGCAAGCTCGATCATGAACCGGTTATAGCCAGCTTGCCGATCTTTAAAAAACGGGAAATCAAAACACAAGTGACGATTGCCGACGGCAGCACGATCGGTATGGGCGGGTTGATCAATGAAAAGATTGAAAACTATGAGGATAAGGTGCCGTTCCTAGGCAACCTTCCGTTGGTCGGCCGTCTGTTCCGCACCGAAGGCGAACGCGTTGTGAAGCGCAATTTGCTGATGTTTGTAAAAGCGACAATCATTGATCCGAACGGGCGCATTGACACCTCGCGATCCTTTGAATAGCGGAGATCCGGGCTCCTCGCCTGACATGAATGAATGCCGGGGCGGGGACTCCTGCGATTTATAGGTAATGTAACCGACGACAAGTTGCTAATCATTAACAAGGGGTTGTGATATGAAAATAATAAAAACTTATTTACTTTTAGCTGTTTTTTTTGCGAGTCATTTGTTGGCTTTCGGTGAGCTCACGAAAGATGAGTTGAAGCAGTTCAAGCGGTCTTTGGAGATTGGCGGAGTTCGCGACAGTACCTGGAAAGATGATGATCGCAACAAATATGAAGTTCTTGAGGTGTATACCCTTCAAAATCAAGACGATCCGAGTCAGTATGACATGAGCAGATTCCGTATACGTCTGATCGTTGAGGTGACTGATAGTGAAAAAAAAACCTATCTCGTCAAATTTACAGGAAAAGCACCAGAAGACTATGAGGCCAACTATCGGGGCGAAGATTACTGGGATCTCCACATACCTCATGGTGACCTTGGACGCTTGAAAATATCCGGTTATTCGATCGAGTATGGTTTGATGGATGGCGAGACTTTTGTTCCCCTAGCGCAGGAAGAGGACGATTCTGAAGAAATGTTGGAAAGGGAGAAGCAGGGAGAATCCGAGCTGTTTGAAGGTAAAGTCTTTCTCTGGCATTATTGTATTTTTGAAGATTCGAGTCGAGGGGATCAACAATCTACTAAGGTGAAAATCAAGCGTGTAAAGGAATGAGTGTGCGCCGGGGAATATACAGTATAGTTATTGCCGGCATGCTGTGCGGGGCGGCTTGGGCCATTTCGCCAGAGGAGATGGCTGACATTACCGCTAGTGGGCTTCTATATGAGGCCCAAGAAAGAATGGCCACAGTGGATACCTATCTCGATGCTGTGCCTTATATGACACACTATCTGGAGCGAATGGAGCCCATCACGGATGATCGGGTGGTCGCGATGAAGCAGTCCGTTCGGTTAAAGCTGGGAAAAATTTTAGCCTATATAGAAGAACCGTTCGAAGCAGTTGACTATCTGAACCAATACACACAGAACCTTCCCTGCTACAGACCGCGCGAGGCGTGGAAACTCTTGGCTCTGACGTTATACAAGTCAAAACAGTTTGAACCCTGTATTGTTGCCGCGGAACATGCGCTGACGAATCCGTTGCCAAAGGGTCTCCCCACACAGGGAAAGAAGATCAATTACGACGAACTTTCAAAAGAGGAAAGGGGTGGCCTTTCGGCCCGAGCGATAAAGCGCCTCGAAGAAAAGGCCGAGGGCGCGGAAGATACCATCTCAGCGAAAATCGAGGTGACGACTGATGCCGAGCCCGATTATACGATCGAAGAGTTGGTGTTTCTCAATATTACCCTCGCGGAGGCATACGCAAAACTCGAGAATTGGGAAGCCAGCATTAAGCCGTATGAGTTTGTCATCGAAAACGCTGTAGCTTCGGATCGCAAAGGCTACGCCATTATGCAATTAGTCAATTCGCTGATCGCTCTGGAACGATTCGATGATGCGAATGATTTCATCATCAAGCTCTATTATACGGACGCACGCTATGATATCCGGGTAAACATGGCACTGATGAGTGCAGCTTCTGTGCTGTTTGAACATGAGAGATATGACAGTGCTTTAATGCTTTTCCGGATGATTCTTCCGCGCAGCGAACTGGTGGCGTATCAAATGAAGAAGATGAACGTGATACGTCGAGTTGCGGGCCTTCCCCGTGTGGATGTCGAATCGACCACCAATGAAGTGGGTCGGGTCTTAACCGTTTTCGGCAACAGGTCTGCCGGACTGGTTGAATCAGGCAGTGTATTTGCAACAGTCGGACTTCCTCCTAAGTCGGATGAATTGATAGGTATTGAAGAATCGGTTAAAACCCTCCTTGAACTGGCAGCGTATGAGGAGGATGTCGTGTACCGCACGGGATTGCTTTATGCACGCGTGGGTCGCCCCTGGGAAGCGGTCGCCGCGCTGGATTATATCGTGGGATGTGATCCGGACAGCGCGAAAGGGATGGACGCTTTCGCTGAATCCCTGATGGTTTTCTCCGATCCACTCAAAAAATATGATCTTGTTGATGAGCGCGCCAGTCAGTTTTTGAGTACCCACGTAGGTGGCATTGGACCCCGACAGGTGCTATACACCCTGACCAGTTGCTATCAGAAACAGGAGCGCTGGAAAGATATTAAAAAACTTCTCCCGGCGATTGAGGCCTTTGAACCGTCGACCGACCCCAACATGATCAAGTATGAGTGTGAACTCTATTATATGCAGGCAATTGCTGATATCGTTCTATTAAACTATGAAGCGGCACGAACCGGTTTTGAGCGGATTTTGAGTGACTATCCGGACTCGCATCAACAGGAGAACGCAACGTACTGGCATGCGACAGCCCAGCTGTTCTTGAAAAATCATCAAGATGCGCTCGATGAGTATACTGCCTATGCCACCAACTGGCCGGATGGAAACTGGCTTCCATCCGCAGCGTTTCACAGTGGGATTTGCCTGTTCAGCCTGGAAAAATATGACGAGGCCGAGGTGCGCTTTACTCAGGTGATTGAAACGTGGCCCGATGACACCGTTTATTCGGATGCCTGCAGTATGCGCGGTGATCTGCTCGCCGCAAAGGATGGCGGGCTGGACGCCGCGCAGCGGGATTATGAAGAAGCCATTGCTACGGCCCGTCTTCCCCGGCAGGCCGCCTATGCGGTTTTCCAGATGGCGACCATGTTTGAGCTCGAAGATCGCTATGAGGAAATACTCACTGTAGTGAACGCCTATCTGGATCGCTATGGCGAGGAAGCCGATGTGGCCAAGGCGACCTTCTGGATCGGAAAAACCAAGGTGGCCCAGGGACTGACCGGCGAAGCGGTGGAGGCCTACCTTGACACGATCGTTCGGTTCGGTGGTGACGTGCTGCAGGACGGGGTCGATCTGATTATCTCTGAGTTGCTGGACCTGTACAACCGATTGAGTACGGACGAGAAAGATGCGGTGGAAAACACTCTTCAGAACGCGCTGCAGGATGCGGATAATGTGACGCTTCAGCTGCGATTGAGAGTGTTGCTGGCCAAAATGAATGGAACAGCAAATGAACTGGGCCGTCAGCTAAATGGGGAAATTGATGATTTGACACAGGCTCCACCGCCCGTTTTGGCTATCCTGTGTGATTCGGCCTTTGACGTGAAAGACTACTCGCACGCGGCGGAGATTTTGGATCTGTTCCAGATCCGCTATGAGGGCTCTGAGTTTATGGAATCTGCCTTAAAGTTGCGCGCATTTGAGTTGTTTGACACGCAACAGTATGAGGCTGCGCTAAATATCGTAGCGGAGGCTCAGGACATTTACGGGGAAATTGGAGTGGTCTGGGCTAAGATCCTGAAAGGGCGGATCTTTTTGAGCCAAGGTGATTTTGACAGTGCACGTGAACAGTTCCGGACAACCCTAGCTGTAAGTCAGTGGCGCGGTGTGGCCTTTGCTGAGGCGACCTATTATCTCGGCCGGGTAGAGGAGGAAGCCGGAAATCTGCGCGATGCCTTTGCTTGGTATCAACGCGCTTATTTTCAGTATAAAGGGCTTGCTGGCGGCTACTGGGCCGCAGAGGGGTACCTAGCCAGTGCGCGTTGCTTGGAAGGCCTCGGGTTGGAAATCGACAGGCTCAATACATACCGGGCGATGCTTTTTGATAAATACATCAATAAATTGCCGCAGGCGGAGGTGGCCAGAGCGGCTCTCGGCGCGCAGGTTGTGCAGGAAATCAATACGATGATTTCTCAGGGCGTTCAGACGAATGTGACGGTTAAACTCAGTGCGGAGGCAGCTGAATGAAGCGGATCTGTTTATTAATTCTGTTTTCAGTTGCGGGGCTTTCGGTTGTTGCCGAAGAAGAAGGCAAGGTGACTCCGGCTGAGGTGACTTTGGCTGAGGTGACTTTGGCTGAGGTGACTCCGGCTGAGGTGACTCTGGCTGAGGTGGCTTCGGCTGATGTGACTCCGGCTGATGTGACTCCGGCTGAAATTCAGGCGATGGAGAAGCGCCTGAAGACCGTTGGGGATCCGGCGGCCCGGCTTTTTTTCCAGGCCAATATTTATCGGGCTAAAGGAGAATACGAACAGGCGCTTCAGGCGCTGGCGAA
>Ga0307990_1004222_pt1 | contig 10618 bp, 8 predicted proteins | sample EllFjometagen129_FD_203168 | JGI IMG/M metagenome (GOLD analysis project Ga0307990, IMG submission 203168) | Marine microbial communities from Ellis Fjord, Antarctic Ocean - #129 | ecosystem: Environmental > Aquatic > Marine > Unclassified | place: Southern Ocean | collected 2014-10-08
TGGGAAAAGATGTCGAAATGATAGATGTTTCTCTTGATGAAGTATTGGTAAATAATCCGGTATATTTGAATACAGAGACTGAAATTTCCTGTCGAATTTCGGGACTTCCTGATTCAGTCACATTTATGTTATCAATCCTTGATGAAAATGATCGGTTGCTTGAAGAAAAACTGATCTCCAACAATAATAATGAAAGGCAATTTTATCTTTCATTCACACCCTCAAAACTTGGATATCAAAAGTTGCTTGCAGGGGTGCAATTGCTGGACGAGCAGGAATATATTCCAGATAATAATAGCCGGGAATTTCTCATCAGTGTAGTTAAGAATAAAGCACAATTCACGTTGATAACATCTTCTTTAAATTGGGATATAACTTTTATTCACAGGGCTTTGAAGAAAAATGATCGTTTCAAGACCTCTATGCTTGTACAGAGAAGGGATGGATATTTCCAGGATAACGAACCCGCTTCTCCAATCGAAAACTTGATTGATACAGATGTACTCATCCTGCACAATTCAGATACATTTAATTTTGATAAAGCAACCCTTGAAGCAATTGAAAAGTTCGTTTCTCGCGGTGGTAATATTTTTTATGTTGGAAAGATCGATCCTGAACTGAGCAGCATTCTTCCTTTACAAACTACAAGATTCCGAGAAACATTACAGACGACTGTCATTCCAACCAAAATAATGGAGAATTACCAGACTTTCCTTGTCAACCGTGATGAAGGTCTTGCATCGTTCTGGAATGCGCTTCCTCCTGTCACCACTTATTTTTATGAAAGAAAGCCGAATACTGAAATAATAGCTCAAGCGGATATTGTTTCAGAAAATCCAATTATTGCATTTTCGTCCTATCTTCAAGGTCACGTCCTGCAATGGTCAGGGTATGATTTCTTCAAGTGGAAAATGTGGGAAAAGCCAGATAAGCCGTGGTTTGATACATTTATTATAAATATTGCGCAATGGCTGCTGAATGCTGATATATCTCAAAGATTTTTGTGCTCATCTGATAAAATGAGCTACCTCGAAGGAGAACCTGTGGAATTTTCTGCCCACCTTTTTGATGAAAAGATGAATCTTGTGAACGGACAGAATATAAAATTGAAAATATTTAAAGATGACTCACTCGTTACAGAAAAATTCTTTATTGAAAAGGATAATTCCTACAAAGCAGATATTGATGAACTGAAAACCGGAAAATATACCTACTCTTCAGAAATTACTCTTGGAAAAAATATTTTTAAAGACGACGGGCAATTTCTTATCGAAATACTTACTTTGGAGCAAAGCACACGAGGATTACAACGAGCATATTTACAGTATATAGCTTCAAAAACAAACGGTGAAATGCTCACATCTTCAGATGATTTTGAAGAAATATTGAGAGTTAGGCGCGAGCCAATAATCATAAAAACATCTCGGGATATTGAGTTGTGGAAAAAGTGGTATCTTGTTGTGATTGCAATACTTCTGATCGCAACGGAACTTTTCCTCAGAAAAAAGAAAGGACTGCTATGATACAGTGTAACCATGCTGATGCAATAAAGCGTATGAACAGACCATCCAGACTTGCACTTGCTGTTACCAAGCCAAAAGATGGACCCGTAAACATCATCACGCTTGGGTGGTTTATGAGGACTTCCATCAAGCCACCAATGTTCGCAATTTCAGTTGGCTTGACCCGATATTCTCATAAAATATTATCGGAAAACCGCAACTTTGTACTTGCAATCCCATCTGTAAATATGGCTGAACAAGTGATGCAATGTGGTATGCAATCAGGTCGGGATGTTGAAAAAATTATAGAATTTGGAATAAAAACCAGGCATGGCAAACTGACCGACATCCCGATTCTTGCTGATGCTGTTGCTAATTTTGAATGCAAAACCATCACACAGATTCGAAGTGGAGATCATACAATCTTTATCGGTGAAGTGAAGTACTCCTGGCAGAATGATGATAAAAATCTTGAACAACTTTTAACAATTCCTGCAATGGATGATAAATTTATTGAACTGATACGCAAAGGCGGATTTGCCTTTGGATATATTAAAAACTAAGGAGTATGAATGATCTTGAAATATTTAGGAAAAGAACCAAAGATCGGAAAAGAAGTTTTTATTGCTGATGGAGCAAAAGTAATTGGAGATGTGACACTCGGTGATCACGTAAGCGTGTGGTTCAATTCGGTTGTACGCGGAGATGTAAATTATATTAAGATCGGAGATAACTCCAATATTCAGGATAATTCAGTTCTGCATGTAACACCGCCCACCGCACCTCTTAACATTGGAAAAAATGTCACTGTCGGTCATAATGTCATCCTTCATGGCTGCACTATCGAAGATAACTGCCTGATCGGAAGTGGGGCAATTATCTGGGATGGAGCTGTTATTGGAGAAGGGTCTATCGTGGGAGCAGGTGCGATCGTTCTTGCCAATTTTAAAGCTCCGCCACGTTCACTCATCCTTGGAGGTCCTGCAAAAATAAAAAAAGATGTGTCCGACGAGCAATACGAAAAAATTCTTATTGTTTCTGAACATTATTATACCTATGCTCAAAATTATATGAAGGACAGGTAAGATTTATGGAAAAACATACAGTAGCCATAATCGGTGGGGGACCAGGAGGATATGTCGCAGCTATTCGTCTTCAGCAATACGGAATCGACACAGTGGTTTTTGAAAAGGAACGTCTTGGCGGTGTATGTCTTAATTGGGGATGCATCCCTACAAAAACGCTAGTGAAAATTGCTGACCTGTTTTCAGAATTGCATCATGTTGACGAATTTGGACTCTCAATAAAAAATCCAATATACGATTATTCAAAGATCTACGAACGAAAGAACCAAGTAGTTGAAAAACTGGTTTCGGGAGTAGAGTTTTTATTTAAAAAACGTAAAATACCGGTCATAAACGAAGCTGTGAAGATATTAGAAAAGCATGGCGACTCCTATCTCATCTCAACAGAAAACTTAACAATACAGGCATTTTACGTAATAATTGCAACCGGCTCAAAGCCCAAAGGGCTGCCTGCGTTCAAAATCGATGGTGAAAATATTCTTTCATCCAAGGATATTTTGAAATTACAGGATCTGCCCAAGCGGTTAACTATTGTGGGTGGTGGCGTAATCGGTTGTGAGTTCGCATCCATTTTTGCTCAATTGGACATGGAAATACAAATCGTTGAATTTCTTCCACAACTTATCAGCACAGAAGATAAGGAAATATCCAAACGATTGGCAATGGCTTTGAAAAGGGTCGGTATCAAAATTAATCTGAACACTGCGGTTGAAAGTTGGAAATCCGTAAATGGCGAGTTGCGACTATCACTCTCAAATGGTAAAGAAATCACAACTGATAAAGTGCTTCTCAGTGTCGGAAGAGACCCTGTATTCGATATTGAGTGCAAAAATTTTGATATCACTAAAGACAAAAATGCAATTACAATCAATAATAATTTTGAAACAAATGAGAAAAATCTCTTTGCCATAGGGGATGTGACTGCGAAAATGATGCTTGCTCATACAGCCAGTAAACAAGGACTTCTTACTACTGAGATTATAAAAAACAGGATCGAAGGAAACAAATCTGAAATTGATGAACTCTGTTACGAAAACATTCCTCGATGCACGTTTACAAATCCTGAAATCGGCTCTGTCGGTCTCACTGAAGCTCAGGCAAAAGAAAAATACGAAGAAATATTAGTAGGCAAATTCCCTTTCTCTGCCAATGGTAAAGCTCTTGGTTTGGGAAATGTTTTCGGATTTGTTAAAACTATTGCTGATGCAAAAAGTAAGAAACTTGTAGGCATGCACATTATCGGACCTCAGGCAACGGAGCTCATTGCAGAAGGTGGTATCATTATTCAATCCGGAATGACAATTGACGAAGCACTCAAAATCGTTTTTGCACATCCCACACTTTCCGAAGCTGTTGCTGAGTCCATCGAAGATCTGGAAAAGATGTCGATCAATAGTATGTAAAAATCTTTTATCCTCTCCCCTAAGTTGTACTTGGGAATGATGAACAGAAAACCCCACTTAAAAGATAAATTTTATTTATTTAATTTAAAGGAAAAGAATGGATATTAAAAAAGTTAGAAATATCGGCATTAGTGCTCATATTGATTCTGGAAAAACTACTTTGACGGAGCGAATTCTATATTATTGCAACAAAATATACAGAATCGGTGAAGTACGCGGAAAAGACGGAATTGGTGCAACCATGGATTCCATGGAATTGGAAAAAGAACGCGGTATCACGATCACGTCCGCTGCAACTAATGTGAGATGGAAAGGCTACGATCTTAATGTGATCGACACTCCGGGACATATTGATTTTACTATCGAAGTAGAAAATGCCCTGCGAGTGCTGGACGGAGCTATACTTGTTCTCTGTGGCGTGAGTGGAGTACAGTCGCAATCCATCACAGTGGATAGACAATTGAAACGCTACAAGGTTCCTCATATCGCTTTCATCAATAAGTTGGACAGAATTGGTGCTGATCCTGAAAAAGTTAAAGATCAACTTTGTGAGAAACTGGATCATAATGCAGTGTTAATGCAGATCCCGATCGGTTTGGAAGAAAACTTTGAAGGCATAATCGATCTCGTTTCCCGTAAAGCCAGATACTTTGCAGGTCCTAAAGGCGAACAGGTTATAGAGAAAGAAATCCCTGCAGAATTTAGAGTAAAAACCGAAGAAATGCGCGAAACGTTGATCGATGCTGTTTCTATGTTCAGCGATGAACTGGCAGAAGCTTTTCTGGATGGAAATGAAACTCAAGAAATGATATATGCGGCAGTAAGAAAAGCTACTATTTCTTTGAAGTTAACGCCTGTATTTATCGGCTCCGCTTACAAAAACAAAGGAGTCCAATTGCTGCTCGATGCCGTAGTACACTATCTTCCCGATCCAACCGAAAGAGTAAACACAGCACGAAATAAAGACGATGACATGAGAAGCATAAAACTTCTATCTGATCATGATCTGCCGGTTGTTGCACTGGCTTTCAAGCTGGAAAGTCAACAATATGGGCAACTTACCTATATACGGATTTATCAGGGTACAATAGCAAAAGGCTCAAACCTGATTAATGCCCGAACCGGCAATAAAATAAAAGTAGGCCGCCTGGTGAAAATGCATGCTGATAATATGGAAGATATTACCAGTGCCAGCGCCGGTGACATAGTGGCTCTGTTTGGCATAGACTGCGCTTTGGGAGATACTTTCAATAGCGGAAATAATCATTTTACGATGCGCCAGTCATACGTTCCCAAGCCAATAATATCACTTGCTTTGGGAATTACCGACAGCAAGGATCAAGAGAAACTTGCGAAAGCATTATCCAGATTTACGAAAGAAGATCCAACGTTCAAGGCAAATGTGGATGAAGAAACCAATGAAACAATTGTACACGGAATGGGCGAACTGCATCTAAATATCTATATCGAAAGAATCAGAAGAGAATATGGTGTGACTCTGGAAGCTACTGCGCCCCAGGTTTCCTATCGGGAAACTCTTACGAAAGCAGTCGAATTTGATTATATTCATAAGAAGCAAACCGGCGGACACGGTCAATATGCACGTATCAAGGGAATTTTAACGCATTCCGGAAAAGATGAAAATATCTTCATGGATAAAGTGCGGGGCGGTCATATTCCCAGCCAATTCATACCCGGTTGTGAAAAAGGATTTCTTTCTTCACTCGACAAAGGAGCACTTGCTGGATACCCGGTAGTGGGTGTGAAGATGTCTTTGGATGATGGTGATTTTCATGAGGTCGATTCCTCACAATTTACCTTTGAAATAGCTACCAGATCAGCTTTTAGAGAAAATTATCATAAAGCCAAGCCGATCATCCTGGAGCCTGTGATGAAACTTTCGGTGGAAACTCCTTCGGAATTTCGCAGCAATATTATGGCGATCATCAATCAAAATCGAGGAAGCGTATTAGATACAGTTATTGACGAACACTTTACCCGCATCGATTCGGAAATGCCCCTTTCCGAAACTTTTGGTCTTGCCACACAATTTCGTTCCGTCACACAGGGTAAGGCAGATTTTACGATGGAATTCAGTAAATATAAACCTCTTCCCAAGAACCTGGAAGAAGAACTCTTGAAGAAGAAAGAGAAATAGATTTTTGAATATTCCCTCGTTCCCAAGTTTGACTTGGGAACGCAATAATGAGATAGGATCGAAACATATGAATAAATATTCTTTTCTAAGCAATATACCGGATCACATGCAGATGCAGAATGAAATGACAAAAAATCTCTGGCCCGAATTCATGATGCATGATCCGGTTGCAGATAAATACTGGTCCTCTCTTTTTGAACTTTTCCCCGATTACCAGATTTCTTTACTTCTCGATGATGAGATCATTGGTATTGCAAACAGCATTCCTTTTCGTTGGAATGACGATCTCGAATATTTACCGGAACAAGGTTGGGATTGGGCGTTTGAAAAGGGAGTTGAAGATTTCAAAAACAACATTAAACCCAATGCTTTATGTGGCTTGCAGATCGCAGTTAAGAAAGAATTTCAGGGAAAAGGACTGAGTACTATAATTGTGAAGGAACTCATAAGGATGGCGAGGATAAATAATTTTTCCTTTCTTACAATCCCGGTACGACCAAGTTTGAAAAGCAAATATCCTGTCACCTCGATCGATGAATATATTACGTGGAAACGGGATGATGGACTTCCCTTTGATCCGTGGCTGAGGGTTCATGTGAAATGCGGTGGAAAAATAATAAAGCCCTGCTGCAAAGCAATGTATATTTCAGGACATATCAAAGAATGGGAAGAATGGACTGGACTGACTTTTTTTCGGTCGGGGAAGCATATTGTTGAGGGAGCTTTAACGCCGGTGAGCATCGATAGGGAAGCTGATCTGGGAGAATATATCGAACCCAATGTCTGGGTGGTGCATAGGATCGGAGAGGAGTAATTCTTTTCTCGTCCCAAGTACTTCTCTCGTTCCTCAGTTGAACTTGGGAACGAGATAATTCGAATTTTAATTGACAGGCAATTGTTGATTGCATTGTTTTTGTTTTAAATAAGAATTTGAGGTATGAATTTTATGATAAAAAGATACGGAATTGTTTGTACACAGCTATTTGGAAAGTTTAGATAAGGAAGAAATAAACGAATGATTTGTTCGTATATCATGCCATATAAGTTGCATAAACGACATATGGCGTATAGCCATTTGTTAGCGGTAAGGCAACTGAACTGTGAGAATTCAATAACCTAATATGACCAATATGAAAAATACTCTTGAAAAGAATTACGATGAGTTTTTTAAACTCGACCCGATAGTGTTTAGAAAGATTGTCAACTTGATAGAAGAATCAAATATTAATGACGGCAATATAGAAATTTTGTATTCTGTAACTAACAAAGAAAACACTAAATATGAAGTTTTAGACCACAATAAAGTGCTAAATGATGATAATACTTTAAGACGTGAAATCGCTGCAATTGATGTAATAGTTAGGAAATTTGATGAGGAAAAAAAATATTCATGGAGTGAGGATGAATACATCAAAATTAATTGGATGACAAAAGGAAGATTCTCTTTTGAAAACTCAAAAGTTTCGTTAAAGGTACAGAATATTGAGGACTACAAAATAGCCAGTAGTTTGTTTGATGGTATTGACAATCAAATTAGAAGAACATTATATGATGCGAAGAAAGAACCAGCTTGGCTAAGAATCTTAAAATGGTTCTTCGATAAAATAGATTTTGCGATTCAATTATTGGTTATGTATCTGATTTTAATACTTGTAGATAGAATATTCCAACTTGACATCTTCACTAAAACAATTGGTGAATTGAAAGTAACACACTTTATTATTTTTCTTTCAATCGGAATTTTAATTATTGATATATTCCCTTATATTTTAACAGGAATAATTGAAAGGGTTGAAAGTAAATTCATTAACACTTCTATATTTTATTGGGGCGATGTGGCAATAGCATATGATAAAAACAAAAAAATTATAAATAATGTCAAATGGATAATTATTATAGGATTCGTTGTCTCTTTTTTAGCTGGTATTTTGACTACTTTATTTATAAAATGAAAGCCCTACCGCTAACATATTGTATATGATCATGGCAGTTTTAGTGAATAATTCCAACAGTCTGCACCGCCCCAAAATTAGTGGGTACGCGGACAGGAAAGCACACGCACTCTGTCACGCCACATACAAGTGGCCGTTAGCTCATGACTAAATAACAAAAATCTCAAAATGCCTGGACGTCTCTGGACACGCGTCCCATTCCTTCATGGTTCCCATCGTTCCCAAGTTCAACTTAGGAACGAGAAGATTGGATTTTTGGTTGACAGGTAAATTTTGAATGTGTTGTTTTTGATTTAAATATGGATTTGAGGTATGAATTTTATGATAAAAAAAACGGAATTGTTTGTACACAGCTATTTGGAAAGTTTAGATAAGGAAGAAATAAACGAATGATTTGTTCGTATAATCCTCTAATATGGCGTTCTATACGCAATATGTCGTATAGGAAGTAGTTAGCTTTCATTAAATAATATAACATGATAAACTTGAGTATAATTATTTTAATTACTTCATTGATTCTGATCTTGATTTCATCAATTGCATTATTTGTTATTTTACGCAAATCAAATTTTAAAGACAAATTATGGGGTGCCCTATCCAGAGTTTTAATCATAACTTCAATTTCATTAATTAATGTAGTTTTAGTCTGGTTTGATTATTCTTTAAAAAACAGTCCATGGATTTATAGTACATTATTATTGGCTTTTTCATATATTTTAATTGCAATTTTCATATACAAAGAGACTTTCCTTAACCAAGAATCTAAAATCATAGGCCCATCTTCATTAGCCATTATTGCGATTATTACTTTATCTGGAATAGGTCTATTTATTAATTCAAAAATTAATATTTCAAAGAATCCTAATGTTGAAAAAGTTAACCTTGTACTGCTTGAAAAGAGTATTTTTAATGTAAAAGATAAATTCAACGAAATTGAAGATTTAATTGAAAAAGAATCCAATAATATTGATCATATATTTTCTGAAATTTCAGATGAACTTCAATCAAAAAATGAGTCTCTTAATCAAATGCAACTAAGAGAACAAGAACTAATACGACAAATTGAGTATTATAAAAACCTTTCAAGTCTGTCAAAAGAACAAACAAATGCAGTAGTTAAAGCTTTAAGTCAAAATAATACTTTAAACTATATAATAAGCTTTATTTTAGGAATACTATCAAGTGGTATAGTCTGGTTTTTAACAAGAATTAAATTCACTAGAAAAATATTTAATCACATCGAAAACGAAAGCTAACAATGTATAAAAATAATAACCGAAATAGTAGTAGATTCAAGGATTGTAGCCCGCTTCCATTTTTTTGTATCTTGATAAGAATAAAACCCGCAATCGGCTACTATTCTTATTCTAAACGTTATATGAAACTGCCGCTCTTTAATAGATTATATGGGGAAGTGCCATGTTAACGGGGATTCATTTTCTTCTAACTTATACCTGTAATTTGGAGTGCGACCATTGCTTTGTGTATAGTGGGCCAACCGCAAAGGGGACTTTTACTCTCAACCACCTTCGAGACGTTTTTGATGAAATAGCAAAAATCGGGACAATAGAATGGGTATATTTTGAAGGTGGCGAACCATTTCTATTTTATCCTCTAATGCTTGAGGGTATTAAAATTGCTCATGATATGGGATTTAAAATTGGAGTAGTAACTAATGCATACTGGGCAATATCCGAGGAAGATGCCGAACTTTGGCTAAGACCCTTTTGTGAATTAGAAATCTCTGACCTCAGCGTAAGTGACGACTCGTTTCATTATGAGGACGAAAGGGACAATCCAGCGAAGCGAGCTTTAATTGCAGCAACAAAGTTGGGTATACCAGTTAATACAATAAGCGTTGAAAAGTGTACGATTGAAGCAGGTATGGATAAGGAGCCAGTCATTGGAGGGGGTGCTATGTTTAGAGGAAGAGCAGTTGAGAAGTTGACTGAAGGGCTTCCCAAAAGATGGTGGGAAGAATTCACGGAATGCCCTTATGAGGATCTTAAAGACCCTAAGAGAATTCACATCGATCCCTATGGACATGTTCATATCTGTCAGGGACTGAGTATAGGTAATATTTGGGAATTTCCTCTATCAAAGATTGTTAAGGACTACGATGCTAATTCACACCCAATCTGTGGACCTTTAATTAGAGGTGGGCCTGCTCTTTTGGCTAAAGAATACAATGTGAAGCTTGATGATGAGTATATAGATGCGTGCAACATCTGCTACCTTGTCCGCTTAGCCCTTTTAGACAAATTTCCAAAGTATCTTGCACCAAGACAAGTTTATGGATTGGAATAGATATCGGTAACTTCAGATACATTCAAAACGTTACATAAAATGAATAGATATTGATTTTTTGTTAATTGTTAATTACTCTTATTTTCTCGTTCCCAAGTTGAACTTGGGAACGAGAAAATAAGATGAGGGAAGTTGAACTTAGGAACAAAAAATCAACTTGGGAACGAGAAATCATAAGGAAAACAAGTCCCGATCATATGATAATTTCATC
>Ga0307990_1004223_pt1 | contig 10616 bp, 5 predicted proteins | sample EllFjometagen129_FD_203168 | JGI IMG/M metagenome (GOLD analysis project Ga0307990, IMG submission 203168) | Marine microbial communities from Ellis Fjord, Antarctic Ocean - #129 | ecosystem: Environmental > Aquatic > Marine > Unclassified | place: Southern Ocean | collected 2014-10-08
AGGCCACCTTTCTCATAGATTTCTATCACCTATGTGATTATCTTTCAGCAGCTTCCAAGACCTGTGCTCCTGACCATCCCTCTGCCTGGATAGAGAAGCAAAAGCAACGTATGAAGGAAAACAATGTATTTGATGTTGTTAATGCGCTTAAACCTCATATAGAGCCTGATACAGTGCCGGATAAGGATGCACCTGTTAGAAAATGCCACCGCTATATCAAAAACAGGCCGGGACAGTTTGATTATAAAGGGGCGTTGGATAATGATTTACCTATTGGTTCCGGTGAGATTGAAAGCGCTCATCGTTATGTAACTCAGCGAAGATTGAAAATAGCCGGGGCCTGGTGGAAGCAAGACAATGCAGGAAATATGCTCTCTTTAAGGACTCTACGTGCAAATAATAACTGGGATCAATATTGGGAAAGTTTTTACAAAAAGGCCGCTTAATTAATTTACCAACGGTTTTAATTGCACCCTCTGCTAATAGCTAATGGCTAACCGCTAATTGCATCTTTTGTCGCAATTGAAATGGGTAATCGGATACTGAAGCGCGTCCCCTGTCCCAGAGTACTTTCACAGGAGATACTGCCTTTAAGGATTTGCGTAACCGTATTGTAGATAATATGAAGACCCAGTCCGGTTCCCCCTTTTCCTCGCTTGGTGGTAAAAAATGGATCAAAGACCTTTTCGATATTTTCGGGTGGTATGCCTTTTCCGTCGTCCCCATATTCCAGGATAACTTCCGATCCTTCGGTCGATGCATAAATCCGGATATTTCCCTCTTCCCCTTCCGAATATGCGTGGAGGAGTGAATTGATAATCATGTTGGTGATGATCTGCGCCAGGGCCCCGGGGTAACTGTTCATTTCAATGTTTTCCTGGCAGTTTACGGTTACCTCGTGCAATTCCTTCTTCAGCTTGGGCCTGAGGCTGACAATGATATCCTCCAGATAGGCTTTCAGCATGAAAGTCCTTTTTTTATGGGCGGTCTGGTCAGCGGAAATCATCTTGAAACTTCCGACCAGATCTCCGGTCTGAACCAGATGCGTTAATATAAGTTCACCGCTTTCCAGGGTCTTGCCGAAGTATTTGGTCAAGGCGCTCTTGGTCATTTTGTTGTTCTCAAAAGCGGAAATAATTTTCCGGGATTGTTTTACCAGGTGGGAGGCGACAGTCATACCAATGCCCACGGGGGTGCTGATCTCATGGGCAACACCTGCCACCAGTTGACCCAGGGATGCCATCTTTTCCGATTGAACGAGCCGCTTTCGGCTTTGTTCAAGACGTTTGGTCTTTTCCTTGATTTCAGCAACCTGTTTTTTGAGCAGAGCATTTTTGTCCAGCATCTCCGCTCTCATCTGTCTGAGAGTCAGGTGCGTGCGCACGCGCGCCTTTACCTCCGCCTTTTGAAAGGGCTTGGTAATATAGTCCACGGCGCCCAGCTCAAATCCAAGGGTGATATCCTCCACTTTTGTATTTGCGGAAAGAAAAATTACCGGGGTATCTCTTGTGCTCGGGTCAGACTTCAACTGTTTGCAGACCGTATAACCATCCATACCGGGCATCATGATATCCAGGAGGATCAAATCCGGAGGATGGTCGGAAAAAGCAACCCCCAAGGCATCTTCCCCGTTTTCCACAGCCTCACATTCGCCCACGCTCTCCATGAGCTTTTGCAAAGTCATTCGGCTGACAAATTCATCATCAACAACCAGGATTTTCATAGCCGATTGCTCCCATCCCGAGGTTTGTATCCTTCCCAAGTTCAACGGTTCAACATTCTGCGGTCCTGCGGTTCGCCCTTGGCTTTCCATAGCGACCTTTGCTTCTCCATGAGAAAAAGCCTTCAAGCGCGATCTTGGTAGACGCATACACGCCTGTTTCATCATCCACAATAAGGATTTTCCACATTTCTCCTTCCACAACGGTTTCCTCCCCTTTGTGTGAACAAAGGGTCGTGCGCTTCCTTAAGTGAATTTTCCGCAATCAGATTTCTTTTGAGCAGCTCGATGATTTATTATGTGGACTGAGTTTTCCCCTTAAGACTGATCAAAGGCTATGCCGCAAACATGAACACCACTCTCGCCTAACCTAAATGTCACACTTGCCTGTATTTGGGCCTGCGAACCATCCCCCAGTATAACACCAAGCGTATCGAAAGACAGATCCTTTCGCTCGAATTTTTCCCTGAAAGCGCCTCTGTTGATTTCGTTCAGCAGAAAGATCTCTTTAAAATCTTTCCCCTTGATATCATCGAAATCCTTATACATCATTATTTCAAGCCCCTTTTTGTTCAGGTATTCGATATTGTCCTCATTCCCCACCACGCATATACCCAAGAGGTAACTATCCAGGAATTTCTCAAATAATTCGGTGGTCTTCTTTCCCTTCTTTGCCCCTTCCTTCAGTCTCTTGCCATCCTCAAGCATCTTCTCAAGAAACGCATCAATTTTATAAGCGGCAAGCAGATCTTCGACTGCCTTGAGGAGTTCCTCGTCGTCCCAGGGTTTGCTGAAGTACTTATCCACATTCCCCATATTAATAGCATCTATGGCGGCATTAATATCCGCATATCCGGTCAAAAGTATTTTTTTACAGATCGGCTTTATTCCGTTTATCTTGGCCAGAAGTTCCGTCCCCTCCATCTCCGGCATCCTCTGGTCTGAAATAACAAGCGATATATCGTTTTCATTAAAGATCTCCAGTGCCTCCTTTCCACTGGTTGCCGTCTTTACATCGTAAGCATCCATAAATGTATCATATAGAGAGTCTATTACATCCTTTTCATCATCCACACACAATATTGTCCGTCTTGATTCATCCGGCATTTTCCATCCTCCTTTTTTTGGTGTCGTCCCCATAGATTTAAGGTTGTATAACTTGAAATCTGTTCGTCAGGTATCCAGGTCCTCATTTTCCAAGTGCATCGGAATTTTTATTGTAAAGGTTGTGTTCTCCCCCGGGTTGCTTTTCACGGAGATCTCCCCCTTGTGTTGTTTGATGATTTTGTGACTAATGGAAAGACCCAAACCCGTGCCCTTCCCAACGGCCTTAGTCGTAAAAAAGGGATCGAAGATCTTGTCCATAGCAGACTCCGGAATACCGCTGCCCGTATCACTGATTTCAATCTTAATCTTTCCATTTTCCGACCCTGTTTTTATGCTTATCTCTCCATTTTCCGCTATGGCATGGCACGCGTTTACGAGTAAATTCATGAAAACCTGATTTAACTTTGAAATATAACATTTCACAGGGGGTATACTTCCAAACTCCCTTTTAATCTCTATCCTGTTTTTATATTCATGGAACATGATACTCAGGGTTGTCTCTATAGCCTCGTTTATATCAGCATCTGCAAATTCTGCGGCATCCAGTCTTGAAAAGGATTTGAGATCCTGGATAATCTTCTTCATCCTGTCGGCCCCCACTGAAGACCGCTCAATCATATCCCTTATCCTGCCCTTAATGTAATCGTAATTGATCTCTTTTTTCCTTTTTTCTATTTCCTTTTTTGTCTCTCCCGGGAAATCTACCCGGTCATAGCTTTCAAGCAGGCCCATGATCTTTTTGTAAAACTTTTTCAGGTTTCCCAGATTTGCATATATGAAGCCTAAAGGATTATTTAACTCATGGGCGATGCCGGCAACCATTTCCCCTAATGATGCCATTTTGGCACTCTGGATCAACTGCGACTCAAGCCGCTTCCGCTCCTCTATGGCTTGTTTCAAGCGGACGTTCATAACTTCAAGGACAATATGAACAATATCATCTTCAACCCATGGTTTTGTAATGTACCTGTCAATCGGCCCTTTATTAATCGCGTTCACTGCTGTTTGCAAATCGGAGTACCCCGTCAGGAGGACCCTGCCTATATCGGGGGGTGATTTCTCAACATCGGTGAAAAGCCCGACACCCGTTGTTTCCGGCATGCGCTGGTCGGATATGATAAGGTCGATATGTTTTTCCTTCAGGATACCCAAGGCCTCAGCAGTGCCGTTTGTCTTGTAAACCTCATATTTATCAACAAAACTATTATATAAGGCATCAATACTATCCCTCTCATCATCTACCAGAAGAATCGAATATTGTTTTTCCGCCATTTTTGATTATCCTTTCCTTATTATTTAACATTAATTAAAGGACGTTATATTCCATCGGGAGGGTCAACGTCACCGTCGTTCCTTCACCCGTTTTGCTGGAAATATTGACCTTACCGTCGTGGCGTTTTATTATCCTTTCCGTAAGCGACAACCCCACACCTGTCGCCGTACCTACCGGCTTTGTGGTAAAAAAGGGATTTAAAGCCTGCCTCGCAATATCCGGCGACATCCCTTTCCCGTTGTCAACTACCCGGATAATAATCTGATCCTCTTCTTCATCGTAGGAAGTCATGATCTTTATGATGCCCCCATGATCCACTGCATCCAACGCATTTTTAAGTACGTGGAGCAGACATTGATTGATCTCACCCGGGGAACAATCCATAGGGGGGACTTCCCGAAACTCTTTTATGAATTCCACCTCATGAGCATCCTGATTATTCAATATATCGACCGCTTCTTCAATGCTTTTATTGATATCCATCTTCCCGAGAGTTTCCATATCCAGCCTCGAAAAACTCCTCAGACTGTTGACGATCTTCATGATCCTCTCTATTCCCCTCCCTATCCGATCAAATTTTGTTTCCATGGAATTGACCATGTGGTCAAAGTTCATCCGGGCGAGATAGTCCCTGTAATCTTTCAGAAGCGCTTCGGGAATAGGCTTGTCATCCCAATATCCCAACGTTGATGTGGTCTTGTTCATACTCTTTTTTAGAAAACCCACAGAGCTCTTTACAAAGCTCAAGGGGTTGTTTATCTCGTGGGCAATACCCGCTGCCAGAGTGCCTATTCCGGCAATCCTGTCCATTTCTATGAGTTGTAAATCTTTTTGTCGCAGTTCTTCAGAGCGCTTTTCCACCAGTTCTTCCAGGTGCTCGCGGTGCTCATTCAGCTCCCTGATATTGTTGTATGACCGGATGCTGGTCACCACCGATGTAAAAAGCTTGCCCGCCGTAAGTTCGGTTTTGGTTTTATAGTCATTGATGTCATAGTCAACAACAACGGATTCCTCAGGAAACCGACCTGCCTGGCCGGTGCGGAGGATTACTCGCACATGCCGGTTTTTCATGTCCTCCCGAATTTGTTGGACCACCCGAAGGCCGGCATCATCGGTTTCCATCACCACGTCCAGCAACACCAACACAATATCCGAATGTTCTCCCAACATCCGTATGGCCTCTTCTCCGGAGTACGCGCTGAGGAAATCGAGGGTTCTGCCTTCGAGGGAAAAGTCTTCGAGGGCGATCTTGGTGGCCGCATGTACACCCGGCTCATCATCCGCGATAAGGATCTTCCATTTTTCTCCCTCTGCAACGGTTTCTTCCTCTTCCGCAAAAAAAATCTCATCGGAATCATTCACAATGTTGTCCCCCCTTTTCCAGTGAATACGCTTCCAGTAAACGCAATTCCCTTTCCATTCTTTCAAACACTTCAATCCCGCCTTCCAGAACGCCGGACCGTCCGAGGGTTTCAAGCTCAAGGGCCGCCCCCGACAGAGCATCCGCCATCAGAATGCCGGAACCGCCTTTGATGGCATGGGCCTCTTCCCGGACCGTTTCCGCATCTCCCCTTTTAAGGGCCTGCCGCAACGTCTGCATTTGCGCCTTGGCCCGTTCCAGGAAACCATTTAAAACCGTCGTCAAAAACGCCCGGTCTCCCTCATATTCCGCCAGGGCCATTTCATAGTCCATGGGGGCATCAGATGAACGAAGCCATTTATCCACCATGGCCAGGAGAACACCCTTGGTCACGGGCTTGGCAATATAGTCGTCGGTTCCCGCCGCCATGCACTTCTCCCTGTCGACATTCGTCGCATTGGCGGTCATGGCCACGATGGGAATCCGTGCCGCATTCATCTCGGCGGCGCCTCCGGAAGCGCCTTTCAGTTCATGCTCCCGGATTTTTGCTGTGGCCTCATAACCGTTCATGACAGGCATCTGCATATCCATCAATATGATGTCATAGGAACGGCGATGAAATGCCTCCAACCCCTGTTTGCCGTTTTCGGCCAGATCCACATGGTAACCGGCGCGACGCAAATGCCGCATGGCCACCTGCTGGTTGGTGGGATAATCCTCAACCAAAAGAATCTTTCCATGCTTTCGATTGCTCTCGGCCAGGGTGTGTTTTGTGACCAGGGTTCGGGTTGTATCCGTTGCCGAGTCCGGCGGCCCCCCAAATACCCTTAAAATGGCCTGATGCAGATCATCCCGCCGAACCGGCTTGGCGAGGTAGGCTGCAACACCGAGGTCTTTGCATAATTTACCATCTCCCCGCCGGCCAAGAGAGGTCAGGACGATGATCGGCACATCATCCAAGGTCTCTATTTTTCGAACGGCCGGGATCAGTTCAAAACCGTCCATCTTCGGCATTTGAACATCCGTCAAGATGAGATCAAAGGATGCTGTTGACAATACAGCCTCCCTGAGCATGTCCAGGGCCTCGAAACCATCCTCCGCCGCCACAGGCATGCAGCCCCAGAATCTGAGATACTCCGCCAGGATAAATCGGTTCGTTTCGTTGTCATCCACCACAAGCACTTTTAAATTGCTCAGATCAACATCTTCTTTGGACAGGACGACTTCCCGCCCCGTTTCTTTGCCAAAGACCGCAGTAAACCAGAACGTGCTCCCCTTACCCTCCTCACTCTCTACACCAATTTCTCCGCCCATCAGTTCCGCCAATTGTTTTGAGATGGTGGTCCCGAGACCCGTTCCCCCGTATTCCCTCGTGGTTGAACCGTCTGCCTGAGCAAAGCTCTCGAAAATGGTTGTCTGTTTATCTTCCGGTATTCCGATGCCGGTATCCTTTACGGTAAAACGGACCGTGATCCTGTTTTCAAGTTCTTCTACCATCTCTACCTTTATGTATATTTCACCCTCCTTGGTAAACTTCAGGGCATTGCCTGTAAGATTTACCAGTACCTGTCTCAGCCTGCCCGGATCACCCATTAATCGAGATGGAAAATCAGGCACTATATAGGAAGCAATTTCAAGCCCCTTTTCCTCCGCCCTGTAGGCGAGACTTTCCGCGACTTCCTCAATCAGGTATCTCAGGTCAAAGGGGATCTCTTCAAATTCAAGCTTTCCCGCCTCTATCTTGGAAAAATCAAGAATTCGATTGATCACTTCCAACAGGGAGTCGGCTTCCGTATTGATCGTATGAAAGATGTTTTTCTGATTATCATCAATGTCAGTATCCATAGCCAATTCCGCCATGCCGATGATACCGTTTAAAGGGGTCCTTATCTCATGGCTCATGTTGGCAAGAAATTCGCTTTTGGCTCGGGTGGCTTCTTCGGCCTGCCTCTTTTTTTCAACAAGTTCTCCTTCCGACTTCTTTAAAGAAACTGTTCTTTCTTCAACCATCTCTTCCAGATGTTCGCTGTACTGCCTGATCTTTTCCTCCGCCTGCTTCCGTTCGCTCACATCCCGGAGAATACCCCTGAACCCGATTGGCTGACCTTCTCTATCCTTCATAAGTGATACGGAGCTTTCTACATGCTTTTCCAAGCCATCCTTCCCAATCGTATATTCAAGTCCTTTGATCGGTACGCCTGTTTGAAATATCCCCACGTAGGCCTTGTACAATTTCCTGGCAGTTTCTTCATCCATATACTCACGGTTGTTTATCCCCATTAATTCGGTTTCAGGGAATCCGGTAATCCTGCATAATGCATCATTAAAGAAGGTTAAACTTCCGGTAAGGTCAACCTCAAAATAGCCGTCTTCGATGTTTTCAAGGATGGCGCGATACTTCTCTTCGCTCTGACGCAGCGCCCTCTGGGTATGTATCTGTTCGGTAATGTCTCTCCCTGAACCTCGAATTCCAATAGGTCCTGTTGAACCATGGATTAAAGAGTTTTTATATTCAAGAATGCGTTCATCGCCCTCCTTTGTCATAAGGGCCATTAAACCTTCATCTTTTCCATTTGCCTTTGCCCTGTTCAGGTAATCATCGAATTGATGCCGGTACCGTTTGGGTATCAGGTCCCTTACGTTCAAATTAGTCAAATCGTCCCCTGTCAGACCAAGCTCCTTTTTCCAGGCCAAATTGGTCTCAGTAAAATTTCCTTCTAAATCATGAATATATATGAAGTCGGATATGTTCTGAAATATGTCGCGATATTTCTCTTCTTCCCGTGTCAGCTTTTCTTCTATTTGCTTCCGTGTGCGAAAAAGGTCGTCAACATCTTCCTTGATTATTGCCATGGCATCATAGACCGGCTTGAAGGGATGGGAATCGCTGATATCTTCCCATTCCGTTCCTTCCTGGTCCCAGTTTATGAGGCCCATGAATTCTAATAGTTCATCGCAGTAATTATTTATTTTCTCATCCTGAATTGTTTCTTCGGGATTTCTTTTATTTTTGGCAACCCCTGTTTCAGGTTCTCTTTTCTTTTCTCTTTCAATGATTGCCATTGCTTCTTCGAAATTATGGGCCGTGGTGACAGGGACAGGGACAAATTGTTTGCTGAAACCGATGATTGTTCTCATAAATTTGTTCAGACCGAATAATACCGAGAATCTGCAGGGGATTTTCCTGTTTAAATCCTTTATGCCATCGATATACATCTTCCTGGCCTTCCAGGTGGTTTTCTCCAGGTTTTCCCAGTTGATTATACGGTAGTAGTATCCTTTGGCCTTCAAACCCGCTTCCGAAAGGACCTTGTCATAAAGCTCGAAGAACTTGGCGACATAGGCTTCTTGCAGGGACCCGTGGGCTACATTATAAATGATGTCGTCTCCGATCAGTTCGAAACGGGCACCGTAATTTTCTAATTCAAGGTGCCATTCATCCTTTGTAAATCTCTTGTATTGTCTGATGCCTACGTCGATTCCGCTTTGATCAAGCACATTAACTGCATTTTCTACAGCTTCTCTGTAGCCCTTGACCGCTCCCACGGGAGCAGATGGTTTGTGCAGTCTTACACCAACATCGACCATCAATCTTACAATCAAGGGCGCATTAAATACCCAAAATCCGACGAGGTTGCCCTCGTTTGTTTCTTTAAGGAGCAGGTTTGTCAATATCATGCGGCTATTTTTTGACGGTTTTCGTGCAATTATACGATGGTCCTGAATCTCGGCATATCGCTTACCCTTGAGGTCCGCATCTTTCAAAACCTTTTCACGCTCTTCAATAAGTCTCCGGGTGCCTGCATCAGTAATAATGCCGGCAGGGACTACTCGCAGTATCGCATTCCCGATTATGCTGAAAGACACGGAATAATTGTCATCAATAGGGATATCGGTCCATTCGGGTCTCGTTGTAACAGGCAGGAACGTGACGGGACAGACGGTTTCCTCCTCAGAAGGAAAATCATTTATCGGAACATCCTTTTCATATGACGGGACAATGACGGGTTTATCTTCCTGAGCGTTTCCTTTTGATTGTATCTCGAGGGCAAGCCTGACCGCCTCGGAATAATCATCCACGATATGCACGGGAAATTTAACCATACGCAAGGCCTTACCGAGTTTAATGCTCATATTGAACATGTATGAAACGTTGCAGAAGATTACACCCAAAATTCGCTTGCGCGCTTGCATTTCGTCCATAAAGTATTTGCGTGCCGCAAGGGAAGCGCCCTGGAAATTCGACCAGTCCTCTATGTGAATGTATGGCTTCCCCCCGGATATCGCCTCGGCAGGCACTTGATCCGTCAAACTCAAAACATTTATCTGGTTATCCAGGGTTACGTATCCGGACGGCTGCACCCAAAGGATGTTGTCGCCTACAATGCTTACCGTTACCTTGTAATCCTTGCCGAAGCGGACATCCGTCCATTCAGGTCTGCGAAGGATAGGTAAGCCTGTTACCGGGCAGATGGAACCTGGCAATGATTCAATATTTGTGTTTTTTCTAAGGTTCATATCGGTCTCATAGAAGCATAAATGATATTCCAGGGTTACAGACAATACTAAATTGAAAAAATATTGCAGGAATTATGCCATACTTCAGTAATGGATGAATCATTCTTACTAAAGGGTGCAATTAAAACCGTTGGTCTTCATATTCAACGATTGATATATCAAGGATTGACATCAATCCTTGATATATCACCGATTAATATTCTCGTAAAAAGTCAACGATTGAGAAACAATTGAGCCAATATAAAACTTTTTTAAGTTTCAGAAAAGAAAAAAGTAAACAAACAGGAATACATAATATAAATGGTTCTTCTCCAATTTAGTTGGAGAAGAGGATTCAAGGATTCCAGGGGTCAAGGATTCCCCGTGAAAGTCAACGGGATCTTCGTTTTACTACGACAAGTGTTTGTTTTCCAGGGATTTGATCATCGCTTTCAGCATTCTCTCGACATCCCCGATCTCCTCTCTTAATTCCTGAAGCCTCTCTTTTCCCACATAACCCAAATCACCAGATATCATCGTTTGGGTTTCCAGTTCACAGACTGAACCATAAGAAATGTAAAGCATCCTAATATAATCAAGGGTTGTCTTTCTTCCATATCCTTCTGCAATATTAGAAGAAATAGACACCGCGGATCTTC
>Ga0307990_1004225_pt1 | contig 10613 bp, 9 predicted proteins | sample EllFjometagen129_FD_203168 | JGI IMG/M metagenome (GOLD analysis project Ga0307990, IMG submission 203168) | Marine microbial communities from Ellis Fjord, Antarctic Ocean - #129 | ecosystem: Environmental > Aquatic > Marine > Unclassified | place: Southern Ocean | collected 2014-10-08
CAACAAAAATTATTACCGAAGGAGAGAAGGCGAGAAAGAGAGGAGAAGAGAAAATAGCGCAAGAGGAAGAACTTTTTCTTCGTCGAACAAGCAATCTTAATGAAAAAGAATCTCTTTTAACTAAGAAAGAACAGCAAATAGAAGATCAAACAGAGCAATTAAAGCTAGCGAAGGATCAGTTAGGGGAGATAAAAGACAGGATTCTTCAAAAATTAGAAGAAGTTTCTGGCTTGAGCGAGAAAGAGGCAAGAAACGCATTGCTGGAACGAGTTGAACAGAATTCTAAACAAGATCTCTTAGCTCGTATTCGTAAATTAGAAACAGAGGGGAAAGAGCAATACCAAGAAAGGGCAAAAGAAATAATGGCAACGGCCATTCAGAAATATGCTCTTCCGCAAGTAGAAGAATTGACTACTAGCACAATCAGTTTGCCAGACGAAGAGGTTAAGGGAAGAATTATCGGGAAGAATGGTCGTAATATTCGCGCCTTCGAAAAAGCGGCGGGAGTAGAGATTCTAGTTGACGAGGCCCCAGGATCAGTTACTATTTCTGCTTTCAATCCTATCCGTCGGCGAATTGCCCAATTAGCCCTAGAAAAGCTGATTGAAGATGGACGTATTCAGCCCGCCCGCATTGAAAGGGTCTTAATAAAAGCCAAAGAAGAAATCAAAGAACAAATTGAAAAAGCTGGTCAGGCAGCTGTTTATAAGGTAGGGATTGTTGATGTTCATCCAAAGTTGATTGAATTATTGGGGAGATTACATTTCCGAACTAGTTATGGCCAAAATGTTCTTTTGCATTCTATAGAGACTGCTTTTCTAGCCGAAGGATTGGCACAGGAAATTGGTGCCGACAGGAAGGTTGCTAAGAAAGCGGGCCTTTTGCACGATATTGGCAAAGCGATTGATCGACAAATAGAAGGATCTCACGTTGAAATCGGAATCAAATTATTGGAACGATTTAAGGTTGAGCCGGCAGTGATTACGGCAATGAAATCACATCACGAAGATTATCCCTATGAATCAGTAGAAGCTGTTTTGGTGCAAATAGCTGATGCTATTTCTAGTTCTCGTCCTGGAGCCCGAAGAGAAAGCCTAGGGGAATTTTTGAAGAGACTAGAAAGCCTAGAGGAGATTGCTAAATCAATTAAAGGGGTCAGAGATTGCTATGCTATTGAGGCTGGCAGAGAAATCAGAATTCTTGTTCGTCCAGAAGAAGTTAGTGATCTAGAAATGCGACAAATTGCTCGGCAAGTAGCCAAAGAGGTCCAAGAAGGATTAACTTATCCTGGCGAAATTAAAGTTAATGTAATTAGAGAGACAAGAGCAGTAGAATATGCACGTTAAACGTGCTATCTTATAGGCATAAAGGTCGATCTATTATTAAGACAATAAATTAGACCAATGAACAAAGGAGAATTAATCGAGAAATTAGCCGGCAAGGTTGATTTGTCAAAAAACAAAACAGCGGAAGTCTTAAATGAACTATTGGAAATCATCTCCGGGGCTTTGAAAGGTGGTGACGATGTTGTGCTTACCGGATTTGGCCGCTTCGATGTTCGCAAAAGAAAAGCTCGCGAAGGACGCAATCCACAGACAGGAGCGAAAATTTCTATTCCGGCTCGAAAAGTTCCAAAGTTTAAAGCAGGAAAAACCTTGAAAGAGACTGTTAAATAGAAACGATTGAATTTTAAAAACCCCTTAGTTTTTTACTAGGGGGTTTTTAAAATTTAACCGAAGAATCGTATCGGTTAATATAGAAAGAGCGGAGGACGGGATTCGAACCCGCGACAACCTCATTGGAAGTGAGGTATTCTACCGCTGAATTACCTCCGCATAAATAAGCCTTCGGGGCACTGGGATTCGAACCCAGGATCTCAGCGTCCCAAACGCTGCGCCTTAAGCCAGCTAGGCCATGCCCCGTTTCCATTGAGATTATCAAAGAAAATAGAAAAAGTCAATTTTGTAGGATTGTCTTTTGTGTTAAGATAAAACGATTAAGCCCCCGTAGCTTAATTGGATAAAGCAGAACCCTTCTAAGGTTAAGATTGCAGGTTCGAGTCCTGCCAGGGGCACCAAAATCAAGAAGTTTTGTATATCAGAAAACCTTTTTATTGTATATTAAATTCGAAAAAGCGATAAGCTAGAAAATTCCTTTTTCGTCTATTTAAGCAAACGCCCTTTCTTTCTAGGCGGTTTATCTGTTTTTAATCGGCGAATTTTTCCTTTAATAAACAACCAAATAAGGGAAAGTTTTTCTCATAGAAGATAAAATTCTTTTATTTTCTAAGATTTTTGCTAAGATTAAGTCTACCCTTAATAATGGCATGACAATGGTGGCTATGGTGTAATGGTAGCACAAGAGTTTGTGGAACTCTCAGTACGGGTTCAAATCCCGTTAGTCACCCATAGGAAGGTTTCTTTGGTTAGTACTTTTTATAAAATTTTTCGAAATAAGGATTCGGCAACATATTTACTAGTGTTGATTCATGGGAGAATCTTGTTTTTGTTGAGGAAATAATTTGCATAGTTGTCCCTGTAGCTCAATGGATAGAGTACGGGTTTCCTAAACCTGCGATATAGGTTCGACTCCTATCAGGGACACTTGGTTTAAAGGGGCCCATAGTCTAACGGTAGAACACATCCATGGCATGGATGAGGTGAGGGTTCGATTCCCTCTGGGTCCACAAATCCATATTAAACTATAAGATAAATCCATGAAATCAGTTTATATTTTTGGTCCAATCTATTTATTCGGGGCAGATTATGTTCCCGTCTATAAAGAATTGAATAAACTAGCAGAGAAATATTTTGATGAGGTGATATGTACTTATCCTGATTTTTGGGATTCAGACGAGACGCCAAAAGAATTTTATAAACGAACATACGACAAAATTACAAAATGTGATTTATTTGTAGCAGAAGTTAGTAGTCCATCCCATGGCGCCGGCATGGAACTGCAAATGGCACATGAGCACGGGATACCTGTCATAGTATTAGTTAAGGAAGATATTGATTTTTCTAAATCTACTATGGTTCTCGGCTTACCGAACTTACTCAAGGTCATAACTTATAAAGATATGGAAGGATTAAAGAAAAAACTAGAAGTTGAATTTAAATCTTTTCCGAAAGATTAGGAAGATTGAGAGATCTTTATATCAGTTTCTACTTGTCGTCAGCTTGTAATTCCTTGATAATATGGTTCTAATTAAATATCATTAAGTCCATCACAATAATCATAATAAGCTCAAGAAACGTTTTCCTCAAAAGAGGCGTTGTTGCCTGTAAGCCATAAAGCGTTGACAACTCTTAACCATCGTATATACTTTGGATACATGAAAACAGTAATTAATATTAAAACCGAAAAAGAGGTAAAAATTGATGCCCAGAAACTTGCTAAAGAAATGGGCTTTTCTTTGAGTGCACTCATCAATGCTTACTTGAAACAGTTTCTTAGAAACAAAGAAGTATATTTTAGTTCTGCCTCTAAAATGTCTCCGAAAATAGAAGATCTTTTAGGCAAAATAGAGTTTGATATTCAGAGAGACAGAAATGTTTCCCCCTCGTTTTCTTCGAAAAAAGAGTTGGGGGAATACTTAACTTCTTTATGAAAATTCGTTTTCATAAAGATTTTGAGAAGCGATACGAGAAGCTAACGAAAAAAGAACAGGAAAAGACAAGAAGAAAGCTAGAATTATTTTTAGAGAACCCATTTGATCCTCGGCTCAACAATCATCCCCTAAGAGGAAGATATACTGATTATCGGAGTATTAATATAACAGGAGATATAAGAGCCGTTTATAAATTCATCAGCGAAAAAGAATGTATTTTTGTCATTGTAGGCCGTCATAGTAATTTATATTCTTAGTTTCCCTTGTTGCTAGTAATCTATTTGTTCTAAGCGAAACTTTTCGTTAGTAGAATTTAAAGACCCGGATCAAGGACCGGGGTTTGTTCTTTAAAGAAACGACAAAAAGTTTTATAATCAACCAAGAATTTAGAGAATATTTTTTGGACGATTAGGAGAGGTACCGAAGAGGTCACAACGGGGCAGTTTCGAAAACTGCTATTCCCGAAAGGGATACGTGGGTTCGAATCCCACCCTCTCCGCTCTTTCTTAAAAAGAATTTTTTAATAGCTTATTATGCCAAAATCAAAAAAAGAGAAAGAAACATTACAAACGAGACCACCGGTGGTAGTTTTTTTAGGTCATGTTGATTCCGGGAAGTCTTCGATTGTTGATTATATTAGAAAAAGCGATATTGTTGCTCAAGAAGCGGGGGGGATTACTCAGCATATCGGAGCTTATGAAGTTAAAGACGAAAATGGCCGGGAAATAGTTTTTATTGATACTCCTGGGCACGCTGCTTTCTCTTCTATCCGTGCTCGAGGAGCGAAAATTGCTGATATTGCCGTTTTAGTAATCGGAGTAGATCAAGGAATAAAACCACAAACGAAAGAAGCTATTTCTTATCTTAAAAAAACGGGAGTTAGTTGTATTGTAGTTATTAATAAAATTGACATACCAGGCCTTGATCCATCAACAATTGAAGGACAGTTAGCAAAAGAAGGCATTCTGGTTGAAAATCAAGGGGGGAAAGTTCCTGTAATTGAACTTTCTGCAAAAACTGGCCAAGGGATAGATCATCTCCTCGACCTTGTTTTTCTGATAGCAGAAATGGAAGATTGGAAAAAAGACATCACAAAGCCAGCAACAGGAATAGTTATCGAATCACAACTTGATCCTCAGCAGGGCCCAGTTGCTACGCTCTTGATTAGGGAGGGGATATTGAGAAGAGGAGATCTTATCGGGACAAGTTCAACCAAAGGGAGGGTTAAAAGCTTGGTAGACTCCAACAATCATTCCTTGGAACAAGCTTTTCCTTCTCAACCAGTCCGCGTGCTTGGCCTTGAAAAAGTCCCCATGGTTGGTGATAAGTTTAGATTTTATGCTGACTTAAAAGAAATTCAAGCTTTGCTTGATTCTACCCCTGTTGGCAAGAAAAAAATAAAAGATGATTCCCAGGGAGAAAATTTTAACTTAATTTTAAAAGCGGACGTTGCTAGTTCGCTTGAAGCAATTAAAAATATTCTGGGAACAATTTCTGTTCCAGGAATTAAATTAAACATTGTCAAAGAAGACGTGGGCAAGATTAGTCAGGTTGATGTTAAGCAAGCTTACGACACTCATGCTCAAGTTGTTGGTTTCCGAGTGGATCTTAATGCTGCCGGAGAAAAGTTTAAAGAAAGAGAAAATATCTTGGTTAAAACTTTTGCGGTTATTTACAACTTAGCAGATTATGTCGAACAAGAAATGAACAAAAAGAAAGAACCGGAAGAAGTTCGTCGAGAAATTGGCAAATTAAAGGTTTTAGCGATTTTTAAAAAAGGAGAAAAACGCCAGATTGTTGGCGGTGACGTCATCGAGGGACAAGTGGAAAAAGGGGCTCAATTAGATATTTTCCGTGGGAAGGAAAAGATCGGCTCTGGTCGCTTAGTGGAGTTGGAAAGAGAAAAGAAAAAACTTTCCCTTGTTAAAAAAGGGCAACAAGCCGGAATTGCTTATGAGGGCAGTGGCGAAATCGAAAAAGATGATCTCTTAGAAGTCTATCGTTGCGAAAAGAATTAATTATGGCGAGAAGATCAGAAAAATTAAGCAGAGAGATTAAGCGATCCGTAGCTCCAATCATTGAAGAAATGTCCTTTTCTCCATCGGCCTTAGTAACCGTTATTCAGGTGGAAGTTTCGCCTGACTTCGATTATGTTAAAATTTATATTGGAGTACTCCCCGAAGAACAAAGAGAGGAAGTTATTTCTCAAATTCAGGAGCAGAAAGGAGCGATTAAAAGAAAATTGGCCCAGCGCTTAAGAATTAGAAGAATGCCAGAAATTGATTTCCGGACGGACCAAGGGTTACAAAAAGCAGAAAGGGTTGAAAGATTGTTGAAAAAGATAGATAATGATTTCCGAGAGGAGGATTGACCTTTAACTTCGGGGCGGTAGCCAAATGGTAAGGCGGGGGATTGCAAATCCCCTATACGCGAGTTCGATTCTCGCCCGCCCCTCTTCTTTTTTTGATGTTAAGCCGCGGTGCAGAAATTTGGTAAACTGGGCTGACTTAAAATCAGCTGGACGTAAGTCCTTGTGGGTTCAAGTCCCACCCGCGGCACTAAAAAACCACTCCCGAGGGAGTGGTTTTTGTTTATTTGTCTTAAAAAATAATCTAAATTGCCTGAACAATTTCTAAGTGAGCATCCCTTACAACGCCAAAATCTCGTGCTTCTTGAGAAGAGGGGAACCAAATGTCAAAGTGGTAAGTACTTTTTCGTTGGTGCATTCGATCTTCGACGACAAAAAGTCGTTCTCCATAGATTTCCGGCAAACGGACGATAGTTCCGAAGGGAAGAAGATTGTTAGCAATAGTTCCTTCGTGGACAGTTGTCCCGGCAGCGGTTATAAAGGGGGTAGAATCTGTTTGGGCGAAGGTTGAAGAGTAAGCAGTAACAATTACGCGAAGATGTCGTTCAGGATCTTCATTAAAATCAACCTGTTTTGTCGCCATTAAACTGTTGTTCTCGACGAGGTTGCTAAAAGAAGGAAAAAGAGGATAGTTTTCTCGAGGAAGCTCAACCACCCCAACGGTAGTTGGGTTTATAAGCAAACCAAGCAGAATCAAGAGGGTAAAACCGAAAATATATTTTAGAATATCTAGCGAAGGCATAATAAATATTTTGAGCGGGAGACGGGATTTGAACCCGCGCCCTCCTCGTTGGCAACGAGACGTTCTACCACTGAACTACTCCCGCTTTTGGTGCCGAGGTCCGGAATCGAACCGGAATTTCATCTTTTTCAGAGATGCGCCGTGACCGACTTGGCTACCTCGGCCATAGAGAAGTGGGCGCTAAGGGATTCGAACCCCTGACCTTTGGAATGTAAATCCAACGCTCTAACCAACTGAGCTAAGCGCCCATTTCTTTTTTTTCTGATGTTAATAATTCTAATACAAGAAAGCCGATATTACAAGCGGAATTCCTTCAGAACACAATAATATTCTCATCAGAAAAGACAGGATATTTTGTTGATTTTGAACATTTTTTAAAAGAGCAAATAAAAGAGTTTTAGCTCTTTATGAAAAAAACGGTAGAATTTAGAACCACTACTGTTTTTAGTGAGCGAGGAGGGACTTGAACCCTCACGGGAAAATCTTCCCCTTGGAGCCTCAGTCCAAGCTGTATACCAATTCCAGCACTCGCCCAAACTTAGGATAGAATAATCTACTTACTTTTTTGCCAAGTTGCACGGAGTAAAAAGAACGAAGAACATTAAAATTATTGTGCTACCTGGGTTTTGTCGTCAGCCTTAGGATTAGAGATTTTTGTTGATCGGGTAGGAATTCGCTTTAAACGAGCTCGACGCCCTTTTGCTGTTCTCAGATAATAAAGCTTAGCTCTCCTTGTTTGAAAGGATTGAATGACTTCGATTTTTTCAATCGTTGGGGCATGAAGAGGAAAAATTCTTTCTACTCCAACTCCTTCGACTTCTCGACGAACGGTAATTGTTCCCGAAATTCCTTTGCCATGTTTGCAGGCAATGACCATTCCTTCAAATATTTGTGCTCGACCACCTTTCTTCGCTAGGTTTTTTTGATAAACTTGAACTTTATCACCAGCTCGAATAGGAGGGATTTCTTCTTTTTGCTGTTTTTTCTCGAAGCTAGTTAGGAAAGACATAATAAAATGTTTTTTAATTGTAGAGGAAGGGGAGAGTTAAAACTCTTTTCTTCCCCGTTAGGAAGTTTTATTTTTAGAAAGAAACCGTGAAGAAAAAGACGAGGCTGTTTTTGGTTTTGATCTTTGAATCCATACAACTTGTCGCCAACTAAAGGGTGATTTCTTTCAGTTAATTGTATCCGAATTTGATGACGGCGTCCAGTTTTAATCGTTACTTCTAGTAATGCGCAACCGATGAATTGCCTAATAAGGCGATAGGTGCTCTCTGCAGTTCTTTTATTAATTGATAACGGAGAATGAGGAAGAAAAATCTTCTGTTTCCGGAAATCTTGCTTTGACCTTCCGATCAAGTCTTTAAGAATTCCCTTCGTCGGTTTCACAGTTCCCCAAACTAGGGCATAATATTTCTTTCCAACCTTTCTTTCTTGGAATTGCTTTTGGAAGAAAGAAAGGGTTCGGTCGTTTTTAGCAACAAGAACAATCCCAGAAGCTTCTTTGTCTAAACGATGAACAATCCCATAGCGCGGTTGTTGGCCAACCTTAGTTAAGAGAGGTTGTTGTTGGCTCAATTCTTTTATTAGGCTTTTTTCTTTGGGAGCAGGGGAGTAAACCAACATTTTTGCGGGTTTATTAACAACGAGAAAATCTGAGTCCTGATAAATTATTTTAATTACTGAATCAATTTTATTTTCCTTAATCATTTTCTTCGGGTGATTACATTCTTTTTTTGTGATGGTCAAAAATTTATTTACCCTAAAAGAAAACACAAAGAAGTTAATCGTCTAAATTTAACAAAATAAAAATTTTTCGCAAAATTTCATTTTACTTAATCAAAGCAAGTACACAATAAAATAGGCTCGCCGAAAAAGCAATAGTTAATTTATTCGCGAAAAAGGAAATCTAGAAAGAATTATTCAAGTTTGTGGGCGGTATAGGATTCGAACCTATGACCTCTACAATGTCACTGTAGCGCTCTAACCAACTGAGCTAACCGCCCCTGAAATGATTCCGATTCAACAACGCAAGATAATGAATCGAGTGGGCACGCCAGGATTTGAACCTGGAACCACCAAATTATAAGTTTGGAGCTCTACCGTTGAGCTACGTGCCCGTAGCTTCTTATGGATCTTAATCTAATTTCAAGAAGAAACAAGTTTACTCCTTTCCTTTTTTCTTGTTGTTTGGAACAATTTTCTCGAACGCGGTTTTTTCAATAGTTTCTTTTTCTACAAGTAGATTGGCTAGTTGGGCAAGAATTTTTTGATGTTTGCTCAAAACTTGTCCAGCTGTTTTTTCTGCCTGTTTTATTAATTTTTTAGTTTCTTGATCAATCTCTGCTCGTATTTTTTCAGAATGACGAGGGAAACTATAGAAAGAATCAGTAACCTCTTTTTGTTCTCCGAAACTTATTGGTCCAAGTGCTGACATTCCATATTCCTCGACCAATCTTTGGGCAAGATTGCTTGCTCGTTGCAAGTCGTTAACAGCTCCTGTAGTTACTTCTTTGAATTTAAGTTTTTCTGCACTATACCCTCCAAGAAGAACAGCCAATTTAGCAATTAACTGTGAATAAGTTGCTAATCTCCTTTCTTTCTGTGGGCTAGTTATTGTGTATCCGGCACTCACTCCACGAGCAACAATTGAAACCTTTCGAACAGTTTCCGCATCGGGAAGAAAAGCAGATACTAAAGCGTGTCCGGCTTCGTGATAAGCAGTGATTTTCTTCTCTTCTTTATTTAGGATGTGACTTTTTCTTTCTGGGCCGAGCAATACCTTTTCAATCGATTCCATTAAATCTTCTTGAGAAATGTTTTTTTTGTGCCGACGAGTAGCTAAGATAGCTGCTTCATTGGCTACATTTTCGAGATCAGCTCCTGAAAACCCAGCAGTGCGTTTGGCTATTTCTTCTAAATCAACTTGTTTTTCTAATGGCTTGTTTTTATTGTGGATTTTTAAAATCTCTTCTCGTCCTTTAATGTCTGGAATATCGGTAACGATTCGTCGGTCAAACCGGCCAGGACGGAGAAGAGCTGGGTCGAGAGTGTCTGGACGATTTGTGGCAGCGAGAAGAATAACTTTACTTTCTCTCTTAAATCCATCCATCTCAACAAGGATTTGATTTAGTGTTTGTTCTCTTTCATCGTGTCCACCGCCATGTCCGGAACCGCGACGACGTCCGATTGCATCTAATTCATCGATAAAAATAATGCTTGGTTGGGTTTGTTTTGCTTTAGCAAATAAACTCTTAACTCTTCGTGACCCAACCCCGACAAACATTTCCACAAATTCTGATCCAGAGATAGAGTAAAAAGGAACATTGGCTTGATGGGCAACAGCTCGAGCTAATAAAGTCTTTCCGGTCCCTGGAGGACCAACTAATAAAACTCCTCGAGGGATTTTAGCCCCCATTTCTAAATATTTCCCTGGTCTTTTTAGAAAGTCAACGATCTCTTCTAATTCATTCTTGGCTTCCGTTAAGTTTCCGATGTCTTGAAAGCCAATAGGATGTTTCTTCTCCGGTTGGAAACGTTGATCGGGGGATTTCAAGAAAGACATTGTTTGATTCATCCCACCCTTTGTTTGTCTCAATATAAACCAGAAGAAAACACCAAAAAGAATCAAGGGAAGAAAGATAATTCCAAAAGTGGTTAATAGTTCGGGCCAAGAATTACTCTCAACTGGTTTGATTTGGATATTGACCCCTTGGAGTTCTTCGGGGCTCAGACCGTAATTAGCAAGAGTGGTAGAGAGAGCAGTTTGCTCCTCCTTACGAGAAATTTTAGCTTCTCCTCCTGGAGAATAAATGGTTAACTCTTCTCCTTGGACAACAATTTCCTTTACTTGTTCATTTTTTATCTGCTGAACAAGCTGATTCAGGCTAATT
>Ga0307990_1004226_pt1 | contig 10610 bp, 11 predicted proteins | sample EllFjometagen129_FD_203168 | JGI IMG/M metagenome (GOLD analysis project Ga0307990, IMG submission 203168) | Marine microbial communities from Ellis Fjord, Antarctic Ocean - #129 | ecosystem: Environmental > Aquatic > Marine > Unclassified | place: Southern Ocean | collected 2014-10-08
TTATTAGCTTTGCTCCCATAGGAACCTCGTCTCTTCAGTCCCAGATATTCCGGTACCTCTTTATCTGATCATAGGTGAAGACCGGCCCATCCTTGCACACGTAGTACTTGCCGATCATGCAGTGGCCACACTTCCCGAATCCGCAGCTCATGTTTTTCTCCATCGAAAGGTAGATCTGCGTGTCCTTGAACCCGAAGTTGAGCATGGAGCGTGTCGCGAACTTCATCATGATTGGCGGTCCGCAGATCACGGCGACGGCATTCTCCACGTCCACATCATCCTTCTTGCATATCGTTGTCACCACGCCCACGTTCCCTCGCCAGTCGCCGTCGCCCTGATCGACCGTAAGTTTTATATCCACACCATCCATCTGCTTCCAGGGACCATGCAGGGCGTTTTTGTAGATGAAATCATTCGGTGTTCGCGCGCCGAAGCGGCAGACCACTGACTTGAAATCGCCGATCCTTTCGATGAGAGTGAGAAAAAGGGAACGGATTGGCGCAAGCCCCACGCCCCCGCCAATGATGTACACTTCCTTGCCGACGAAATCATCGACCGGATAGCCGTTCCCGTAAGGTCCGCGGATGCTGACCTTCTCTCCCTTTTCGCACTCGTGCAAGATTCCGGTAACGCGGCCGGCCTTCATGATTGTGAGTTCCATCTTGTAGGAATCGGCCGGCGAGGAGGAGGGGGTGAACGGCGCCTCGCCAACACCGGGTAGGGTCAGTTCCACGAACTGGCCAGTGGCGAATTCGATCGGGCCCTCTGGGACGACTACATAGCTTCTGATCATCGGCGATTCCAGGATGATATCGACGATCTCCGCGTTCGTCGTCTCGTACAGCCCGCTTCTCAACTTGCCACCCCTGCTCGTTTGCTTCCCTCGCGCTCGGCGTCCAGCTTCTTCAACACCACTCGAATATCCATCCCGTGGGTGTCGCCGTCGATGCATCTGCCGCAACCAATGCACATCCCAATCCCATATCGATCGAAGAAGAACGAGAATTTGTGCATTAACCGATGTCTGATCCGGTCTCCGAGTACCTTCCTTGGATTGGCGCCTCCGGCGACGGCGGCATAGGCCATCCGCATGCAGCTGTCCCACATCTTCATCTTCGCAAAGTAGTCTTTGCGCACCGTTTCATAGAGATAAAAGCAGTGGCACGTTGGGCATATTCGGGTACAGGCTTGGCACTCAACGCACTTCTGTTCTTCGATGTCGAATGCATCGGTATCTCCGCTCTGCGCGAGGAGTTCATTCACAGGAGTTCCGACCTCGTACGGTGCGTTGAGTGTCTCCAGCCTCTGTCTCATCTGCGACCTGTTCTCTGTTTGCTCGGCAATCTGCGCCTTGGAGGCCTCTGCGAACAGGCCGGCATGATCTTCGACGAAACGCGTGCCTTCGTCGGATCCGATCTCGACTACGAATCCATCCTTTGTCTGAGAGAGATTGAGGTCAAACCCAGAATGGGCGAACGGCCCTCCGCCGAAAAGCGTGCAGCAGCAGCTTGCAGCGGGGTCAAAGCAGTCACTCGCGATGACAAACATGTTTTTCCGCCGCTGTTCGTAGAATGGATCGTGGAAATCCTCTTCCAGGAAGACCTGGTCGAGCACGGCCATCGACCTGAGATCACAGTCCTTGAGCCCGAGGATAGCAAACGGCTTTGCTCGATTCGCCTCTCCTCGTCGAGGGAAGGCGGCGACACGTTCACGTAACGGGAACAAGAACTCCTTCACCGTTGTGAAGGCGCGGATGTTATTGATTTCTGATTGCGCAGCGCCAGAGGGATCATACGCGGTGAACGTATATCGATCACCGACCTTCTTGGGAACATAGAGCATACGCGACTCGGCCACAGCACCAAGAAACGGACGCAATCCATCAATGAAAAAACGCTTCCGATCTTCTCGTTGAGTCTGTATGTTCCTCATGCGCCGCCTTTTGTGTGCCAGAAGCGTCAAGGATCCTATGCGAGGCTCAGTCTCCTATCTTAGTACCCCTATAGCATATTTCGCGTTTTTTGTCAAGCGGCGCAGTTGCTAAAAACCTGATCGAACGCCCATTGCAGCCAAGAGAACCATGCGAGAACAGGAACATTCCTCTGATTGGCTCCCCCGCTCGAGGGTGCCACTACGAGTCGAACTTGGGGCTCAGTTGTTGTAGCTAAGCAATATTGTGTGTGAGCCGCCTCCAGACGCGTCCTCCGCTCGATATCAGTCACTCGGCGGCCATGCCGTCGGCGATAATCAGGATCCGTTCCATTCCTCTTCCTTCGAATCTCTCCGACTCATCCCGCCTTTACGCGGCGCGTTCCTTCTGTATCTCTGCCGCAATCCACTCACTCCATTCTGTCAGCCCCACGCGCGTCTTGCACGATACCTCAAAAATCCTCGCATCGTCGCGAAGCCCGTTCACGGCCTCGATGAACTGATCGCGATCGAAGTCGACATACGGAATGAGATCGATCTTGTTCAGCACCACCGCGTCCGACTTACTGAACATGAGCGGGTACTTGTGCGGCTTATCATGCCCTTCCGGGACGCTGGCCACCAGGATGTTCCTGTGCTCGCCCAACGCAAACGACGCCGGACAGATCAGGTTCCCCACATTCTCGACGATGAGGAGATCGAGCTCATCAATAGGCAGGTTCTGAAACGCGTTGGCGATCATCGTTGCGTCGAGATGACACGCACCATTCGTGTTGATCTGAACGACAGGTATCCCCACCTTGTCGACCGTTTTCGCGTCGATCGTCGAGCTTACATCCCCTTCGATAACACCGATCCTGAACTCATCCCTGAGTGCCTTGATCGTCGCCATGATCAGGCTTGTCTTACCGGCACCGGGAGACGCCGTAACATTAAGCGCGACGATCCTGTGCCTTCTAAATAGGTCTTGGTTTTCTTGCGCTCGCTGGTCATTGGCGCTCAGGATGTTCTTCAACACCTTGATCTCCATCATGTCACCTCTAAGCTTTCTAGATACAGTTCCCTGCCCGCTACGATATCGATGTTCAACGAGTGGCAGTTCGGGCAGGCCCAAACGAAGTCCGCAATCTGAAATCGTTCTCTGCAGTCACGACAACGACCGGCTGCAGGAACAAAATCAAACGAGAGTGTGGCTCCTTCTGCAATCGTGTCTTTGCTTATCTGCTCGAAGTAAAATCGCACGCAGTCGCTTACGATACCGGTCATCTCGCCTATAACAAGCTTCACGCAATTCACTGTCTGTGCGCCATGCTTTCCCGCTTCGGCGAGGACAAGATTCAGCATGTCTTCCGTAACTGCAAGCTCGTGCATATCAGCAGATCCTCGGCAGGAGATCGCCGACCAGCATGTCGATCAGTCGTGATGCTCCAAGGACGGTCTTCATAACAACACTCGGTGTCGCTGCCTCTTCTACTTCTCCGATGACCTGTGCTTCTGCTCCATATGGATGCCTGCGCATCGCATCCAGCACTTGCCGTGCATCACGCGGAGAAACGAACGCTACCAGTTTGCCCTCATTGGCCACGTACAGGGGATCAAAGCCGAGCATCTCGCATGCCCCCAGGACCTCGTCTCGAACAGGTATCAGCTCCTCCACTATCTCTATCTTCACCTGTGACTGTTTGCTTAGTTCATTCAGCGTTGTTGCTAGCCCTCCTCGGGTCGGATCCCGCAGTGCATGGATATCTGCGCCAGTGGCGATCATCTCAGCAACCATCCCTGAGAGCGGGGCACAGTCGCTCACGAGGCGTGTGGTGAATCGTAGCCCCTCGCGCTTGCTCATGATGGCAATCCCGTGGTCACCGATCGGCCCGGACAGGATGATCTTGTCTCCGGGAACGATATTGGCCCCGGATATACCCACTCCTGGCGGGATCTTTCCGATTCCAGCGGTGTTGATGTACAGCTTGTCGGCGCAGCCGCGATTAACAACCTTAGTGTCTCCGGTGATGATTTGTACTCCCGCTTCACATGATGCGTCGCGGATGGATCTCAAGACGCGCTTTAGATCGGACAGAGGGAACCCTTCTTCGATGATGAACGCCAAGGAGAGATAGGCTGGATCGGCTCCGGACATGGCCAGGTCGTTTGTCGTGCCACAGACGGCGAGCTTGCCGATGTCTCCTCCGGGGAAGAATATCGGGTTCACTACGTAGCTGTCTGTGGTGAAGGCCAGCCGTCCGCCGAAGTCGATGACAGCAGAGTCATCCATGCGGGCGAGGAGAGGATTGGAAATATCCGAGAGGATAGTTTCCTCGATCAGCTGGTGCGCTAGCTTTCCCCCGCTTCCATGCGCGAGCAGGATTGCGTCAGTCATTCTTCCCTCCGCACAGGTAGTAGGTGAAGCAGCTCCCCTCGGAAGAGACCATACACGCGCCGACCGGGTTTTCTGGCGTGCAGGTCTTGCCAAATAAGGGGCACTCAAGTGGTGTGCTCACTCCACGCAACACGTCGCCACAGATGCAGCCCTTCGGTTCACGCGTCGGTCCGGGATCGATATCAAACACCTGCTCGGCATCGAATCTACTGTATTCCTCCCGCAGCTTCAGGCCACTTGCCGGGATCGTCCCCATCCCCCGCCACTCGGCGGGGCAGGGCTCAAACACTTTATTCATTAGCTGTTGAGCAACCATGTTTCCCCCGCGCTGCACTCCACGACTGTAAGCAATCTCTACTCTCGCCTCTCCTTCTTCCACCTGTGTCACCAGCATATCGATACACTGCAGGATGTCCAGCGGCTCAAATCCGGAGACGACACATGGGATTTGGTAGTCGCGGGCGATGAACTCCCATGCCTGCGAACCGGTAATCACCGAGACATGTCCCGGGCAGATAAGCCCGTCGAGGGCAACTTCCCCCGAGTTAAGCAGAGCTTGCATTGCTGGCGGGCTGAGCTTATGCCAGGAGAGGACAAGGAAGTTGGTCAGATCTTCCTCTTCTGCCTGCAGAATGGAGGAGGCAATGGTGGGAGCAGTGGTCTCAAAACCGATACCGAGAAGCACCACCTGTTTATGAGGGTTGTCCTTTGCGATCTTGATCGCATCCATTGCCGAGTAGATAACCCGCACATCTGCTCCTTCTGCGCGCACCGCCTGCAGGCTTGTGTAGCTCCCTGGCACTCGCAGTACGTCGCCGAAGCTGGCGGTGATCACGTTTGGACTGCGTGCAAGTGCGATAGCCTTATCTAGATCTATGTTAGCCGTAACGCAGATCGGGCACCCTGGTCCAGAGAGTGTCGTTACTGTCTTTGGCAGTACTTGACGTATCCCGTAACGGAATATAGCCACGGTATGGCTTCCGCAGAACTCCATGAAGTTCACCGGTGTGTGTGACGAGCGCTCGATCTTAGCTATCAAGCCCTGGGCGAGCCTTCCTTCCCTAAACTCGGAGGCGAACCTCATAAGGGGAGCCTCATGTGCCACACCTCAATGCGGGACACTGGGGTAAGCTAGGCATCAACCCTCCTCCTCCACGGCCAACCGGGTGATTGCTTCAAGCAATTTTAGCGTCTCTCTTGCCTCTTCTTGGTCGAGAATGTTTATCGCGTATCCTGTATGGATAATTACGTAATCTCCAACCTTAGCCTGTGGACAGAGCTGCAGGTTCGCCTGTCGCGTGATCCCGCCGATTTCCACTTCTGCCAAGTGCCCATCTATTGACTCGATCAGTGCCGGAATGGCTACGCACATTAGCTTGTTCCTCCTGTCTCTTCTGAGACAAAATGAGCGATTACCGCTTGCCCCAGTGATATTCCCCCATCATTACATGGGATACGGTGATGCGAGAAGACCTCCAGCCCCTGGTCCTCGAGGGTAGTAGTCGCAAGCCTCGCCAGTAGCCTGTTTTGCAGCACTCCCCCGCTGAGCACTACCCGATGAAGATCTGTCTGTTGAGCAATCTGGGTGCACATCTTGGCGATTATCTCTGCTACTGTACGGTGGAAGCGCAATGAAATGGTAGCTGTGGAAATGCCGCCCCGCAAGTCGCGCATGATGGATAGGATCGTTTCTTGCATGCGCACAATTCTCACCCCTTCTTCCTGGCCGATGAAGAAGGGATAACTCTGTGAATCCTGATCCTCCCCTGCCGCTACTAGTTCGAGTTCGATCGCCGCTTGCCCATCGTAGTCGATCCTTTCGCGCACTCCAATGATTGCGGAGATCGTGTCGAACAGCCTTCCAGCGGACGAGGTGAGAGGAGAATTGATTCGCTTCTCGATCTGCTGCGCGATTACTCGTCGTTCGATGTTGTCTACCTGTTCCAATGGGAGTCCATCCAGTGAGACATCGTCCCCAAGCAGCGTGTACAGGTAGCCAAGGGCCATCCGATATGGCCGCCTTATCGCTGCCTCTCCTCCGGGCATCGGAACGTACTCTAGGTGTCCGACCCGCTCGAAGCTCTTCCAATCAGCGACCATGAACTCTCCGCCCCAGATCGCTCCGTCAAGGCCATAGCCCGTTCCGTCGAACGCAACTCCGATCACCTTTCCTTCCAGCCTATTGTCGATCATCGCGCTCACAATATGTGCATGATGGTGTTGCACATTGATGCATGGTAGCCCCTTCTCTGATGCCAGCTGGCGTGCATACTTGCTTGAAATGTACTCGGGATGCATGTCGCAGGCGATGATTTCAGGCGTGATGCGAAACAGGAATCGGAAGTGGTGGATCGTGTCCTTAAGGTGTGCAAGTGCATCCTCGCTTCCCATGTCCCCGATGTGCTGGCTGACAAAGGCATGTTCCTTCTTGGTTAGGCAAACGGTGTTCTTCAGCTCTGAGCCGCACGCAAGGATCTGGCGGGACTGGAATGGAAGCGCGATCGGATCGGGGGCGTACCCCCGGGCTCGTCGGATGACGCGTTTTCCACGATCGACAACGCACACGCTATCGTCACACCGGACGCGGATATCGCGATCGTGGAGTAAGAAGTGATCAGCGATTCCAGCAAGCTTGGCGAGTGCTTCCTCATTGCCCCGTGCTAGCGGCTCTCCGCTCAGGTTTCCGCTTGTCATCACTAGTGGCCCGTCGACCTTGTGGAGCAACAGATGGTGTAACGGAGTGTAGGGAAGTATCACTCCAAGATCGCGCTGCCGTGGAGCGATGAGAGGAGTGATATCGGATTCATCCTTCTTCCACTGCAACAGGACAATCGGAGCCACCGGGGATGAGAGGAGCTGTTCTTCCTCCTGAGAGACGTGGCAATTCTCCCTTATCTTAGCGATCGTCGCGATCATCACCGCCAGCGGCTTGGAGGGGCGATTCTTTCGGTTGCGCAAGCGAAGCACTGCTTGTTCATTAGTCGCGTCGCAGGCAAGATGGAATCCGCCTAGCCCTTTCAGCGCCAGTATCTCTCCGGAGCGCAGCAGATCGCTCGTACGTTGCAATGGATCGTCAGCCTTTATCTCAGTGCCGTCACGGCCCGCGAGCCAAATACGTGGACCGCATACGGGACAAGCGTTTGGCTGAGCGTGAAATCTTCTGTCCAGCGGATCGTCGTACTCGGATTGACAGTCAGGGCACATGGTGAACATATCCATACTGGTCTTCGCTCGATCGTAGGGTATATCCTTGATAATTGTGAACCGTGGGCCGCAGTTGGTGCAATTGGTGAATGGGTAGCTGTAGCGACGATCACAGGTGGAGAAGATCTCCCTCTTGCAGTCTTCGCACGTGGCGATATCGGGGGAGATTAGCTGGTATTCCTTTCCCTTAGCTTGGCTCTTGTGGATGACGAACTCGTCGTATCCAACAAGAGGATGGGAGCTTGCCTCCAGATTGTCGATCCTCGCTCGCGGCGGTGCCTGCATGCGCAGGGAAGCAATGAACCCGGCAAGCGCTTTCTTGTCACCTTCTGCGTCGATCTCGACGCTCCCCGATGTGTTGCACACCCAGCCGGTCAACTTGTAGGTGTGGGCCAACCGGTAGACAAACGGTCTGAACCCAACGCCTTGCACAATTCCCTGGATGCTGATTATCACTCGCTGATTCATGTCCCCGTCCTGTTCCCACAAGAACCGCCTGAATCTTGTTCAAGCGACGAACAACGAATCACTGTTTAACTTCCTCGCTAGCTAGGTTACTCGCCGCAATCGAGCAAGTCAACACAAGCTTCGGCCCTTGGCTTCGCTTTTCGTCATCCAAGCGTAGTTCTTGCGTGCGTACAGGGGGATAAGTACCTTCCTGCACTGACTGGCAATTGACCGCTCTGGCGGCAAAGAGTATGCTTCGTACTGCGAATCTTCCTAGGAGTGTTACTGATGAGTGAAGTTGTTCGGTTTAGTGTGTGATCGATAGCCTGCAGAGTGGTATCGATTTCGGGACCACGTTGGCACGTGAGGTAGGAGCAGTGGACGTTGTGCTGTCAGACTTGCCTGGCGCAACGCCCGGAACAGCTGCAGCACTTGATCTGTTCCAGCGTAACGTCGAAAGCCTGTTCACAGCTATAGATCCCATCGAGTGAAGGAGATGAATTGGAAACCTTGAAGATTGATCCCAGAACCGCAGACCTCGATGATATGATCGAGCGTGGAACGCATCTGCACGGCCATCTTGGACCGTTTCTCGTCGCTGGAATTCACATGGGGCTTCTAGCCCTAGATCTACTGGAGAGCCATCGCACGGCAACGCGCCCCCTTGAGGAGTTGTTCGTATGGGAACAAGGATCGTAGGGCTCACTGCTGTATCGGCGGTCGGCGAAGGAGAACGCCCCGCTTTGTCCCCGAGCAGCCAAGGTAGCTGAGACGGTCCCATTCGACGGTCTTGATTCGTTCGGCTCTTGGCGCTGAGGTTGTTGCCCGCGCGTGGGGGTTCAATAACGACGGGAACAGCGATTCCATCACCTATGCTGTTGATGTGAAGTAGGCGCGTTGGCTCAAAGCTGCGCTAACAGCTCAAGCTGCCGCGGGACGTTCAGGTTTGTAAACGATACGAGCTCCTCATCGAAACATCTTAACTCTTCCTCCAGAATCGTACGCAGATTCAGATCCTTGTAAGGGGCTGTTACCTTGAACACGCCGCGCGCGATCGTTGCGGCGATTGCGGGGATAGCCGTACGTCGGTACGCAGCGCACAGCGGCTCGTAGTAGCCGTTGACGATCGGTACACACGCGTCCACATCACGTGATTGAGACAGAATGTGTTCTACCAAGGATGAACGCACGAACGGCATGTCGCAGGCAATCACAAACGATAGCTCCGTTTTCGCAGCGAGAAGCCCACTGTAGATGCCAACAAGCGGGCTACGGGCGAGGTGAAGGTCCTCAACCACTCGGACGCCGTCGCCGGGAGACAACAGGTTGCGCCCGACAATTAGCGTCTCAGTGAACAGCGGCGAGAGGCCGGAGGCAAGATGATCGAGGACGGTCCCTCCACGTGGCTTGGAGAGCTGATGCTTGGGACGCCCCATCCGTTTAGACTCGCCGCCAGCAAGGATGATCAGGGTTGCTGCCTCGCTCATTTGATGATCCTCTCCTCATGTGAATAGATGTTTAGCCGTTCTCCGCAGACAAACCCAAACAGGCATATCCCTAGCTTATTCTCCAACTTTACCGCTGGCACAGTCGACAGAGGTCGCCTGCCATCCAAATGGACGTACGTCACCTGGAATTGCACCTTCCTCTTCCCGGTCCGATATCACATCATCAGTGGTACAGATCATTCCCGCAGAGAGGAGATAGCCGTACGCCAGTTCACGCAGGTTCCTTAGCGAACAACCGGTGGAGAGGATCTTCTCTCTGTTGACGGACAGTGTGATCTCCTGTCCGACGATTAGGAGGTCATCTATGATCTCGAATTCCTCTTCAGACAAACGTTGTATCAACCGTTTCGTTGTTGTATTTAAGGTAAAGAAATGTGTGGCCGCAAGGAAGATCCTGCGGCCACACACGTATGCCTCCTAAGCCTTCTTCTCGTCTCGCAGGTACACGATCCAGTATAGGGTAGCGACGAAGAACGCACCACCGACAATGTTCCCAAGCGTGACCGGGATCAGGTTCATCACCATACCTCCGATCGTCAGCTGAGAGAGCTTGTCAGCGAGGCCGGCCGCGGTGACGATCGCCGTCTGCCCCTTCAGCGCCAGTCCCATCGGGATGAAGAACATGTTGGCGACACTATGCTCAAACCCGCTGGCAACAAACGCCATGATCGGGAAGAAGATAGCCCACACCTTACCGACAACGGTGCGCGCAGAGACGGCCATCCACACAGCTAGGCAGACCAGCCAGTTACACATGATTCCGCGAGCGAACCCCTGCAGGAAGCTAAGATTAACCTTGCTATTGGCGATTGCTAATGCTTTTGCTCCCACGAGCCCACCATCCGTCTTCCACAAACCACTCCAGTACATGAGCAGCACAAGCAAGAGCGAACCGACGAAGTTTGCAAAGTAGACGATTGTCCAGTTACGCAACAGCCTACTCACCCTTACTTGGCGATCGAGGACCGACAGGAATATGAGGTTGTTTCCGGTGAATAGTTCCGCGCCGGCGATAACGACGAGCATCAGGCCCACGCTGAACACTGCTCCCCCGATCAGTTTAGCCATTCCCACACCGAGGAAAGCCGCCATATCGTGCGTTACCATGATTGCCAACTGCGCGCCAAAGCCAATGTACACCCCGG
>Ga0307990_1004227_pt1 | contig 10610 bp, 4 predicted proteins | sample EllFjometagen129_FD_203168 | JGI IMG/M metagenome (GOLD analysis project Ga0307990, IMG submission 203168) | Marine microbial communities from Ellis Fjord, Antarctic Ocean - #129 | ecosystem: Environmental > Aquatic > Marine > Unclassified | place: Southern Ocean | collected 2014-10-08
GAATGGGCGAAACACAATGATGTGCATCTTCGACATAAACACTATATGTTGTAGTTTCTAAAGGAGACATAGCCTGTACTTCGGGACCGACATTATAGGCACCACCATCGCTCCAATAAATTGTGTATGGCATGGTTCCACCAGATGGGGTTGCCATCAGATTCAAAATTTGTCCTTCGCAAATGGCCATATTCTCCGTAAAGGAAATATTTAATGAATTAGGCTGTGTAATTGTAAACGTTTCTGTAACCCAACAATCATTTGCATCATAAACAGTGACGTTATACACACCGGCAGGAATGGCAGGCAATTCTGAAGCAGAAGCTCCATTTGACCAAACATAAGTGTAAGGAGGTGTTCCACCATTCATCATAATTTCAGCATTTCCGGTTGCATTTCCGTAACAATCGACATGATTAAAACTGGTATCATAAACTAACTCTGTGGGTTGGTCGATGGCGAAAGGCTCACCGGTTGTACAGCCATTTCCGTCAGTTACTGTGATACCATAATCGCCGACGCACAAATCGCCTGCATATGGGGTTCCACCAGTCCATGAATATGAATATGGAACCGTCCCACCAGTAACAGCAATCTCTGCTTCTCCATTACATGAATTATAACAGGGATCATCAGTAATTGTGAGTACATGTTCTAAAAGTTGGGGAATCAATACCGTATTTGTTTCACTCACCGCATATCCCATTTCATCAACAGTTAAGCTGATTTCATAAAGACCGGGATTTGCATATGTAATTACGTATGGTCCTTGTCCCGTACCACTAATAATTGTTGCATCGCCAAAATCCCAAATAAAATCGGCCCAATCGTATGCATCACCGACAAATGTCACAGTTAATTCATCACCATAACAAAGCGATTCTGAAATGGTAAAATCAGCCGTTGGAATATGATAGAATTCAATTTGCAATGTATCTGAGCTACTACAATCCGGTGGCAAACTTGTTTCATGCCACACTAATTCGTAAGTTCCTAATTCATCTACGGTGAAATTAGTTGCGGAGGCAGTTTCATCATCAAAAGTTCCAGTACCCGGACCACTAATCACTTCCCAATATCCGGTATTACCACCAGCCATTCCGGCATCAAGCGGGGTTTCATCTCCAGCAACGGTAAAATCGGGACCGAGATCAATATCTGGTGGAGGTACAACTGTCACTGTGCTAGTAACTTCAATGGTTTGACAAGGGTGTGTCCATTCCAAAGTATAAGTTGTCGTCACATCAGGAGTAACATCAATTGTATATCCTGAGCTATTATCGTATAACCATTCCCAGTCCGCTAACGCTAAATCAACACCGGCTGGTAACCCTAGTGTAATGGTAGCCGTTTCACCCTGACAAATTGATCCGGAATTCGACAATGTTGGCATCCAATCTATTTCATCAATGACATCAATGGTAATTGTCATGCTGCCAATATCACAGGGGCAACCATCATCAAAGGTAAAGGTAATGGTTTCATTCTCACCGGACATTGCATCTTCATACACATCAATAAATAAAGTATCTGCCATTTCACCAGCCGGAATGGTAAAGCTGTCGGGCAAATCACTATAATCTACTCCCATGGTTGCTGTTCCGCTAATATCCAGAGGAATATCAATTGGGACATTGATTCCACTAGCATCCAAACGCGTAAAAATAATATAAGTTTCACAGCCCTCATACACATCATCCGTAGAATACCATGGGTTAAACGCATTGGCAGAAAAGGTTGCTCCTGAAGTAAACGAACCGGCTCTCAAAAAGACACCCGAATCATAAGAACTATCACCGGCATCACCGATTGCAAGTTTAATGTGGTAAGTTTCGCAGGCCTGAACCTCAGCAGTTGCAGTTAATGGAATTGTTGCTCCATCATATTCAATATCATCATTATAAGCCTGCCCTGACCCTGTACTCCAATCGGTAGAACCAACATAATAGGCTGCATTATTGTATGTATCATCAATGGTTACGGGGTCACCATTTGGCAACAATGCAATATTAATTGCATTGTCTGAATAAGGACCAGTAATACCGGGACCTGAAAGAAAAAACCCAAATACATCATTAAAACTAGAATTTGCAAATTCATGAAACTCCTCAGATCCAAAGATATACTCAAAAACTAACTCATCAGTTGCTGGAATAAAGTCAAATTCAAGAATTGCCGCATCGTTAATTGTAAATCCCGGGTTCAGTGCCACCAAATCGGGATCACTACCTCCAGAAGTTGAAGTTCCAGTAGAAGTTGAGGCATCGGGACCTTCGGCATCTACAGCATCACCTGTTGACAAAACAATTCCTTCATCAAATCCTGAAGTGCCGACATTTCCAGTAAAATATCCGATACTTATTGGATCACCGTTATATGTTACATTAAAAGCCTGCAAACAACCGGTAACCAAAATATCTTCAACCAATTCCTGTGCGGTATATGTTCCTGTTTCTACATTAATTGCTTTGGGTAAAAGTAAGGGGTCACGTTTTTCTAAGCCAATTTGCACTGTGCTTTCAGCAGATGGTTCAGAAAACCACAAACGCACAATCACTTCCTGACCTGCTGAGGCTTCAATCTGATTGATATCAAAACTCCCCGGGGAGTTTTTCAAATGCGCCATATCGACAAGGCTCAATTGCAATCCCTGCTCAACGTACGCAGCCATTCCAGCAGTCATATTATCGGGGAACTGAATCACAGCACTCACATCATTTGTTTGCGGCATCACAAATCTGAAATAATAATTCTGATTGTGATAAGCCCTCATCCCATCAGGATTAACCAGCTCGATATTGCTAAGCGGATTAAGATAAAAGGATTTGAATGTAAGATGATTGCTCGGTTTTATGGTCGTTGCAGAATAAGGATCTGTACTCAACTCAAGTATCTGAGCAGACAAGATAAAACCAGAAATCAAGATGACTAATAAACTTAAAAATATTTTTTTCATTTTACCCGTAGTTCATATGTGTTAAACAGACGACAAAACCACTGACAAGTTGCCTCTAAGATGTCAAAAATACTAAAATTATTACAATTTTTTGCAACCGGTTAATAATAAACGCCTATAACAAGTTAAAACAATCTGCAAATAAGCATAAGATCGGGAAATATTACAGAATTTAGAAATATTGACTACGATGAATTAATTGTGAATATTCCTACAGAAATGGTCTCAAATTCATAATTTTTCACTATTTTTGGAACTCGAAAAGCGAAATATTTTCAAGTAGCTAACTATCAAATTATTAACAAATAAAAGTTACAAACACATGGCAAACGTAAAACGTGTTTACACCTTTGGAAACAAAGAAGCAGAAGGACGCACTGACATGAAAAACCTCCTTGGAGGAAAAGGTGCGAATCTTGCAGAAATGAATCTTGTCGGCGTTCCGGTACCTCCGGGATTTACGATTACAACCGACGTCTGTACAGAGTACAATGAAATTGGAAGAGAAAAAGTAACTGAACTGTTAACGAATGAAGTGAAACAGGCAGTAAAACTTCTTGAAGATATTATGGGAACTAAATTTGGAAGCAATGAAAATCCCTTGCTTCTTTCAGTACGTTCCGGTGCCCGTGTATCTATGCCTGGCATGATGGATACCGTTCTTAACCTTGGGTTGAATGATGATGCCGTTGAAGGTTTAATCAAAAAAACCAACAACCCTCGCTTTGCATGGGATTCTTACCGTCGCTTTATTCAAATGTATGGTGATGTTGTTATGGGCATGAAACCCGCTTCAAAAGAAGAAATTGATCCTTTCGAGCTTATCATTGAAGCCATTAAGGAAGAAAAAAATGTTGAGCTCGATACTCAACTTGAAGTAGCAGACCTAAAAGCAATGGTTGCACGCTTCAAAAAAGCCGTTAAAGAAAACACAGGTAAAGAATTTCCGAACGACCCATGGGAGCAATTATGGGGTTCTGTAATGGCTGTTTTCGATTCATGGAACAACGACCGCGCTATTTATTACCGCAACATGAACCGTTTTCCTCATGAGTGGGGAACTGCTGTTAATGTTCAGGCAATGGTATTTGGAAACATGGGCGAAAATTCTGCAACTGGTGTTGCATTTACTCGTGACGCTGGTACAGGAGAAAACATTTTCAACGGTGAATACCTAATCAACGCGCAAGGCGAAGATGTGGTTTCCGGTGTACGTACGCCACAGGAAATCACCTTAGAAGGCTCTAAACGTTGGGCAAAACTTGCCGGTGTATCAGAAGAAAATCGCAACACAAAATTCCCGTCACTAGAAGAAACCATGCCGGAAATTTACAAAGCGCTTTTCGACATTCAGAAAAAACTAGAACTGCACTATCGTGACATGCAAGACCTTGAGTTTACCATTCAGGATGGAAAACTTTGGTTACTCCAAACCCGTAGCGGAAAACGCACCGGTCCTGCGATGGTAAAAATGGCTGTTGATATGCTTCGCGAAGGCATGCTTAACGAAAAAGAAGCCCTCCTGAGAGTTGAGCCGAACAAACTCGACGAACTCTTGCACCCCGTTTTCGATAAAACTGCATTGACTGAAGCAAAAACAATGGCTAAAGGGTTACCTGCATCTCCAGGTGCTGCAACTGGTCAAATCGTTTTCTTTGCTGATGAAGCAGAAAAATATGCACAATCAATGCTCGTTCGTATTGAAACTTCTCCTGAAGACCTCGAAGGAATGAATATTGCCCGCGGTATTCTTACTGCTCGTGGTGGAATGACTTCTCACGCTGCAGTTGTTGCACGTGGAATGGGAAAATGCTGTGTTTCAGGAGCCGGAACCATTAAAATCAATTACAAAGAGCGCACCCTCCTTATGGACGGTAGAGCATATAAAGAAGGTGATTGGATTTCGCTGAACGGTTCTACCGGTGAAGTTTATGATGGACAAATTGCTACTCAAAAACCGGAACTCAGCGGTGATTTTTCCGAATTGATGACACTTGCCGATAAATTCACCAAAATGAACGTTCGTACGAATGCAGATTCACCAAAAGATGCAAAAATTGCACGTGAATTTGGCGCTCAGGGAATCGGGCTTTGCCGTACAGAGCACATGTTCTTCGAAGGTGAAAGAATCAAAGCAGTTCGCGAAATGATTCTCTCTAATGATGAAACAGGACGTCGTAAAGCATTGGCGAAAATCCTACCCTATCAACGTGAAGATTTCGAAGGAATTTTCGAAGCAATGCAGGATCTTCCTGTTACTGTTCGTTTGCTCGATCCGCCACTGCATGAATTTGTTCCTCATGAAGAAGCCAATCAAAAAATAATGGCTGACGAAATGGGAATTTCAGTAGAAGAAGTTAAAGCAAAAGTTGAAGAACTCAGCGAATTTAACCCAATGCTCGGACATCGTGGGTGCCGTCTTGGAAACACATATCCTGAAATTACAGAAATGCAGGCTCGTGCTATTATTGAAGCAGCACTTAATTTGAAAGCCAAAGGCATTACTGCAAAACCGGAAATCATGATTCCGTTAACGGGAACCCTCACTGAAATGAAAATGCAGGAAGAAATCGTACGTAAAACGATTAAAACGGTTTTCGAAGAAAAAGGTGACAGTATCGAATTTCTCGTTGGTACCATGATTGAAGTGCCTCGTGCAGCATTGACCGCTGACGAAATTGCTCAATCTGCTGAATTCTTCTCATTCGGAACCAACGACTTAACTCAAATGACTTTCGGTTATAGCCGTGACGATGCTGGAAAATTCCTCCCTGTTTATCTGAAAAAAGGCATACTTAAAGATGATCCTTTTCAGGTATTAGACCAAACTGGTGTTGGTCAATTAGTGAAAATGGGAACTGAAAAAGGGCGCAAAACAAAGCCGAATTTAAAAGTTGGTATTTGTGGAGAACATGGTGGAGAACCTTCATCTATAGAATTTTGCCACAATGTGGGAATGAATTACGTTTCATGCTCACCATACAGAGTACCGATTGCTCGCTTATCTGCAGCTCAGGCGAATGTAAAATAATCTACATTGAAATTATAATGATAAAGCGAAGTCGAAAGGCTTCGCTTTTTTTATAGAATACCCTACCTGTCAGGTCAGCCAAGACAACTATACGGCATTTGCCAACTGCACTATATTAATCATTGTTGACATGACAGGTAGAGCGGCATTTGCCAACCGCAGTATGTTAAACATTGTTGCCCTGTCATGTGGGGAACGATCAAATCCGCATTCCGATATCAATTCCTTTGATTCTGCGATAAAGATCAGTCGCGTAATTATCGGTCATTCCGGAAACGTAATCCAACACTCCCATTACCCGTTCATAATGAGTTTCTCCGTCATAATTAAAATTTTCGGGTAATAATCGCAAGGATTTCTTATCAAAACCATCCCGATCATTTTTCAGTTTCAACAAAGGCGGCACAAAATGATTCAGCAATTCATACATCACATTGTATCCGGCATTCTCAATTTCTAGCACAGAACGATGATTATAAATATGCTTTACGGAAAAATCTGCAATGGCCTGCAAAGCATGATTTTCTTCTTTTATGATATCAAAAAGCGGAGTTTGTAATTCGCCCTTCATGATTATTTCAAAATGCTTAATGTATTGCGCTACCACCTCATTCAGCAAACTATTGATGGCAATTGCTCGCAAATACGTAATTTTTTCATTTTTATCATCCGTCTTATCCAATTTTGACTGAATGATTAACAGATCATTATTTCCGGTATGTTCTACCACGGAAAACAACAAGTCGTAACACCATTTATGTTCAACGATTCCAAGCCGATGCGCATCTTCAAAATCAATGATGTTGTAACAGATATCGTCAGCGGCCTCAACCAACCAGACAAAAGGATGTCTGAAATAACGCAAGGGATTCGCGGTATCCTGCAGCATATCGGTATCGGCAGCAATTTCTTGAAACGCCAGTTTCTCGGATTGAAAAAACCCGAATTTTTTACGATGCAGCTGTTTCTTTTCACTGCCAATCGACTCACAAGGATATTTTGCGATTGCGGATAATGTTGAATTTGTCAGACGCAAACCGCCTTCGATTTTCCCTTTTTGAGAATGTGTTAACACACGGATTGCATTGGCATTTCCCTCAAATCGAATAAAATCATCCCATTGTGCTTCCGTAAACAAGGATTTTAAATCGGATGCATTTTTTCGGAAAAATGCAGACATAGCATCTTCGCCAGAATGTCCAAAGGCAGGATTTCCGATGTCATGGCAAAGACAAGCCGATGCAATAACACTCTCCAGCCCGAATTGATAAAATTCCATGGCGCATTCATTCAAATCCGCCTGATAGGTTTTGACAATATGTTGTCCGAGCATGGCGCCCAAAGAGCGTCCCACCGAAGAAACTTCGAGTGAATGTGTCAATCGATTATGTACAAACACGGAGCCGGGCAATGGAAAAACCTGCGTTTTATTTTGTAAACGGCGAAAGGCAGATGAGAAAATCACTCTGTCATAATCCTTCTGATATGCTGTTCGCTGTTGGTCAACTCGTGAATCAGCTTGTTTTCCGAGTCGGCTTTCTGAAAATATCTTATTTAAATCCATCATATTGCAAAGATAAACAAACAATAATTCACAAGCACCAATGGGGGAAACAAATGACAAATTACTAAGGGGGCGCTAGCTTATCCCGAAAAATTCACCGCAAATAGTTAGATGTTATCTAACCTGCATTATTCATAGAAAATTAAGCATATTTGCATATATCAATATATTAAGGGGCCTTCTAATAATTCTTTTCTTTCAAGAAACAAATTTAATGAATAAGATGCAAGGCATAAATTTTCCGGGTTATAACAAATACAGTAGCTCTGAAGGGCGATAGAAAAACTTACTTACGCCCACTGAGCTCATTTTGGGCAACTCAATGCAACGCACCACAGCGTCTTCAGGGCTGGAATATACACGTCGCATCTCAAATTTTCAAACCGTAAATTCACTTACCAGAAAATGGGGTTTCCGGCTTCATTGATGGTAAAAATCCGTTCTTCTTCTCTCCCGTTTTTCGCTTTCAGCCAATAAACAGTCCCGTCAGGCACGGCTTCAAACACTAAATTCTGTCCGTCATACACCTGACTATCAATCATTTTCCAAGCATCGTCCCAATAGTACAATTCATATTCTTGCTCTGGTTTCAACTCATCCAAGCGGATATTATCTGTTGTTTCGAAAGTTGTCCGGTAGGTTGTTTCCTCAATTCGCAAAGCGATGACTTCTTCCATTGGCAACAGCTTTTCCGTATTTTCTTGCTCATCCAAAATAAAGGCAGATCCGGCAGGAACAATTTCCTTTTGGATATAAAAAGCAGGCAAATACATGATTCCATGTGCCATATCCGTAAAAACGGCTTTATTATTCTCTATTTCAGCCCAATGAATTGCTTTCCATTCACCTGAATTGAACACACACAGGTAAGCAATATTTTCATTGGATGCATCAAGATTCAGATGCACATCCGACACATTGCCATATTCCGCTGTAACATCTGTATAATACGAGCGATTGATATAAGCAGGCATGCTGTCAACCGGTTTTCCGGAAACTTCAATAAGCGACGGTTTTTGTGCTGCATAGGTTTTACGATAGACTTTTGCCCAACGATTGGATAATTCATATTCTCCGGGATTGGCTTCGGCTCCCATAAAAATTGACACATCGCCATTTTTATCGAGAATGGCATTCCACGCATGATTGTTTCCTGTATTTGCCCAATACGGCGTATAATCTGATGTCACAGCAATTCCGTTTGCCCGCATAGCGAAAATTGCCAGATTTGTCATGTCCTCACAGCGCCCTTTTTTGCCTTCCAGCATTTCCAGATACGATTGGTCAGCCGGATGCTCATAAAAGCGCGGATCAAATTGAAACCATGAACGGATATCATTATTAATCAGCACAGCAGCCTCAACCGGATTGCTTGGATCAGAAACTGAATCCTGCACCCAGGCATATTCCTCCATGAAAAACTTGCGCCAGTTTCCCAGTGGTTCATTGGTTGATCGATGCGGTAAAATATATGCACAGAATTCATCGAATGACAAATGCTTTGCCCAAGGGTTTTCCTGCCATGCCATAAATGCCAAATCAATGTTTTGAATGAGGAATTCAGATGTGATTGTATCGTAATCATAAAGGTATTCGCCGGTTTTGAAACTCAGTTCACCATGTTTACTCTCCAACTCATCCCAAGCATCCAATAAAGCATCGTAATTTTCATAATCCAGCACATTAAACGCAATAGGACTTTTATTCTCACCATAAAGTTTAAAATCAACCCAGGCATGTTTTTCACCCATGTTTCCAATCAAAAAACAAGCCGCCTGAAACTTAAGACTATCCTCGGGATTTTCATTGTAATGAAGCAGAACTTTCTCCAGATTCGCGGCATTATTCATGGCTTTTTCAAGGGTTTCAAGCACCGCTTCGGGATATTCTGAATAATTATTTTTATGACATGATGAAACCATCAAAATCAAAACAAAGATAAAACTCAAAGTGAAATATTTCATAGTAAATTTTTTGTCTAAAGTACAGATTTTTACGGAAAATCAGATGGTCGGAAATTTGGAAAGTCAAATGCCATATTTAGCTTAAATCGGGAAGTTTGAAAAAAAACTTCTCCAAAGTGCTAACTCGGGAGAAGTTTATTTATCGTTTTCTAACCTGCATTATTCATCGCAAAATTAAGCATATTTGCATATATCAATATACTAAGGGGCCTTCTAATAATTCGTTTCTTTCAAGAAATAAATTTAATGAATAAGATGCAAGGCACAAAGGGAATTCCATGAATAATGCAGGATAAGGATTTTTATCGATTAAAATGGCCAAAACTGGTTGTCATTCCAAATGCGTTGTTTAAGGTCTTCGTCTAACTCATGCAAAATTTTATGATGCGTTTTTTCCCAATCAGACAACCATTGATACAGTTCTTTTTCTTTGGAATCAGTAGCAATATCAGCCTGATCTCCGTACACTTTGATGGCTTTAGTCTCCATATCGATAGCCGCAGATATTGCAGCTGCTTCAAAACTGGCAGCTTCGATGGATTTTTTCATGTCATCAGTCAATACCATGTTTGCAATGCCATCATCGGCTTCTTTTGGAAGATCCACAGATGCAAACTTCCCATCTTTTTAGTACGCTTTGTACTGATCTGACAGGAATTTTTCATGCAAGACTTCTTCCTTTGTCATAATTTCAAAGATGTTTTGCACATCCGGGTTGTTGGTTTGTGTTGCAACCTGGTTGTAAAATGCTTTTCCGCGTCGCTCTAAAAGAATCGCTTGTTTTAAAATGTCAAGTGTGTTACTCATAATGTTTTTGGACTTAGTTTGGAATTAAAACAAGCCAATCAGGATAATGTTTAAAGGGGCTTAACCCGCATTATTCACCTCTTTTTATAAAAATACAAAAAAGCAACTAATATCAACCATTTGCATTGTTTATCCAAAAGCAGTAGCATACCCAAATTTGGGTGTTGCTTGCGATTGTCTTTGTGCATCTACTGCGTTGCTAACTCATTGTAATACATTTGTATAACTGCAAAGTTAGACGCACTTCGGCACACTCAGCGTATCACCTTGTATCTACACAAAGGGAAT
>Ga0307990_1004228_pt1 | contig 10608 bp, 15 predicted proteins | sample EllFjometagen129_FD_203168 | JGI IMG/M metagenome (GOLD analysis project Ga0307990, IMG submission 203168) | Marine microbial communities from Ellis Fjord, Antarctic Ocean - #129 | ecosystem: Environmental > Aquatic > Marine > Unclassified | place: Southern Ocean | collected 2014-10-08
AAGGTGTGATTTTTCTTATGGACGATATTACGGAAAAGATCCGATTGAGTGATGAGGTCGATCGGGTTGCAAGTCACCTGATAAGTGTCGTTGAGTGTGCCAGTGATATGGTGTTATCACTTGATATCGATGGCAGAATATTAACATGGAACCCTTCTGCCGAGAGAATCTCCGGCTACTCATTCGATGAAGTAAAGGGTAAGAAGTTTGTCAACTTCTTTGCCGAAGAGTTTTCCGAGAAAATTAAGTGGCTGTTATCCGGCACGGTGAAAGGCATAAGGTCTCAAATGGCAGAATGGGATCTCATAGCAAAACAGCAAATAAGAATCAGGGCTTCATGGGTCTGTTCACCGATGCAGGATACCAATATGAATACTGTTGGTATAGTTGTAGTCGGTAGAGACCTGGATGAACGTCGCAAACTGGAAATGGAACTTATTCAATCGATGAAATTTGCCGCACTGGGGGTAATGGCAGGAGGAATTGCCCACGAAATTCGAAATCCTCTGGCCATCAGTTCGTCCTCAGCACAGTTTCTTATGGAGGATACGGTTACCGAAGAATTTCGTAAAGAGTGCGCTGGAAAAATATATGCCGGTATTCAAAGGGCGGCCAATATTATAGAGAACCTTTTAAAATACGCTCGACCGGCAATGAATTTTGACATGAAGCGCCACGATCTTAACGTTCTCTTGCATGACACGCTTCAATTGGTTAATAACCAGGCCAAAATCAAGAAGATTAACATTATAACAAAGTTCGCCAAGGAGTCCATTTGGATAAGCTGTACAAGCACCCTTCTGCAACAGGTATTTATGAATATTTTGCTCAATGCAATCAATGCCATGCCGGACGGTGGAACCTTAACCATCTCTTTGAAAAAAATAAATCGGGCGGTAGCTGTTACAATATCAGATACCGGTATTGGTATTCCGGAGAGAGAAATTGACAATATTTTTGACCCGTTTTACACGACTAGTCGAGAAAAAAATGGGACAGGTTTAGGTCTTGCCCTCTCATATTCCATTGTCAAGCAGCATGCTGGCATCATTGAGGTGAAGAGTGAGGAAGATAAGGGGACGGATTTTATTGTGAAGCTGCCAATAAGGACCGGTTACCAAGTTATTGGGAATTAGAATGGGAGACGAAAACATGAGATGTCTCATTGTCGATGATGAACCGGATATGTGCTGGGTCCTGGAACAGATACTGAAAAACAAAAACGTACTTTCAGCAAAAGCGACCACCGCCGTTGAGGCACTCTTATTGCTAGAGACAAATAGTTTCCAGATAGCCTTTATTGATGCCAAGTTGCCTGATATTGAAGGTTTTGAATTGGCAAAACTGATTCAAGATAAAGAGCCATCTATGCGTCTCGTGATGATCTCCGGCTTTTATACTAAGGACACGAAGGAGGTGAAGCAGGCATTACAAAAGGGTTTGATCTCCGGTTTTATCTCGAAGCCTTTCAACAACAAAGAAGTTCAAGCATTGTTTGCCTCCTCCTGAGTCGGACGAAGTTTAATAGTTTCAAGACACCCTTCAGTTTTATTTTTTGATAGACTTAAATCCTTTTCCATTAGAGTTGAAACAATATTCCTTAGAAGCATGGATCATTTTCCATGGAACTCCTTCCATGCTTTTTCGTTTATTGAAGTTATTTCATATCTCTGTCCTGCTGATACCTTGATATTACTGTACAAATTAATAAAATTCTCTACTGGCACATGTATTGCAAAGTATCTATTATAAATGGTAGCGCCATTACGGTAATGGACGACTATCAAAACATTTTTATCCTGGTAAATGGGAGGTTCGTCATGGCAAAGGTGCAAAAATCTACTGATTCTTCGAGCTTGGCAGAAGTTGTTGATCGGATTCTTGACAAAGGTATCGTGATTGATGCTTGGGTTAAGGTATCTCTGGTCGGTATTGAATTGCTGTCCATCGAGGCAAGGGTTGTAATCGCTTCAGTTGAAACATACCTGAAGTATGCAGAAGCCATTGGCCTAACCGCTAGTGCGGCTGCGCCGGCATAAAGTGGCCAACCCGCAGTAATGGATTCTTTTCATCAGGGGCTGTATTTGGAGCCCCTGATGAAAAGATTCTTGTGAGCAAGATCAGGTGCAAAACCGGATGATACTTACGCCGTGAAGGGCGGATACGATATGTGAGGAGATTAGTAATGGGATATTTAACTGATGATATGACTCGCTTACGTGGTGAAATAGATGCCTTGCGTGGGTCGCGCGTGACTTTTGTTAATGATTTGGAGGCCTCTGTACTCGGAATGAGGGTTGGTTTCAGTAACGACCACAAGGAAATGGCCGAAAAAATGAAAGATGAGCTCTCGAGCTTTCGGAATGAGCTCGCCGAGATGGCCAAATTGTCAAAAGCAGAGCGTTTACTGTTCATCGCCGATACTCAAAAAGCCGTATTGGACATACGTGATGAAACAAATACCTTAATGTCCCTCTTAAAAAGTGACCACGCCGAGATGGCTGAGGGACTGAGAGAAACCCTGGTGAATGATGATGCCCAAAGAAAGCAGGATGCCTGGGAAGCGAAAAAGGAGCGGAAAGAATGCGTAGCTGATTTAGTGCAAAAAACATCTGATTTTCGCGCAGAATTCGCGGCCGATGTCGCTGGCGCCCGGCAGGCCTGGTTCGGGGTGTCACAGACCGCGACCAAGCCTTTTGTAAAAGAAAAGAAAGAATCCAAGATTGAACAAGTAATAGGCCAGGATGAAATACTGAAAATACTGAAAACTGAAGAAACGATCGTTGCAGATGACCTGACACAAATCAAGGAAATCGGCCCTGGTCGAGAAAAGCAGCTTAATAATGGTGGGGTCTACACCTTTTCTCAATTGGCCGGACGTTCGATTAAAGACTTGGAAGAAATACTGGGGGAATCGGCAGCCCGGATTGCACCGCTTGATAAATGGATTGAGCAAGCTAAAAAATTGAAAGGCTAGTCATATGCACACAGAACTGGTTACATGTTCTTTCTGTTCAGGTAAGGGCAAAGACCCTTTTAATATCATGTCTTCCCTTTCGACATGCTGCGTTTGTGGGGGAAGTGGGACGGTCAGGGTGCAAACACCCAACCTGCCTTGCGCCCATTGCCGTGGAACCGGCGCAGTCAAGACCCTTACCTGCACGGTATGTCGAGGCACAGGTTTTATCCCTGCTCCATCAGGGCCGACCGTTGTCTGCCCTGAATGTAATGGCTCCGGCGACGATACCTCGGCGCCAGCAATGGCCTGTCTGAAATGCCGCGGTCGTGGCTGGATTCCGGAGTAATGATGACCTCGTAAAAACTGACAACAGGGCTCGGACCACCTTAGAAAACCAACGGAAAAAGATAATAGGGGCCAGGATGACTGGCAGAAACAGCCAAATGGAATTACCAAAGTCCGACAAGCATGTATGGCGGCCTTTGGTAATAAAAAGGAGAAATATACTAATGAAAGATAACACCTTGAGAGTCATGCCGGAAGCAACGGTAAGAGCCCCGACTCCTGACGATAACATCGAACTGGAGGCTAGCACGGAGTTCCTTAACACCCCTTATGTCCAGGATCTAACAAAGAGAGCCCTCGCCTATCTTGAGGTGGGATATCCAGTCCATTTTGCCGGCCCCGCAGGTACGGGAAAGACAACCCTTGCCTTTCACGTTGCCGCCCAACTCGGCCGGCCGGTTAGCCTTATTCATGGTGACGACGAATTCGGGAGTTCCGATCTCACCGGCCGGGATTCCGGTTACCGCAAGTCCAAACTCGTTGACAACTACATCCGCTCCGTCCTGAAGACCGAAGAAACCATGAAAACAGTCTGGCAGGATAACCGGCTTACCACAGCCTGTGAGACCGGGACTACCCTCATCTATGACGAATTCACCCGTTCAAGGCCGGAGGCGAACAACGTGCTTCTAAGCGTCCTGGAGGAGAAGATCCTCAATCTGCCGAAGCTGCGCACATCCGGAGACGGATACCTGCAAGTGCACCCGGATTTCCGGGCGATCTTCACCTCAAATCCCGAGGAGTATGCTGGTGTCCACAAGACTCAAGACGCCTTGCTCGACCGCCTGATTACCATCAATCTCGGCTTTTTCGACCGGGAGTCGGAGATTCAGATCGCCATGGCCAAGTCGAATATTAAACGAGTTGATGCCGAGGTCATTGTGGATATCGTTAGGGAACTGCGAGGGATCGGAGTCAATAATAACCGGCCGACAATCAGGGCCAGCATCGCCATGGCCAAAGTTCTCAGCCAACTTGACGGCCACGCCCAAATGGGCGACCCTGTTTTCATGCAAATCAGTAGGGATGTCCTGAATATTGACACGACAAAGGTAACACGTGACGGCAGTTCAGTCATGTATCAGAAAGTCGAGGACGTAATAAAGAAGGTCTGTGGGTCCCCCAGAAAATTTACCAAAACCAATAAATGATGATGTGTCTAAAAAAATTAAGGACTATTACGGATGATCCCCCATAAAAGAAATATTGGATCCTTGCAGGATATCCGCACACACTCCGGAAAGGTTGATTCGTTATCTCTCCCTTATAAGTCTTATATGAGATTAAGCTGTCTGGAGATGGAGAAAGCTAGGCGTGGCATTGAAAGGGATAGCGCTATGTTTCGGTTGAAGAATATCGATGACCGCCTCCTGGAAATAGAGGCGGAAAAAGCCGTACTCTTATTGGCCCTTAAACAAATAAAGATCGAAAAATCAATCAATGCTTCGGAAGATGAGCCAAAGCCCGCTCTGGGCCGCAGCATAAAAGGATTCAAGATAAAATACTGAAGCTGATAATGAGGATAGCCCATGCTTACATTAAAAGAATCTTCCCACATTCGCACGAGCCGAAACATCAAGTCTTTTTGTTCGTGCCGACATGCCACCGGAGTTTCGCTGGTCCATCGTGATCAAGGCAGGATTGCTCTTGGAGAGGAGAAACTGGCCCGGAAAGAGATCGAACGCCTTTGGCGCGCTGAACAGTGGTGCAAACACCCGGTACGTTCCAGATAAACCTTAACGAGGGAGAAGATTGTGGAATATGCACAGGAGGTTCTCACAAAGTATGCAAGGCTTAGTGTTAGTGGAAGACGATCCCGAATCAAACGTTTTGTCGACTCGGTGACCTGTGCTTACTGTAGAGGCACGGGCCTGGACTTGAAGTACAGTGAAACAAGCCCCTGCAGGGTATGCGGCGGTGCTGGCAAAGTCAAAGTCGTATCCCCGGTTGTCACCTGTTTGAAATGTTCCGGTTCAGGAACGGAAAGCGGTGATTTGAGCTGTCTGGCCTGTAAAGGGGTTGGTGTGGTTTCAGTCAGTAAGGAGGCCCATACGTGCCCTAATTGCAAGGGGACCGGCGAAGATAACGTTTTTTACTGCAGCACCTGTAAGGGCCAGGGAATCGTATAAAAATTTAAAAGGGGAAAAGTAAATGAAAGTAAATTGTCTTTCCTGCGGGCATAAAGTGGATATCGATGACTCATATGATAACTATGAGGGCCATATCAAGTGCTATATATGCGGTTCGATTTTGGAGATAAGGGCCGAAGAGGGCATGATTAAATCCGTTAAGTTCGTGAAGATGGCACCGCGGCCCTCCAAGGAAGAGGTATTTGAGCGCACTCTGTAGTAGACATACTCTGGAATATAAAATTATACGAATTGGAAATGAGGTAAATTACCCATTTTCTTCATTTCGTATTTTACAGCCTGAATAATTAGTACATCGTTTTGTGAGAGGAGTTATTTATGACGGGGAAAAAATTACAAAAAGGTGGTAGATATCTCTATGCAGTAATTGAGGGGGCTGAGACCCGACAATACGGTAAAATCGGTATTGCCGAGAGAAATGTTTATACCATTTCCAATGGTCTCACTACTGCGGTAGTCAGTGACTGCGTACCCAATAAATCTATCCGCCCGGAACGTCGTAACATTAAGGCTCATCAGGAAGTAATGAAATGTCTCATGAAAGAGACCACTCCACTGCCCATGGCCTTCGGTATTATTGCTGACAGCCCCCAGGCGGTGAAAACCATTCTTACCAACAATCAGGAAGTCCTGCTCGATCAGCTGACGCGAGTCAAAGACAAAACGGAAATGGGTTTGCGAGCTTTCCTTGATGTGTCAAATATTTTTGAATATTTTATCAGCACCCATTCCGAGCTCAGAAATGTTCGTGATCAATATTTCGGCACCAACCGTGAACCTTCGCCGGAAGACAAAATTGAACTCGGCAGAACATTTGACTCCATTCTCAATGAAGACCGAGAAAAATTTACCGAGCAGGTTGAAGATATCCTGGCCCCGAATTGTTTTGAGTGCAAACGCAATAAGTGTCGCAACGAAAGTGAGTTGATGAACTTGGTATGCCTGGTCGGGCGTGATCAGGAAGAGCAGTTAGAAGAGGCTATATACAAGGCTGCAGGCCTGTTTGACAACAACTTTTCTTTTGATTATAATGGCCCCTGGGCTCCCCATAATTTTGTTGACATTGATCTGTCGATTTGATTTTAAACAGGGAATAGGCTAGATCCTGACCCGACCTGCGTTACCCATCTTTCAGCTACATGTTAATCAATTTTTTTTCAGCACCAGCGGTTCATTAAACCATGATCTTAGTTGATGATATTTTACTTTCCCCGTTCCGCGGTTTTCTCTGGATTTTCAAAGAGATGTTCAATGCTGTCGAGCAGGAAATCGCTGGGGAGTCGGATGCCATTACCCACCAGCTGAGTGAACTTTATATGATGCTTGAAACCGGTAAAATTAGCGAAGATGAATTCGATGCCGAGGAGAAAATATTACTCGATCGTCTGGATGAAATTCAAGCGCAGGATATGGAGGACGAAGATGTTTAAGGGCATTGAAATAAGATTTATGTATCATATATTAATAACTCATCATTAATTCCGGCGTTAAATGGCTGCTCCTTTTTTTTTAGATTCCCCAATCCAACTGCTGTTTTTTGGCGGTAAAGGAGGGGTCGGCAAAACCACATGCGCAACGGCCACCGCAATAAAATTAGCCAGGGAGTCGCCGGAAAATTCCTTTCTTCTGGTCTCGACCGACCCGGCGCACTCTCTGGCTGATTCTCTGGCCGATTTTTCTTTTTCCAGCAGCAATTTACAGATTCTTGAACTCAATGCCCAGGAATGTCTGGATGCCTTTAAGAAAAAACATGATGGACACCTTCGTGAAATTGCCATGCGGGGTACATTATTTGACGATGAAGATACAAGCCAGTTTCTAGACCTTTCGTTGCCTGGCCTTGATGAATTAATGGCCTTTCTTGAGATTGCCAGGTGGATAGATGAGAAACTTTATGACCATGTTGTGGTAGATACGGCACCAACCGGACATACGCTTAGATTGCTGGACATGCCAAAGTTGGTCCGGAAATGGTTGGAGGCACTTGATGCATTACTAGCCAAAAACCGGTATATGAAACAATTATTCAAGGGCTCATATGATCTAGACGAACTCGATCAATTTCTGTTGGAACTCTCCGGGTCGGTCAAACGCATGGAGACTATCCTACAAGACCAGAATCGTTGCCGTTTTGTACCGGTTATGATTGCTGAGATACTGAGTTGCCAGGAAACGCTGACATTACTGGAAGAACTGAAACATGCACAAATACCAGTCACCGATATTGTCGTAAACAACCTTTATCCAGAACGAACTTGTCCGGCCTGTTTGAACCGGCGGGCTCATCAGATACAGGTGCTCGGAAAATTTTCAGAAAAATTGTCGGGCTATTCTTTATGGGGGATTGCCTCGCATGCAGAAGAGATCCGGGGCAAGGAACCACTTTCGACCTTCTGGGATAGCATATTACCTTTGGATATTCGACAATTATCCTTTGCCACATCACAATCATTTTATCAAGACTCCCAGGTTGAAGCGCCGGGCAATCTTCCCCCGGCGCAGACAGAGCTTCTTTTGTTTGGCGGCAAAGGAGGGGTTGGCAAGACAACCATGGCCTGCGCTACAGCCTTGAGGATGACCCAGGATGTGCCAGGTAAGAACGTTTTTCTCTTTTCCATGGATCCAGCCCATTCTCTGTCAGACTGTCTCGGTTTGCAGATCGGCTCCAATCCGACCCCGGTGACTGACAGGCTCACGGCAGTGGAAATAGACGTTCAGGCAGAATTCGAAACTTTTAAAAAACAGTATGCGGAAGAGATAGAGTATTACTTCAATGTTATTACGCCGAATCTCGACATGACATTTGACCGTGAGGTGATGGAGCGGATTATGGACCTTTCACCTTCCGGCCTGGATGAGGTTATGGGCCTTACTATGGCTATAAAATTTCTTGCAGAAAAGCAATACGATGTCTTTATCTTTGATTTAGCGCCGACAGGTCATTTGATTCGTCTCCTGGAGACGCCGGAACTTATTGAAGAGTGGCTTAAATCAATCTTCAACCTCTTTATCAAGTATAAACAAATTTTTCGACTTCCGGACATCACAAAACGATTGGTGCAGATGTCAAAAAATGTCAAACAAATACAGGCACTGTTCAAAGATAATGCACGGACAAAACTCTATGTTGTTTCCATTTTGACGGAAATGGCCTTTCAGGAAACTATAGATCTGGTCTCAGCCTGTGAGCAGCGACTTGGGATTAATGTTCCGTTATTTATTCTGAACCTCGCCACACCGCTTGGCAATTGTCCTTTCTGTTCCGCACGTTTTAAGTTGGAAGTGGAAATCAAGAAAAAATTTAAAAAAACTTTTGCCGAAAAGCATCAGATCCTGGTCTATCGCCAGACTGAGCCCCGAGGATTACAGCAGCTTGGCAAGTTGGGAGAGGCCCTCTACCTGCCTGCCCGAAACCAACAGATATCCGATACCTGATTGGCCAACTGCCAATCGCTAATTCAAAAGAGGTATTCATGCCGAATATTGCAACCAATGAAACAGAACACATTTCACTGTGCGAAACTCTTGATCGAGTGCTGAATAAAGGCGCGGTGGTGGTTGGCGATATTACCATTTCTGTTGCCGATGTTGATCTTCTCTACATACAGCTGCAGTTGATCCTGACCTCAATTGAAACGGCCCACCGAATTATGTTACCGGGATGCAATGTTGCGTCAGGGGGTAATCAATGAAAACCGAAGAGCAAACCGGGGTGTACTCAGATGACCTGGGTGATTTTGTGAAAGTGATGGAAGTCGGGCGGGAGCATCTGTCCGGGGCATCACTCCAAGGGCAGGCATCTGGAAAGCATATTAATCTTGATCCGGATAAGATAAAAAACGGACTGGCACAACTCGTTTTAACGTTGGTGAAGCTTATCCAGGAACTTCTTGAGAAACAGGCGGTCACTCGAATTGATGCTGGTTCACTGACTGATGATGAGATTGAAAAAGTCGGCCTGACTCTAATGAGACAGGCTGAGGAAATTGAAAAACTCCGCAAGCTATTTGGTTTGGAAAAGGAAGAACTTAATATCGATCTTGGACCTTTCGGGAAACTTTTATAGGGAGAAAATAATGGCAATTCAACAAAGTGGTGCAAAACATTCAGTCGAAACAACCAACCTTGCCGATCTGCTCGAACGTATTCTGGACAAGGGAGTGGTGATTGCCGGTGATATCAGGATCAGTATCGTTGACATCGAACTGTTGACCATCCAGATTCGGTTGGTTGTTTGCTCGGTCGATAAAGCCAAGGAGATGGGCATTGATTGGTGGGTCAACAATCCTTCGTTCTGCGGCGGTGCAAAAACGCAAAATCAGGAAGTGGAAGGTTCTCTGGCTAGGATTGAGGAACGGCTGGCAAACCTGGAAAGTTCTAATATCAATGTCCCCAGTTGAGAGCAGGATGATTGCAGCATCAAGAAATAAACGTGGGGACACCAACGACCTTCATTATGTTCTCGATATGTTTGCACAATGGTGGAGAAACCATTGTCGGAAGCGGAAGAATGAATATGTTGTTCATTAATTGCTCTTTCTTTGTTTTTAAGGAATTGATTAATGTATTTCAAAAAACAGAAAAACTCCTTTTATCGTTTTCTGTTATTTCCATTAACTCTGACATTGATCTTGTTTTTGTCATCCCTGACGGCTTATGGAGCCTCGTCGGAAACTGACATTCCAGTCCGCGTCGGCGTTCTTGCCAAGCGTGGAACTGACTTTTGCCGGAGTAAGTGGAACCCCACTATCGACTACCTTTCCGAACATATCGAGGGCTATTCTTTCTCGCTTTTGCCTTTGACCTTTAAACAAATTGAATCAGCGGTTGATAAGCAGGAAATCGACTTTCTGCTTACCAACCCCGGCTACTATGTAGCCATGGAAGTCCGGAAACATGTCGAAAGAATTGCCACCCTGATTAACAAGGGTCCTGATGGTCGACCGATTATTATGTTTGGTGGTGTCGTGGTAAGCCTAACCACAAGAAATGACATTAATGAATTTAAGGATCTGGTCGGCAAACGCTTTGTTGGACGAAGCCGCTATCGCGACAGACAAAAACCCGTCTCTTATTGGTAAAGATTGCAACTTCTGATATTTTTGCGGTAAAAAGGAGATAGCAACATCATTGTTTGCTATTAACCGAAACCGT
>Ga0307990_1004230_pt1 | contig 10605 bp, 5 predicted proteins | sample EllFjometagen129_FD_203168 | JGI IMG/M metagenome (GOLD analysis project Ga0307990, IMG submission 203168) | Marine microbial communities from Ellis Fjord, Antarctic Ocean - #129 | ecosystem: Environmental > Aquatic > Marine > Unclassified | place: Southern Ocean | collected 2014-10-08
CCCCTTCGGCTTTAGAAATGAAATCAAAGACAGTGACACTCTTGATAGTACCATCTTCAGGGAAGGGCTTGTAGACGATCTTCCGCAGGGAAGGATGACCTGCACTGCGCCATAATCAAACGTGACGAATCGGTAAAAAGTTATTTTCGAGCGGATTTGAGCATTTCGGGAAACAGATGATAGCGGTGATTGGCGTGAAGAAAATCTAATTGTTTGAGGGTATTAGCACGAGTTTTAGATTTTTAGCCAAGCAGCGAAATCATCCCCGGAATGGTCATCAAGTGGGAAAAATGACTTTTTACCGGACCATCAAACGTGGGATGCCGCCTATTACTTGACTTGTACCCATACTATTCATATATTGTTTCTTTGAAGACATATATATCAGGAGTTTAATAAGTGAAAACTACTGCCATATTATTGCTGTCATGTCCCGATCAGAAGGGAATAGTGGCAGCCATATCGAACTTCGTTTTTCAACACAGTGGAAATATTCTCTACGCGGCGCAGCATACGGCACAACCGGAAAATATATTATTCATGAGAATAGAGTGGGATCTGGAAAAATTTACCATTCCCCGCAACGAAATCAGACAGGCATTTGTGTCACTGGCGGAAAAATTTACGATGAAATGGGACATCCGCTTTTCCGACTATGTCCCCAAGGTAGCCATATTTGTATCGAAACATATCCACTGCTTTCATGATCTGATCCTGAGGCACCGAATGGGAGAATTTCAGGCCGACATAGCCTTGGTGATCAGCAATCACAACGATTTAAGGCAGACGGCGGAGCAGTATTCACTGAAGTTTATGCATTTCCCCATAACGTCCGAAAACAAAATGAGGCAGGAAGAGAGGGAAATCGAAGCACTGAAAGAGCACGGAATCGATCTCCTTGTCCTTGCCCGCTACATGCAGATTCTCAGCGGAAAAATCGTAAATCTCTATCATAATGGAATTATCAACATACATCATTCCTTTTTGCCCGCCTTTGCAGGGGGCAGACCCTACCAGCATGCCTACGAACGGGGAGTAAAGATCATAGGGGCCACGAGTCACTATGTCACTGAAGATCTCGATGAGGGACCTATTATTGCCCAGGATGTTATCCGGATTACTCACAGGGATTCGGTAGAAGATATGGTCCTTAAGGGAAAAGACATAGAGAGGACGGTGTTGGCCCAGGCCGTCAGGCGTCACATGGAAAATAAGATACTCGTCTACGGATCGAAGACAATCGTATTCGATTAGTAGCGGAGCCGGGTGTATTCACTGCGGCGATTTTTTGTCGTTTGCAATTGTGATGTTATACACGTCATCTTTCTTCCTTCTCACTTGCCAAGGGAAAACCCAATGCTTCCCAGATGGGCGAACCGGACATCGATAACGTCTCCCGGCTGAAGGAAAAAGAATTTTGTGAGCGATCCAGTAGAGACGATGTCCCCCTCTTTGAGAATCTTGTCCCTGCTGGCAAACTTATTGGCAAGCCATACCACAACGTTGAGGGGATTCCCCAGGACTTCGATACCGCAGGCGCTGGCGAGGAGATTACCGTTTTTCGTCAGTGCGACACCCTCCATAGACAGATCCATGTCTTTAGGAGAGCGCATTACAGAACCCAGGATTATGCCTCCATGAAGTGCGTTGTCTGCAATCGCTTCTTCCCTGGTCATCTGCCAGTCCTTTATCCGGCAGTCCACAAGTTCAACCGCACCCAGAACGCCTTCCGTTGCTCTCAATACGTCGGCCGTTGTTACACCGGGACCTTCGATATCCCTGCCGATTACGATGGCTATCTCTGCTTCAACTGCCAGTTTGCAGAAGCTCGATGCCTTCACCTCCCTTAGTGGCGAATATTCCGATCCCGTGGTCATGCATCCCAGGATCGGTTCCGAGATGCCGAGTTGCTCCATCACCGAACGACTCGTGGCACCAATCTTCCATCCTATAATCCGCTCACCTCTCTCAATCCTGTCTGCGATAAGCAGCTCCTGCACATGGTAGGCTTCATCGATGGACAATTCTCCCGCAGTCTCTGCCAGTGAAGTCGTTGGTATAGCGCTTTCATAAGACTCCCGTAACCCTTCGTACCATAGGTGCTGTATCGTTTCGGAATTTTCCTTCATGAACCATACCCTCCTCTTCAATGGTTTTATACTGTGCCCCGGTGTTCATGCTTTCATTTGAAATTCGGTACGAGGCCCATAAAGATCGAGAAGACATTATATACTAAAAGTCGACTCACCACCAATAGAGGCGCTGAGTCGACTGATAAATACTTACCACTAGATACAATGCTTCCTAAAGGAAATCGCGGTCGTACTTTCCTCCCGTGAGCTTCTTCAGATCATCTTCGCCCAGATAATCCTCCAGATTAACATTATTCCACTTACTGAGAGTGAAGAAGCTTATGCCGTCGCCCTTTTCCTTGATTTTGTATTTCCAGGGTATGGTGGCATCAATGACCAGGTTCCCTCTGGTGATAGGATCGCCTTCAGTCTCCCTCACGCCGGCAATGGGATTGTTGCGATGGGAACGGGATTCGGGCAATACATGAACCTGTTTGGTCGGATTACACCTCGTTGCCATGGCCCAGTTGACATGCCCGTAATTGTAGATGTCGATGTCTTCATCCACCAAGGTGACATTATCCACGGTGGTGGCACCCCACGTCAGGGCCGCCATTGCCACGTCTATCTGCAATCCCTCGTGCATCAGTTCAGTTTTGCGAACTTTAATAATGGCGTGATGCCGCTGGGCCGTCAGTCTGGCATCGACGACAAATTCTCCTGCCAGGTTCCGTAAATGCTTGAGGAATCTGGCGGCATTTCCCAACCCGATTGCCTCGTAGGGGGGTGACTTGGGAATCAGCATATTATTGATGGGATTATTCCGGTAAGTCACGGCAGTAATATCCATAAGTGGGGCAGTAATATCCATACCCAGGTAGCCGAGATATTCGGGCCAGGGCCCTTCTGTACCAAGATTGTAGGGGGGATTGACCCTGCCTTCGATCACTATCTCCGATGACGCCGGGACAAACATATCCAGTGTTTCACACATGACAACGGGAAGAGGCTTTCCAATAATTCCCCCGGCAAATCCGAATTCGTCTTCGTCATAGGCCATTTTCGTTACGGCAGCGATATAAACGGCGGGGTGACAGCCGATACAGAGTGCTACTTCGAGGGGGATACCCTTCTCTTTGGCGGCGAGCAAATGCATTCCACCGTGTCTGACCCATCGGATATTGGTAGTGACCTTGTCTTTTCCCTGAACCGTTGAACGATAGACACCGAGATTATATTCCCCCGTTTCAGGATGCCGTGTCACTACCACGGGCTGATAATAGAGGTGATCCGATTGAACAGCTCCCCGCGTGGGATATATTAATTTCTGGATGTCGATATCATCGGTAATGATATTTTCCTTACAGGGTCCCGTCGATTCCAGCTTCGGTTTGATGGGGTTTTCTATGGCATGTAAGAAAAACTGCTTAACCGCCGTCCTGTCTCCCGATAGCCCAAAATAATTGATTGCCCGGTCATATTCGGAAAATATGGCTGAACAACCTCTCATGTGAGGATAACCGGCTATTTTTTCGAAGAGTATGACGGGGATGCAGGATGGAGATTTTTCCCCGATGGCACGACTAACGGAGGGGAGTTCAATGAGCGGTTCCACCTCCCTTTTGACTCGTACCAACTCCCCCCTTTTCTCCGCAAGGGCTATGGCCTCTCTGTAATCCATAACCGGATTTTCTGTCTGAATAGACTTTCCCATTGCAAAAACCTCCTTCCATTACATATAATATGTTTGATCGATGTCGCCTTACACACATGAAGAGAAAATGAAATATTCCCCCATTCCCTCTTTTCCATACACCGATGTATGTTTTACTTCAGTCGTCAGGTACCTGATTGCCACCCATTGCTCCATAAAGGTACATACATATATATGTCAAGCTTTTTCTTGAGATCAGAAGGGTTGATTTGTCCGGATAATAAAGGAACATTGGCAATCTAACTAAAGCAAGCCCTTGAATCGGTGTCTATAGAAGTAATTCATATATGTATATGGTATATTTTACTGCGAACACTCCATGAATACAAGTAGCGTGGGGCCTCTGTGCCCCACAAATATGTTGCCCCCAGGGGCAACGCTACTGCACATATACAGATTTAAGTTACTTGAGAGTCGGAGATTCCCCACAACTTGTTGCGGGGAGCTTCAATCTGTGGCTATGGAAGCCAATCCTTATATGTGGGGGTATATTGTACTGTGAAACCTTTTTGAACACAAGAGAAGTGTGAAGCGGTGGTCTCTCCCAATTGGGTATCTGTTGAGGCAGGAAGTATTTACAGTATCTTTTTGAGAAATTGTCCCGTCAGTGATCTTTTCACGGCGGCAATCTCGTCGGGTGTCCCCGTGGCCACAATCTCACCGCCACCGTCTCCCCCTTCGGGTCCGAGGTCTATGACATGGTCGGCGCATTTGATAATGTCAAGGTTGTGTTCTATTACCACAACGGTGTTTCCCATGTCCACCAGTCTTGTCAAGACTTGGAGGAGTTTTTCGATATCGGCAAAGTGGAGGCCGATCGTCGGTTCATCCAGGATATACAAGGTATTGGTCGTCTGTCTCTTTCCCAGTTCCCTGGCGAGCTTGATTCTTTGTGCCTCACCTCCCGAGAGTGTCGTTGCAGACTGCCCCAGTTTTACATAATCGAGACCGACATCGCAAAGAAGCTGTAATTTTGATCGTACTATAGGGATATTATTAAAGAACAAGAGGGCCTGATCGATAGTCATGTCCAGGACATCTGCAATGCTTTTCCCCTTGTAGAATATCTCCAGCGTGTCCCTGTTAAAACGTTTCCCCTGGCAGACATCGCAGATTATGTGAATATCGGGGAGAAAGTGCATCTCGATTTTCTTCAGTCCGTCTCCCTGGCATGACTCGCATCTCCCCCCCTTTACATTGAAGCTGAACCGTCCCGGTTTGTACCCACGCATCCTCGACTCGGGAAGCTGACTGAAGAGTTCGCGAATATGGGTAAAGGCACCCGTATAGGTTGCGGGATTCGAGCGGGGCGTCCGTCCGATGGGTTGCTGGTCCATGACGATGACCCTTTCGATGCCGCCAAAATCACGGATCTTTTTTATCTTGCCCCCCTTACCCCTGTGCCTGTTCAACCGTCTACGGAGCACCTTGTACAGTGTTTCAATCACCATGGTACTTTTACCGGAACCCGATACACCGGTAACGCAGGTAAAGACACCCGTGGGGATCCTGATATCGATATCCTTGAGATTATTTTCCGATGCCCCTTCCAGGATAATATACTGGTCCGAACATTCTCTCCGTTTTTCAGGGAGGGGGATTGAGAGTCTTCCCGAGAGGTACCCTCCCGTAATAGACTTCTCAGATGAACGGCTTTCATCAGGGGTTCCCTGGAAGACAACCTCTCCGCCATGGAAGCCCGCTCCGGGACCCATGTCGATAATGCAATCGGATTCTTTTATTATCTCGGCGTCGTGTTCCACTACGAGGACCGTATTTCCCATATCGCGGAGACGCTTCAACGTAGAAATAAGCCTGACATTATCGCGTGGGTGGAGGCCTATCGTCGGTTCATCGAGGACATAGAGAACACCCACCAGCCCCGAACCAATCTGTGTGGCAAGTCTGATACGCTGTGCCTCACCGCCGGAAAGTGTCCCCGAAGCCCGTGCCAGATTGAGATAGTCCATGCCCACATCGAGGAGAAAACTGAGTCGTTCCTTTATCTCCTTCAGGATTCTTTGGGCGATGAGAGAGTCTCGCGGGGAAAGGGAAAGGGTGCTGAAAAATTTCATGCATTCACCGATGGACATGAGGCACACCTCATAGATGTTTTTCCCCTCCACCGTCACGGAACGACTCTCCGCCTTCAACCGTGCACCGCCGCAGGCCGGGCAATCTCTCACATTCATATAGCGCAACAGGTCTGTTCTTACATCTCCCGAGGCAGATTCGCGATATTTCCGGTCGAGATTGGGAATTATTCCTTCAAAGGGCCTCTTATAAAAAAATCTTCTCCCCCTCCTGTCGTGATAAAATTCTATTGTTTCACTGCCCGACCCGTAGAGAAGGACATTCCTGATATTCTCGGCCAGCTTATTGAAGGGTGTATTGATGTCAAATTCGTAGTGGCTCGACAGGCTTTCAAGCATCTGATAGAAGTATATGGAGTTTCGCCTGTCCCAGGGAGCGATGGCGCCTTCTCGTATTGATAGTTCTGCATCGGGGACCACCATATTCTCATCGAAGTAGGTCTTTGTACCCAGCCCCCCGCATTCGGGACAGGCGCCGTAGGGACTGTTAAATGAAAACATCCGAGGGGCAAGCTCGGCCATGCTGATTCCGCATTCGACACAGGCGTAGGTCTCGCTGAAGACCAGTTCCTCGCCGTCGATAATCTGCGCCTTTATAAGACCCTGCGAAAGACCCAGGGCAATCTCGATAGAATCCCTCAGCCTCTTTCGAATTTCCTTCTTGACAATCAACCGGTCGACGATGACATCAATGGCGTGACGCTTGTTTCTGTCCAGTGAAATTTCCTCGGAAAGTTCCCGCATCTCTCCATCGATTCGGACACGGACAAAGCCATCTTTCCGTAATCTCTTCAGTTCCTTCTGAAATTCACCCTTTTTACCTTTCACTATGGGGGCGATCAGGTTGATCTTTGTCTTCTCAGGCAGGGCCAGTATCTGGTCAACCATCATATCGACGGTCTGCGATCTGATCTCTTTCCCGCATTGATGACAGTGCGGTACGCCGATGCGGGCAAAGAGGAGGCGGAGATAGTCATATATCTCCGTTACCGTTCCGACGGTGGAACGGGGATTATGGCTTGCCGATCGCTGCTCGATGGCAATGGCGGGAGAAAGTCCCTCGATAAGTTCAACATCGGGTTTGTCCATCTGTCCGATAAATTGGCGGGCATAGGTGGAAAGAGATTCCACATACCGCCTCTGCCCCTCGGCAAAGATGGTGTCGAAGGCGAGCGAAGACTTCCCGGAACCGCTCACACCGGTAATAACGACAATCTGATCACGGGGGATATTGACATTGACATTCTTTAGATTGTGCTGACAGGCACCTCTGACTTTTATATATCTCATATGTTGTGTAATCACGAAAATCGGAAAAGAGACACAATAGAGGCTATGAATCGAGCCGTATTTCTATGAGAGATTTCTTTCTCTGTTCTTGAATCCATTCCTCAAACTTCTTTTGTGCCTTTTTGTTGGCTATGCTATCTATTATTTCGTCTCTGACGTCTTTAAGGGGTTTTACGCCTTCGCCCCTTTTATCGGCAATCTTGATTATATGGAAACCGACGGGTGATGCGATCACATCGCTGATTTCATCCGTCTTCAATCGAAAGGCCTCTTTATCCACGGGAGGGAACATAACCCCTTTCTCAATGAAACCCAGATCGCCGCCGGCCTGAGCGGCAGGCCCCTGGGAATATTCCATTGCCAGTTGCGCAAAGGCTTCCCCCCGCTTCAGCCTTTCAAGCATCTTTTCTGCATTTGCCTTCAGGGCACTCCTCTTCTCCTCGGCTGCATCTTCGGGAGCGATTATGAGTATCTGCTGGACCCTGACGGCCTCTTGCCCCTCATATTCACCTCTGTGCTTGCCATAATATTCGCCGATCTCCTCCTTGCTGACGCCTATTTTGGACCTGATCTCTTTTCCTATCAGTCTTATTTTGACGATCTGCCTGCGCATCTCCTCTTTATAGTCCTCCAGTGTGGCGTCACGTTGGGACAGCATCTCCTTGAATTGGCCCAGGGACAATTTTTTTTCATCCAGTATACCCTTCAGGGACTTATCCACATCTTCCTCGTCTACGACGATACTCAACTTGCTCGCCTGCTGTTCTATCAGCATATTATTGATCAGGCCATTCAAGGCGGCCTTCCTGGCCTCCTGTATGATTTCTTCATTTCCTTTGGCATCTTGAGATTTTTCTATCCTCTTTATGAAGGATTCAAGGGTCCTGTTTAATTCGGAGAGGGTGATTATGTCATAATTGACAACGGCAACAATTCTGTCCGTGAAGTCGGCCGCAGCCGCCGTAGCCATACACACCACCATCAGAGCGATTATTATGCCCGATTTTCCTGATCTCATATTTCTCCCCTGAATTGAAAATTTAACATATCCCATTGATACTATCAGAATAGTGCACCTCTTTCAATCATTTAAAGCAGACAGTAACACCAAAGAATGAATGGTGAAAAGGCGTGTTTTCGAATTGAAGCTCCCCGCAACAAGTTGCGGGAAATCTCCGACTCTCAAGTAACTTAGATCTGTATATGTGCAGTAGCGTTGCCCCTGTGGGCAACATATTTGTGGGGCACAGAGGCCCCACGCTACATAACAAGTTACTTCCTATTATAATGCCGCAATACGGCATAGTAGTGCTGTTTAGTAAGGTAGATATTGGTTCCGTTAGAAAGCAATATCGTTACCGCACTTATCCCCTTAATCGGGGATAAGGAAATTTTTTTATATTCACTCGCTAATCCCGCTGCAAGCAGCGGGGAATGCGCTCGCTGTTCAGTTCAATAATGAGTATTACCGCAGTCGCTACTCAGTAAGGTCGGCGAGCAGGGCCTGTGCCCTCTCGATCGGTTCCCTTCCCTGCAGTCCCGGGGCAGGCACGGAGAGGTGATAGTCGGGCGTAAAGGTAAGCCCCTTCAGTTTCTTCTGTGATAATTGGATTATTCGTGACGGATCAATAGTGCTTTTTTTATGAAAGGCGATGGTCATATGTGTGCCGTCATAGGTCATCTTTTCCCCCATAATCCCCTTCAGGCTATTCCGGATTCGGATAATGTCCATGAGATTGCCCACCTGGGGAGGGATAAAGCCGTAGCAGTCTATCAGTTCTTCCATGAGACTGGACATCTCTTCCTCGTCCGCGGCGGCAGATATCTTTTTGTAGGTAAAGAGCCGTGTCTGCATATCGGCAATGAAGTCATCGGGGATGAAGGCAGGTATTCCCAGATGAATTTCAGGACTGATCTCTTCGGTGGTGGTCGTCTCGCCCCTCAGCTCTCGAATGGTCCGTTCCATCAATTCAGTATAGAGTTCATAGCCCACGGCCGACACGTGTCCCGACTGTGATACACCGAGAAGGCTTCCCCCTCCCCTGATTTCCAAGTCGTGTGTGGCCACCTTGAAACCCGAACCTGCATCCGTAAATTCCTGGGCCACCTGAATCCTTTTCCTGGCATCCTTGGAAAGTACCATCCCCTGGGGGATCAGGAGATAGGTGTAGGCCGCTTCACTCGATCGTCCCACCCTTCCTCTGAGCTGGTAAAGTTGGGACAGTCCGAAGCGATCGGCACGATTTATTATGATCGTATTCGCCGAGGGAATATCCAGGCCGGCGCTGATAATGGTTGTACAGACGAGGACATTGCACTCTTTATGGACAAATTTGGCCATAACGTTTTCCAGTTCTTTTGCCTTCATCTGTCCGTGGGCAACGGCAATGTTTGCCTCGGGGATCAGTGCCTTTATAAACCGTGCCATGCTGTAGATCGACCTGACCCTGTCGTGGACAAAAAAGACCTGACCCTGTCGATCGATCTCGTTTCTGACGGCATCCTTTATGATTCCTTTATCAAATTCCGCAACCCGGATAGTTACGGACTGGCGGTCCTGAGGGGGTGTCTCTATCACTGACAGGTCCCGTATGCCCACCAGAGATAACTGGAGCGTCCTCGGTATGGGCGTCGCCGTCAATGTGAGGACATCGACAAGGGTTCGAAGTTTTTTCAATTGTTCCTTGTGGCTGACGCCGAAACGCTGCTCCTCGTCGATAATAACAAGTCCCAGATCCTTGAAGCCGATGTCTTTCTGCAAAATGCGATGGGTGCCTATGACGATATCGACGAGCCCTTCATTGAGATCCTCAACAATTTTCTTCTGCTGTGCCTTGGTCTTGAAACGGTTCAAGACCTCAATGCGTACTGGATATTTTTCAAAGCGCTTCACAAAGGTCTGATAATGCTGTTCCGCCAGAATTGTCGTGGGAACGAGAAAGGCCACCTGCTTTCCGTCCATGACAGCCAGAAAGGAGGCGCGCAGGGCTACCTCGGTTTTGCCGAATCCCGCGTCTCCGCAGATGAGCCGATCCATCGGTTTGGGCTCACTCAGATCCTGACTCACGTCTTCAATGGCGGCGGCCTGATCGGGTGTTTCTTCAAATTCAAAGAGGGAGGCGAACTCTTCATAATATCTGTCGGAAGTGACGAATCTATGCCCCTCCATCACCTCCCGGGCCGCGTAGATGGACACCAGTTCCTCGGCGATTTTTCGCACCGATTTCTTTACCTTCTTCTTTACCGAATCCCAGGATGTACCGCCCAGTTTGTCTACACCGGGCATGTGGCCTTCTGGTCCGATATAGCGCTGAATCTGATCCAGTCTGTCGACGGGGAGATAGAGCTTGTCTTCACCGGAATACTCTATAAGGATAAAATCAGTTTCTATGTCACCGATGGATAACCGTTTCAGCTCTCGATAAATGCCTATCCC
>Ga0307990_1004235_pt1 | contig 10601 bp, 2 predicted proteins | sample EllFjometagen129_FD_203168 | JGI IMG/M metagenome (GOLD analysis project Ga0307990, IMG submission 203168) | Marine microbial communities from Ellis Fjord, Antarctic Ocean - #129 | ecosystem: Environmental > Aquatic > Marine > Unclassified | place: Southern Ocean | collected 2014-10-08
ATTCTCATTAACCACCAACTTCAGTTGGTGGGCAATGAATACGAACGATGTGTAGTCACTTTAGTGACTTTAATATGTATTATATATAATTAAGAAATTATAAAATGAATAAATTAAGCATAGAATTAGTTAAGTGGCTGAAGCCACTCTATGTATTTGTTGTTTTCAGCCCCCGATTAAAATCGGGGGTTAATGAGATTGAGAAAATTAGTAACTTGGATGGTACCTAACTAATATAATATCATATTGTAAGGCAGTTACCATTTCTAAAAAACAGGGGGATGCCAGGTATTTTATTTTGCTGGTACCCCAAATCTTCACTTCAGCTCCAGAAATTTATAAACCACTTTCTTACTACAGTGATAATGTCACTGTGTGCGGCACTAACCGCAAAAGAAATACTCTCTCACTTATCAGCTCAACATATCGACATCCTCGATGCATTCCATATCTAAATCCACTAAATTTCTAAACCGTCTTACTGAATCAGATAGTCAATTTATCCTCTACCAAATAAATCTTTTTACCAAAAGATTTCTTACTCATTCCATAAATCGATTGAATTTCTTGCCAATAATCGATAACACCAGGTTTCATTTCTTTACTATACTACAGACGAGAAACTAATCAGCAACTAAGGAGTATCTTATAAGGAACTGCACTCAAGACGACACAACAAAAAAATGTGGTATCGTTTCGAGTGCGATATGTAGTAATGCTATTTAATGCTGTTATCTGGCATTATCCTGCCTGGGACATGGTGGTATTGAGATAAGACGATGTATTCAGAGCTTGCGGGAAAATGAGGATGCGAAGATGAGAAGGGGTGAAAGTGTGATTAAATTTAATATGTTATTCGTCAGAAGTGAGATCAGTCTTCATTATATAAAGACCCGACATGCGTGAGAAGAAGAATTTTTATCACAGAGTTTACAGAATAAAAAAACGATATCTCAGTATTAAAATATTTCCTGGAAAATGTTTTCAGCCTCACATATTCCACACTTAGTTCTACATGTCTCTTTTCGCTACCTTAGGTTATATTGCAAAAACGAAATTTAAATTCATAAAAGATTGAAAGCTTTAAAATCGCTTTAGTAGGCTCTTTTCATTTAACCAACAAATTTCTTATTGCGGTTCTCAAATCAATCCAATTGGTACAAAGTCTTAACATGATAACTAGTTAGGAGGTGAATTTAATAGTCTCTGATTATTATTTTTTGCTATAATCATAAAAAATCTTGACAGAAAATATGGGAAAAGTCAAATTATATAAGTATTAATAGTAAATTAATATGCATAATATTAATAAGGAGGAATACGAATGAAGACACGAGTAGTATTAATTGTTGTACTTTTTTCATTAGCAATGTATTTGTGTGGTGATGCTCTAGTTCAGGAGCAATCAACCACAGACCAGGTTTTTACCCATCAACGCAGTAATAACAGGGATTTTATTACAATTACTGAAGAAGATTTTGAAGGTGGAATCGGAGATTGGGAATATTATGACGAAACCGCTCCTACAGGATGGAATGAAGCGTGGCATCTGAGTGCTGTAGGATCCTATGAAGGCAATTCCTGGTGGATGGGTGACGAAGATCTCGGTGGATATACAAATCACCGCTATCTTGTTCTGGATACACCATCTCTTACACTTTCAGAAATTGACCCGGAATTGAACTTTATGTTCGCACTTAGTTGCGAAGACGTTGGTGGAGACCCACCATACAACGCATGGGATGGAGCCAATGTCCGTATTTCTACTGATGGTGGCACCACCTGGATTCCTATTGAAGGAACTCCTGTCTATAACGGCAGCAGTTTTTATTCTTTCGGTTATGAATTTAACGAAGGTGTAGACATTCCTGGCTGGGGAAGTTCTACTGCATGGGTAGCATGGACTTCAGCTTCTTTTGATCTTTCAACTTATGCTGGTGAGGATGTGAAGCTACGTTTTGCTTTTGCTTCTGACCCTGCTGAATGCACTGAAGAAAATCCTAGAATGTTTGGTTTTAAAGTAGATGATATAGTGATAGATACATCTACAGGAACTTTTGAGAGTGATGGAGATGGATCAGCTGGAGATGCTTTGATGGTGCCGGGCTATGGTGGTGCTGTTGTGGGAAATCTTTGGCACGTGTATGAAGATACTATGGCTCCCAGCCCAGTAAATGCGGTTGGTTGCTTTGATGAAGGAACTGGCACTTACCTTCCTGGTATGAGCGATTTTGTTGTTTCGCCAGAATTTTATCTGCCTGAAGATGGTATTTATACATGGGATGTTTATGTCAAAACTATGTTTGATGCTGGTACTTTCCCTGATTGCGATTACTTGCATGTAGAAGTGAGATCACAGATACCAGGAGAAGACTGGCTTGCCTGGACTTCAATCTCAAATCCTTTATATGACCCAGATGATGATAACTACGTATTTACTGGTGCTATTGATACCTGGTCTCTCTTTACAGATAGCTGGGGTGTTGAGTATAAGGATATCACAATGCTGGCAGGACGCAACGTTCAGTTCCGTTTTGGAATGCATTCAAATCTTACTGATGAAGTAGTTCCTGGTGGTCTCAGAATTGATAATTTCTATGTAATGCAGGAAATTTATCAGGGACCAGCTCCTGAAAATCTGATGGCAGAAACTAATGAAGAAGATCAGGTTCTCTTATCATGGGATCCTATCATTGAAGGTGGCGAAGAAGGCTGGCTACAATGGGATAATGGAACAAATGATAATGCTATAGGATACATTGCAGGTGGAGATATTTACGCTGCTGTAAGCTTCGATCAAGATGATATGATGGCTTATATTGGCGGTGATATTACTCAGGTTGAAATATATATTAGTGATGCTCCTTCGGCAAGTACATTTTATATATGGACAGGTACTTACGGTGGGACAGAAATTTATAGCCAGGTCTTTACTGCTCCTGCTATGGACTGGTTTACTATTGACCTTGATACTCCAGTTACTATTGAAGGTGGAACAAAGTACTGGATTGGTTATTCAGCTACTCATGTCGCCGATGAGCATCCTTGTGGTGTTGATGCTGGTCCTGCTGTAATTGGTAAAGGTGAATGGGTTGCAAGTTCTCCTGGTGGATGGACGGCTTTAGGTCTTGATGGCAACTGGAATATTCATGCCTATGTAGATGGTGGCAGAGTGATGACTCACACTGCTCCTACGTTGAGCCGTAACGTTACTGGCTACAATGTATGGTATTCAGCTGTAAGTGGCGAAAATTATGTTAATATTGCTACTGTAGATCAATCTGATACTCCTACATACCTGGATGAAACTCCTGAAGTTGGAGCATGGAATTATTATGTAGTTACTGCAATTTATGATGGTGAGGATGGTGCTTTAAGTAATGAAGCAGCGGCTTATATCATGTCTGCTAATGCTTTAGAAATGATTTATGATGATGGGACTGCTGAAGAAGGTTTTAATGTAGGTATTGCTCAATATATGGCAGTGAAATTTGATCCCAGTTACGCAAACGGCAGTTGTGAGTTAACCCATATAAGATTGTATGTAGAGAGTTTGAATACAGGTCAGTTAGTGATGCGGGTATTTGATGATAGTGGAGCTGGTGGAATGCCGGGAGCTGCATATCTGGTGCAATTTGTGATAGCTGGAGAAGATCTGAATATTGGTTGGAATACAATAGCTATTCCTGAAGCAAATCTGGAAGATGTAATTTTTGATAGTGGATCATATTATGTGGCTATCTTCGAGATGGCAAATATCAGTGCATTAGGAAAAGATACTGACAGTGTGGAAGGACAAAGCTACATAACCGTGGGTAATATCTGGGGTGATGTCTGGGATGGTAATCTGATGATCCGTTCATATCTGTATTATCCTGAAGGACTTGGTACTATTGGAGATGTGGACAGTAATGGTGTGATAGATGCTTATGATGCTTCACAGGTTTTAATGTTTGCAGTGGGTATGCCGACTCCAGTTGATCCTTTCCCGGAAAATTTGGCAGATGTTGATGGAAATAGTTTTGTGGAAGCCTATGATGCTGCACTCATTCTGCAGTATGTAGTTGGTATCATCGATGAATTCCCGACGACTTCACGCATAAATGATATACCTTCAGCAAAACTTGATTATTACTTTGATGGGGAAGAGCTGGTTATCACAGCAGTTGGTGAATTAATTTCTGCCAGTCTGGAATTTCCATTTAAATTGGAAGACGAGAAACTGCAGATAAATGATATGTTCATTTCTGCTGTCTGGGGTGACAAAGTTGCTTTGGCATCAGCATATCCAGTAAGCGGAGAAATATTGCGAATTACTGTAGAAAATATGGAAGGACAACAAATATTTATTTCAGCAAACAGTATCAGAGGTGAATTGATGATCTCTGAAGCAGTAGTAAGCTGTGGAATAAGATCAATTTATCCTAATCCCTTTAATCCAGAAACCACTATTGGATATAATCTGGGAGTTGAAGGTCCTGTAAGGATAGACGTATATAATTGCAAAGGTCAGAAAGTGGAAACTCTGCTTGATGCAAGACAAGATGCAGGCGAGCATTCAATTGTGTGGTCTGCAGGAAGTAGAGCAAGTGGAATTTATTTTGTTCGGATGAATGTTAATGGTCAAACTGAACAAAGGAAAATCTTGCTGATCAAGTAGAAAAAATATTGAGCTAAGATGCGAATGTAGATTGACTTAATATTTTTTGAAGTGACAGCAATGTCCGTCCTCAAGTCAATCCACTTAATACAGTTTCTTAACGTATAACTTAGCTGAAGAATTTTGAAGTATAGTGAACCGGGTAAAATCTGATTTTATCCGGTTCATTTTTATATATTATTGAATAGTAAAATAAAATTTCCACTACTAATATTTTAAAAAAGAGCAACCAAAAACCAATGCAAAAAAAGTACTGAAAATCAAGTTTAAGAAATAATGTAGAGAATCAGGGAAATATGTTGACAGATTTGCTAAAATTATATAAGTTTCGCATAGAGAAATGTATTTGAGAGAAAAATCGAAATTTAAAAAATAAAGCGAGGAGCTTAATATGAAACAAATCCTGATAATGTTAGTTATGTTGTTTATTTTCTGTGGTTTACTATGGAGTGAATCACCAGGCTGGGAACCAATGACGGGTAATCTTAATAATATGGCAATATATAATACCGTAACGGTTGACGGAGATAATTTTACCAGCGAGGATGGAAATATGCTGGCAGCTTTTGGACCAGGTGGGGAAGAAGACTGCCGTGCTGTTGCTGATTTTTTTGTAGGACCGGATGTCTGGAATATGACTATTGCTTCCGATGAGACAGGAGGTGAGGAAATAACCTTCAAAATTTATGCAGCAGATGATGATATGATTATTGATTGTGAAGAAATCATTATGTTTGCAGTTGATACTACTCTGGGAAGTATAGCTGAGCCATATCTTTTGACAGCTACCTTTGGATATAATCATTTACCGATAATAGTATTACCAGATGAGTTCTCAGGCAATGAAGATATGGGTATTTTAGAAGACTTCAGCTCTTATGTGGATGACGAAGATGATGATGAATTGGTTATATCATGTGACGGCAGTGAACATCTTACAGTGGAAATCAATGTGATGCTGGTAACAATTATACCAGATGCAAACTGGAATGGAACTGAAGAATTAACTTTTATAGTTGAAGATCAGATGGGTGGTGAAGCAGAAGATTATGTGGATATAGTGATCTTACCGGTGAATGACGCTCCAGAGTTTGATTTGCCGGCAATGGTAAGTTTTAATGAAGATGAAAGCTATGTGCTTGATATTAGCGATATGATCTGGGATGTGGATGGTGATGTGCTTAACATACTGGCAACAGGAGTTAATATCAGTATTGATATTCAAGCTGGAATCGCCACATTTAGCAGCACTCAAGACTGGTTTGGTAATGAAAATGTAAGCTTCTTTGCTGATGATGGAGTCTATAGACAAATGTCCATTGCATCGGTTGAAGTAGATGTGATGGGAGTAAATGATGCTCCTGTAATAGTGGAATATATGCCAGAAACAAGTGAGATAGACTTTGTTGAATCCGGAAGCGTAAATTTCTTCATTATGGGAGATGATATTGATAGTGAGATCAGTTATGTATGGCTGGTTAATGATATAGAAGCAGCCTCAGGTATGGATTTGTATTATGAATTTGCTGAGGTTGGCAGTTATACCGTGGAAGCAATTCTGAATGATGGAGAATATAGTGTTTCACAGCAATGGACAGTGGAAGTGACGGCAGATCCTGGCATGTATCCCCGTCCCTGGGATGTGGTTACTTATACTAATTCCACAGTTGCCTATTGCGATGTAACCATTGATGGAGCAGTAGCGACAGCAGAAGATGAAGTTGGTGCTTTTGTGGGAGATGAATGCCGTGGCGTGGGAACAATAGCAATGGATGAAGGGATGTCATTGAGTACTATGAATATTCAGGGCATGACAGCAGAAGAGATCGCCTTTGCAGTATGGGATGCTTCAGCAGATATCGTATATGTAAGTGAATATACCGTGATGAGCAATCCTGGGGGAGATATTGGTTATCCTCCCAATATGCTGCCCATTGAGATAATGACGAATTATCCTCCAGTGATAGAATTACCGCAAGAGCTTACGATTCAGGAAGATATTGAGGAAGTATTTGATTTCTCATCTTATGTGAGTGATCCAGATGAAGATGATCTTACCTTAAGCTGCTCTCATGAAGGGAATCTGGATATAGCTATAGAGGGATTTAATGTAACAATAACGCCGGCGGAAAACTGGTTTGGTGAAGAAGAAGTAATATTCAGTGTAAACGATAATTTTGGCAGACAGATAGCAGAAGACGATGTAAATATAATCGTAAACAGCGTGAATGATCTTCCTTATCTGATCTCACCCCTGAGTGTAGCATTCGATGAGGATAGGAGTTATTTTATCCACATCGAAGCTGGAGACATAGAAAGCAGCGAAGTAGGAATATCAGTAACTGGCGGGATCAATCTTGAAGTTATTGAACAGACAGCAGGTATATATTCATTATCGAGTCAGTTAGAGAACTGGTTTGGAGAAGACAGTTTATATGTGGAACTTACCGATGCTGCTGGTGGGATCAGCAATGCAGTAGTGAGAGTGACAGTAAATGCTGTAAATGATGCGCCTTCAGGATCAATGATACAGGTTAGTACAAACATAAATGAATCAATCAGTATAGATTTGGATGATTACTTTTTTGATAATGATGGAGATGCTTTAATTTATTCTATTTTAGATGAAGTGGTATTTAGTATGGAGGTAGAAATTACAGGAAGCATTCTTGTAATGACTCCTGATCTTAATTATAGTGGTAATGCAATGGCATTATTATCAGCAGAAGATCCCGGTGGATTGAATGCCAATGTGATGTTGAGATTAAATGTGATTCACATAAATGAACCACCAATTCTTTATAGACCATCCGGCGTTGTAATAAGAGAGGATCATGCAGGGACCATGAGATTATTTGCCACTGATGATAGTACTCTTGTTGGTTCAATTGAATTTGTAATAGTTACTCCTCCTTTGAATGGAGTAGCAATCATAGAAGATAAGAGATTGAGCTATACTCCGGCAGAAAATTACTTTGGCTTGGATAGTCTGGAAGTTTTTGCAGTGGATGAAGATGGTGCAACTTCTGAAACAGTGACAGCAGAATTTGAGATATTATCAAGAAATGATAGACCAGAAATAACTTCTCAGCAAGTAATGTTAGAAGGTAATGATATTGAATATGATATCAGTGATGCTATATATGATGTAGAGACACCAGATGAATTTTTAATTTTCCATCCAATGCAAATGAGTGGTGAAACTATGATGACCGTATTTGATGTACCATATACATTAGCTGGGACTGTAGTTAATTACGAAATGCCAGAAGATTTTAATTATGATATCATTATCTATCGAGTGGAAGATACTGAAGGGATTAGAAGCAGACCGGGTGCACTAAGGATTTACCGAGAAGGCTTTGAACAGAGAGAGTTCCGATTAGCGCCATTGGCACTTGATGGGCAATTTACAGTAGAATTCGGAGAAACCGTAGAAATAGATTTCAATGGAATAGATATTACAGATCCAAGTGAACAACTTCAGATGGAAATAACTTCTGAACTGCAGTATGGTGAATTGAATGATTTGGAATTTGCAGATTTTATTGATCCCATAACTACATTTATAGCTAATTATAGTCCGACAGTAAATGAAGATGTTACTGAAGAGATAGAATATCGCGTGTTTGGTGATAACGGAGAGGCAGTTGGAACTTTGACGATTAATATCACAGCAGTGGAAGTCGCTCCTGAAATAGCAGAGATAGCAGATTATGAGCTTTTGGAAGATACCTCTGGCTCTATTATAGTGAATTACACGAATTTAGATGAAGCATTTAATTTTGATTTCTGGTCACTTGCCAGTAGTCCAGATATAGATAATATACTTAGTTTTGATGCAGTTACTGATACTACTATAGAAATAATTGTGAATCCTGAGCTGAATTATTTTGGTTATGCATATATAGAACTAACCTGTACAGATGATAGTGGATTATCTGACAGTCAGGGATTTTTATTAACAGTGTTCAATGATAATGATGAGCCTTTAATTGAATTACCTGAAGATATCAGCGTTATGGAAGATGAAGAACTTCAAATCTCATTCATGAGCTATGTGAGTGACGTTGATCCAGATAGCTTGAGTCTAACAGCCTCTATCTCTGATTCTTTGAATTTTGAAACTGATGGATTACTGGTAACGATAATCCCGGAAGAGAACTGGAATGGCATAGAGACGGTTACCTTTACAGTAAATGATAATCAGGGAAGAGCTATTGCCAGTGATGATGTAAATGTTATAGTTAATGCAGTGAATGATGATCCTCAAATTGATCTGCCAGCATCCTTCACACTTATGGAGGATACACCTAAAGTAATAGATTTCACTCCTTATCTAACGGATGTAGATGGTGATATTCTTGAGATAGTACCTTTTGCTGATCAATTTATAATGATAGATATTGATGGATATGAAGTAACGCTTACTCCAGATGCAAACTGGTCAGGGGTAACGAGTCTGGCATTTCTGGTGAATGATAATATGGGTGGAAATCCCGCATTTGGAGCAACACAAATAACGGTAACACCAGTAAATAATGTTCCCGAGATAGATTTGCCAGATGTTATTGAAATTGCTGAAGACAGTTCTGAAATGATAGATTTTAGTGATTTTGTTTTTGATCTTGAAGGTGATGTTTTAACACTTTCTGTAACTGAAAATATAGAAGTGGAAGTAGGGATAGACGCATTGGAGGTTACTTTTACTCCTAATGAAAACTACTATGGAACGGAGATATTAACGTTTACAGTTAATGATAATCAAGGAAGATTACAGGCATCAGATACAGTGGCAATAGAAATTACAGCAGTAAATGATGCACCAGTGATCGAATCATTTGAACCTGCTGAGCAAAATATCTCCGGAGAATTGAATGACGAGATCACATTCAGCGTTATAGCAACTGATATTGACAGTGAATTAGAATATCAATGGTTAATTGATGATGTTGATCAAAATAATCCTGAAGATAATCTGACATTTACTTTTACTGAATCAGGAGTATTTATAGTAAGAGTAGACATTAGTGATGGTGAATCCAGCAGTTTTGTTGTTTGGCCGGTTAGTATCGCCCAACCTGAGAATTATATTCGCCCCTGGGTACCAGTGCTATATACTAATTCCACAGTAGCCTATTGCGAAGTGATGATAAATGGTGTACCAGCAGAGCTGGGAGATGAAGTTGCTGCATTTGTTAACTTTGAATGTCGTGGAGTAGAAGAAATTTTCATAGAAAATGAAATCAGCTATGCAACGATGAATATTCAGGGTAATTTCTCAGAACTGGTCAATTTTGCAGTTTACGATGCCTCAACAGATGAAGTATTATTAAGCGAATATACAACCATGAGTAGCCCAGGTGAAGATATTGGTTATCCTCCGAATTACCTGCCAGTTTATATAGGTGGCGTAATTCAGGGTGATTATGCCCGTCCGTGGGTACCTGTTATCTATACAAATTCCACAGTAGCATATTGCGAAGTGATGATTGATGGTGAACCAGCAGAGTTGGGAGATGAAGTTGCTGCATTTGTTAACTTTGAATGTCGTGGAGTAGAAGAAATTTTCATAGATAATGAGATCAGCTATGCAACGATGAATATTCAGTGTCAGATGCCGGAACTGGTTAATTTTGCAGTATATGACGCTTCTGCTGGTGAAGTACTTATTAGTGAATTTACAGTAATGAGTAGCCCAGGTGAAGATATTGGTTATCCTCCAGATTACCTGCCAGTTTATATAGGTGGCGGAATTCAGGGTGATTATGCCCGTCCATGGGTACCTGTTATATATACCAATTCTACAGTGGCATATTGCGAAGTAATGATAGACGGTGAAAATGCAGAGCTGGCAGATGAAGTAGCCGCATTTGTGAATTTTGAATGTCGTGGAGTAGGCGAAATGGTTGTTGATAGAGAAAGCAGCCATGCTACTATG
>Ga0307990_1004236_pt1 | contig 10600 bp, 10 predicted proteins | sample EllFjometagen129_FD_203168 | JGI IMG/M metagenome (GOLD analysis project Ga0307990, IMG submission 203168) | Marine microbial communities from Ellis Fjord, Antarctic Ocean - #129 | ecosystem: Environmental > Aquatic > Marine > Unclassified | place: Southern Ocean | collected 2014-10-08
AACCACTCGGCGTCACCCTCCCCAATTTCGTAGACCTTACCGTCACTAAAGCGGAACCCTGGGCGAAGGGAGATTCGGTTACGGGAAGGACAAAACCGATTGAAGTCGAAACGGGCTATGCACTCCAAGTGCCTCCATTTGTCGAAGAAGGGGAAAAAATCAGAATAGACACACGTACCGGCGAGTACCTTACCCGCGTCAAAGAATAATGGTAACCGTTCACGGTTTACAGTTATCGGTTCACGGTTGAAAATGACAGACGGTTACAAATAATGGAAAAAAACTGGAACCTCACGCGTAAGAGAAACGCCCTTCATATCCGTGCCGCGATGATCCGGACGATACGCGGATTCTTCATAGACAGAGACTATCTGGAGGTGGAAACACCCTCCAGGATTCCCGGTCCCGCTCCGGAATGCAACATCGACGCCATCCCCTCGGACGGCTGGTACCTTCACACATCACCCGAATTGTGCATGAAGCGATTGCTGGCCGCCGGATATCCGCGGATATTCCAGATTACCAGATGCTTTCGCAGTGAAGAGCGGGGGTCGCTCCATATCTCCGAATTTACACTCCTCGAGTGGTACACAAGCGGCATGGACTACCGCCGGATGATGGAAGACTGTGAAGAGCTTATCATTCATGTCGCACACAGCCTCGACCATGAGGGGCAAATCGATTACCGTGGGAAAAAGATAGACATCCGGTCACCGTGGGAGAGGGTCTCTGTACGAGACGCTTTCAGTCGTTATTCCTCCGTATCTCTGGAACATGCGTTGAGAAGTAATTGCTTTGACGAAATCATGGTCGAAGAGATCGAACCACGGTTCAAAGAAATACAACGGCCGGTATTCCTGTACGATTATCCGGTGACTCTCGGGGCACTCGCGAGGGTAAAGAAAACGGATCCCGAAGTGGCGGAGCGGTTTGAATTATATATGGGTGGGCTTGAACTGGCCAACGCGTTCTCGGAATTGACCGATGCGGCCGAACAGAGGGCACGTTTTGAAGAGGAACAGAGAAACCGCCACAAATCAGGCAAAGCGCCCTACCCCATGCCGGAAAAGTTTTTATCGGAGCTGACCAATATGCCTGAATCTTCTGGGATTGCCCTGGGTATAGACCGGCTGGCAATGATCTTCACGAACAGCGAATCGATAGATGACGTGGTGGCCTTCACCCCCGAAGATTTGTAATCATTTATTCATACATTGATTCTATCAGGTCGGCGAACTGTTCGTTTATCGACTTTCTCTTGACCTTCATGGTGGGAGTCACTTCACCGTCTTCGGTATACAGTTTCTTGTCCAGGATTCTGAATTTTCTGATATTTTCCACCCTGGCCATCTGTTTGTTCACCTTGTTAATTTCCTGCTGTATCAATTCAGTAACTTCTTCCGTCTTTGTAAGTGTCGCGAAGGTGGTGTACTGAACCTTTGCGTTCTGGGCAAACTTCAGGACATTCTCCTCGTCTATCACGATTATGGCCGAAAGATACTTTCTCTTGTCTCCTATTACTATCGCATCATTGATATAGGGAGAGAACTTCAGCTGGTTTTCTATATACTGAGGGGCGATATTCTTTCCTCCCGCCGTGATGATCAGGTCTTTCATCCTGTCCGTTATCTTGAGATACCCTTCCTCATCAATCTCACCCACGTCCCCTGTATGCACCCAGCCATCTTCAAGGGTCTCTCTGGTGTTTTCTTCGTCCCGGTAGTATCCTTTGAAGATCCCCTTGTGTCTGACAATAATCTCTCCACCCTGGCCTATTTTAACCTCGGTCCCCGGCAGCGCCTTTCCCACCATGCCAAGTTTGAAGTCAAATTCACCACCCATATGTGTAACTCCCGATGTCTCTGTCATGCCGTAGCCCTCGCGGATCGGTATGCCGATACTCTGAAAATACTTGAGGATATCATGCGATATCGGAGCGGCTCCGGAGAATCCCAGACGTGTCCTGTCAAAACCCAGTCTTTCCTTGAGCTTCCAGAAGACACAGAAATACGCCAGTTGATAACCGATTGACAACAGCAAAGGTATTTTCTTTCCGGCAAGTCTCAGGTCGTTGTACTTAGCACCGATCTTGACCGCCTGTCGGTAAACCGTCCTCTTGAACCATGTGGCATCATCCATCTTCAGCACGATGGCGGAATAGTATTTCTCCCATATCCGGGGAACCGCGTGAAATATTGTGGGGGAGACATCCATCATATCGTTCATCACCGTATCCGTGTTTTCGGTAAAGTTTACCGTATGTCCCACTGTCATGTGCATCATCATGTCAAAGATCTGCTCATACACATGATTAAGAGGAAGAAATGATATGGATTCATCATCTACGCTGGCTGTCGTTACCTTGGCCGCCTGCTCGCCCACCCACAGGTAACCCTCGTGATGGAGCATCGCCCCCTTCGGAGGACCCGTTGTCCCGGAAGTGTAGATGATTCCCGCTATGTCTCCGGCTTTTCCTTCTTCAACAAGGGTGTCATAGAGGGCAGAATTCTCCATGTCAGCTTCTCTGCCGATCTCCATAATCTTGTCGAAACTGATCACCATCGGGTCTTCGAGGTCCCTGAGGCCTTCCATATCCCACACAATAATCTTTCTCAGCTGGGGGGTATTTTTCCTGAAGATAAAGGCCTTGTTCATCTGTTCTTCATCCTCACAGATAAATACGACTGAATCCGAATGTCCAACCACATATTCGCATTCCTTTGCGGGATTAGTAGTGTAAACACCCACAAAGGTGGCTCCCAGAGACATCACTCCGAACGCTGAATAAAGCCATTCCGGCTTGTTTTCACCGATAATGGCAACATGGTCGCCTTTCTTCACTCCGATGCTGTTCAGGCCCAGCGCCGTGAACTTCACGTTTTCCAGGTACTGTCTCCAGGTAATATCGTGCCAGATGCCAAAATCTTTCACCCTCAACGCGATCCTGTCGGGCTGTTTCCCGGCTATATTGACAAGGGCTTTAGGCAGGGTGTTTGCTTGCATAGTGTTTGCTCCCGGTAATTTTTGTGTTTTCAGCGGAATCTGACTTTTCTTCTGTATCTCTTGGACGATTTGGCTTTTCTGTACCCATCAGCAGTTGTCTCCTCTGTGTCAATCCCAAGATAAAACCTCTTTACGTCCTCGTCTTCGAGCAGCACTTCCGGTTTATCGGCACGCACTATCCTGCCACTCTCCATCAGGAAGGCAAAGTCCGCATACTTCAGGGCCATATTGACATTCTGTTCAACAAGCAGGATGGTCATTCCCCCTTTGTTGATATCCCGTATGATGTTGAATATCTGCTTCGTGAGAAGAGGGGACAGGCCCAGAGAAGGTTCATCCAGCATCAGAAGCTTCGGACGGCTCATCAGCGCCCTTCCGATGGCCAGCATCTGCTGCTCGCCCCCGCTCATATATCCCGCTTCCTGTTTCTGTCTCTCTCTGAGTATGGGAAAATGTCTGAACACATCTTCTATATCCTTCTTTATCTCTCTCCTGTCCTTCCTCGTATAGGCACCCATCTGGATGTTTTCCAGTACGGTCAGCTCAGGAAATACCTCTCTTCCTTCCGGCACATAGCTTATCCCCATCCGGACGATCTCTTCCGTATCCTTCCTGTCAATCCTTTTACCCAGAAACTCTATGGAACCTTTTTCGGGCTGGTCATCATCTTCGAGTATCTGCATGATACTCTTCAGTGTGGTTGTCTTCCCCGCTCCGTTAGAGCCGAGGAGGGTTACTATATCGCCCTCTTTTACCTCAAAGGATATCCCGTGAAGAGCCCTTATCAGATCGTACCACGTCTCTATGTTCTTTATCTTAAGCATTATCCTTCCTCCCCGAGATAGGCCTCTATGACTTCAGGATGACGCTGTACATCCTGAGGCAACCCCTGCACGATTTTCTTTCCCTGATTTATCGCAAGTATCCGGTCGGAAATGCCCATGATCATGTTCATGTCATGTTCAATCAACAGAATTGTAACCTTGTATATCTCTTGTATATCCTTGATCCAGATGTTCAAATCTTCCTTCTCTTCAGTGTTCATCCCTGCGGATGGTTCATCCAGAAGAAGTATGGAGGGCTCCAGGGCCAGCGCTCTGCCCAATTCTACGAGTTTCCTCTTTCCATAGGCAAGATTGGCCACGAACTGGTCTCTCACTGCCTGAAGATCAAGGAAATCAACTATTTTCTCCACGAATTCCCTGTTTTTTATCTCCTCTTTCGCCGCCCTGGACCTCCTGCCAAACAGGGTGGCTGTGCCCCCGCTCCATATACCGGTCTTCATGTGTATGTGACGTCCCAGCATCAGGTTGTTCATAACGGTTGCATGCTCAAAGAGTTCTATGTTCTGAAAGGTGCGTGCTATGCCCTTTTTTGCCACTTTGTCCGGCAGATAACCTACCAGGTTTTCACCTTCCAGGAGGATCCTTCCAGAATCCGGCTTATATATGCCGCTTATCAGATTAAATATGGTGGTCTTGCCTGACCCGTTGGGACCGATTATGGAAAAAATTGAGTTTTTCTCAACCTCAAAACTCACATCGTCCACAGCCTTCAGCCCACCGAAACTTATACTGAGATTTTCAACCTTGAAGAGAGACATTATCAGAGTTACTCCTCATATTATTTAGTCTTATTAGCATATTTGATCGGGCGCAGACCACACAGCACTACTGTGCGAATCTGCGCCGCGATTTGACCGTTTATGTTTCAAAGAATGTTTCTATTACTTTTTCCATGTTGCCAGATCATTAGGCGTCCAGCCCTGAAGCAGGATATAGGATGCGCCCGGTCCGCATTTCTGGATCTGAATAGAGTCTGTTCCCTGATGACAATCCTCACTGAAATTAACTACCGGTCCTATCCCCTGAAAATCTTTAAGAGCGTTTAATTCTTTCAGGCAGGCCTCCGTACTCAGATTCGGTCCTACACGTTTCAGTGCCTCGACAAGGGGCTCCGCAAAAAGAATGCCGGCAAAATAGAATGTCCCCCATCTCTCTTCCGGGGCCATCCTCTTCTGTGCCTCATGATACTTTACCATCAGAGGATTCTTGGAATTGGGTGACAACCCAAAAGCCCCTGTTATTACACCCTCCCATAGACCACCCGAGATCTTGTACATAAGTGGATAGTCTGAAAGAGTATCGCAAGAAACCCACTGTGGTTTATAGTCTATGGTGGCGCAGGTCTTCAGGGATATAACGGCGGTGGTCGGATTGACCCACATGATCACTGCTTCCGCGCCCGCGTTTTTGAATTTCAGCATCTGAGACGCGAGGTCTTTCTCCCCCGGTTCGACCGAGAGCTCCTCCACCAGTTCCATCCCAAGGGCATCCAGTCGCTGTTTGCAGCCTGCCAGACCGTTTTTGCCGTATGAGTCGTTCTGATAGAAAAATCCGATTTTTTTGAATCCCATCTTCTCCACAAGATATTTTGTGACAATGCTTGCCTCATCCTGATAGAGCGGATAATCGACAAAGAGGTATTTTTGGGTTGGAAACACGTATTCATTAATCGATGTAGCCGGTCCCACCCAGATAACCTTGTTCTTCGCAAGATAGTCCTTCACAGCCATACCGCTTGCGCTCGACACACCGCCGACAAAGGCAAATATCCCCTTGCGCTCAACCAGCTCTTTGACCACCGCCTTACAGAGAGCCGGATTGTACTGATCATCCCTTATAAAATACTTGATCGTTCTCCCATGGATACCCCCCTCTTCGTTCACTAGGTTGAACAGCACAGAGGAGCCACGTGCTACCGAACCCCATGGCGCCGCGGGTCCCGTCTGAGGTCCCCACTGAGCTATCCTGATCTCCTTGTCATCGAACCCCGGTCTGCCGGCAGAAGCGTCCACCGCCAGCACAAAGATACAGACAACCGCCAGTACCGCTGCAAACAATGTTCTCTTGATCTTCATAATATTCCCCCTCTCTCCTTTATGTTGTTTAAAGTTCATCCCTTATACCACTCCCCTCCCTCTTTTAGTTTATGCCACTTACTTTTTCCATGTAGCGAGTTCATTAGGGGTCCAGTCCTGCAACAACTCAGCAGTCCCCCCTGGACCGCATTTCTGGATCTGGACAGAATCAGTGCCCTGATGGCAATTTTTATTCCATGTTATTGCTGCGCCCAAACCTTTCCAGTCTTTAAATGAGTTAAGCTCCTTTATACAGGCTTCCGTGCTTAAATCCGGCCCCACACGCTTCAGGGCCTCTACCAGCGGCTCGGCAAATTGTATGCCCCCCATATAAAAGTAGCCCCACCTCTCTTCCGGGGTAAGCCTTTTAGCTGCCTCACGGTATTTCACCACCAGCGGGTCGTTGGAATCGGGTGGGGGAACAAACGCCGTTGTTATCACACCTTCAAACAGACCTCCCGTGATCTTATACATAAGCGGGTAGTCGGAAAGTCCATCAAAGGCAATCCACTGTGGCTTATAGCCTATTGTGGCACAGGTTTTTAAGGTAATGACTGCGAGAGTGGGACTAACCCACATAAGGACAACCTCTGCCCCTGAATTTTTAAACCTCAGCATCTGGGATGCAAGATCCTTTTCAGTAGGTTCTACCGGGATTTCTTCTACTAATTTCATCCCCAGGGCATCCAACCGTTGTTTACATCCGGACAGTCCACCTTTGCCAAAAACATCATTCTGATATAAAAAGCCTATCTTCTTATATCCCAGTTTTTCTACAGCATACTTGGTAACAATGCTTGCCTCATCCTCAAAAAGCGGATAAGAACAAAAACGGTAGGGGCTCGGTGGAAACTCTTTGTCCCTGTCGGCAACCGTATTAATAGCAGCGGTGCCGGGTGTAACCCAGAGGACCTTGTTTTTTGCAAGGTATCCTTTAACCGCTGTACCCCCTGCCCCTGAAACACCACCGGTAAATGCAAATATCCCTTTTCGTTCCACCAACTCTTTGACCACGGCCTTAGCCATTGCCGGATTATATTGTGAATCCCTCAGGAAATATTTGATTTTCCTCCCATGAATCCCTCCCTCTTCATTGACTACCTGGAATAGAAGGCCACTACCACGAGCGATAGATCCCCAGGGAGCCGCGGGGCCTGTCTGGGGGCTGAATTGCGCTATCCTGATCTCCTTGTCATCGAACCCCGGTCTGCCGGCGGAAGCGTCCACCGCCAGCACAAAGATACAGACAACCGCCAGTACCACTGCAAACGATGTTCTCTTGATCTTCATAATCTTTTCCCCCTTTTAGTATATTGTTTAGAGTTCACCCCTTATACCACTCCCCTCCCTCTTTGATGAATGTAAAATCCTGATTGACTTCCATTGTTTTATTCGAGTCGTCGTACAACAGCGTTACATCTACCTCAACTCGCACAAACTTATCTATTTTGGGGTACTTAACTTTGTCGTGGTTTCTCCTCAGATCGTGTATATTCAGAATGTGATAATCCTTTATCCTGACGGACGAGTCCTGCACCTGTTCCAGATATTCCCCGTAAGTGTGTGTGGAACAATATATCGAAGAAGGAGCGAGGCAGTCATAAACGCCTTTAAAATCTCTATTAATCTCGGCAGCAAAATATCTATCGACAGCTTTTTCTATACGGAGCTTCTCAAAAAATAACTCCAGCTTTCCCCCTGTACCCGCACATCCCTGAAGAACAACCGGTAATAGCGACAAAACCACCAGGATTTTTATGCAAAGAGCTGATTTCTTCAAGGATCTCACTCTATACTTTCTTTACATAATGTTTTGCGAAAAGGCCGCTGGGACGGACACAGAGAACAAGCACAATCACAAGAAAGGCAACAATCGGTTTCCACTCAGGCCACACGTAGCCGAAAAAGTTTTCTATCAGTCCAAGCAACCCGCCCCCTATAAGAACACCCGGGATGCTCATCAGGCCGCCCAGGACGGCGGCCGCAAATGCCCTGAGGAATGGGTCCATCATAAAGTTGGGATCCAGCGTTGCTCTCGCGGCAAAAAACATGGCGGCGATAGCCCCAATGAATGAGCTCAAACCCCAGGCGAGGGAAAACATCCTTTCCACACGGACACCCATGATCTTGGCGGCATTTTTATTCTGCTGGGTGGCCTTCATTGCCACACCCACACGGGTATACTTGAAGAAAAGGTACAGAAGCGTCATAAGAATAGCGGCTGTGACAAAGACACCGATCGCCCAGTCGCTTATGATAACGCCCTTTATCGGTTCGTGGGTAACACTGAACGACATGGGGATTTCAAAGGCCTTCTGTTCCGCACCCCATTTCCATCCCGCCAGCCCCATAAGGAGCATTTCGGCTCCAAGGGTAAGCACAATAAGCCCAAGAGCCGTGGGTTCCTTGGCAGGACGAAGAAAGGCAAATTCGATAAACATACCGAGCAGGATCGCAAACACCATGGTGAGGATAAAGGCCAACCAGAATGGATAGTGATAGTGCAACAGGATATGATAGGCTATGAACGTTGAAAACATTGCCATCTCTCCCTGCGCGAAGTTTACCACCTCGGACGTTTTGTATATGATCACCACGCCTATCGCCAGCAGACCGTAACAGGCCCCTATCGCCAGACCTTCAACTATTAGTTGTCCTATCATATCCTCTCCATATAAACGTGTCAGTGAACGCCACGAGGCATCCCGCTTTAAACAAAAGGGTTAAAAGGGCCACGTCATCCAGTATTTCTTTATCCTTATCCATATACCATACATGCCGAGTGGCTCGAATATGATTATGCCTATCATTATGAGTCCGAGGGCTATACTCCCGAAATTCTCCAGCCCGATCACGGTAAACCATTTTCTGGAAACAGCGATAAGAAAGTCTCCCACGTATGGGGCCTCAGCCACATTCTTCAGCAGATCGTACTGAAGGTAAGTTATCAGTGTGGCGCCCATAATCGCGCCAAGGATCGAGCCAAGCCCGCCGACAACGACCATAACGAGGAATATAATGGAAAGTATCATATTGAAGGTAAAGGGATCGAAGAAGCCGCATACAAACGCGAACAGCCCTCCCGCTATCCCCGCGTAAAATGCACTTATCGCGAAAGCAAGGGTCTTGTAGATGGTAAGATTCACCCCCATCACCTCAGCCGCGATATCGCTGTCTCTTATTGCGACAAAAGCCCTTCCTATGCGTGTCTTCATGAGGTTTATGGCGATCACTATCATTATGATGGCAATGCTCAGTATCAGATAGTACATGCTGACATCGGATTCCAGCACCCAGCTGAACCCCGCTTTCGGTATTCCGAGATCCAGGGGCGGGGCATGGAGTCCCATCCTGCCCCCAAAGATATCCCATGTGCCTATGACATGCATGATAGCCAGACCAAAGCCAAGGGTCGCGATCGCAAGATAGGGACCCTCCAGTCTCAAAGCCGGCAGGCCGAGGATAAAACCGAAAAATGCTGCGATAAAAGCCGCCAGCGGAAGGGCAAAGATAAAGGGCACCTGAAAATGCGTCATCAAGAAGACCGTTGCATATGCCCCTATCGCAAAGAAACCGGCATGTCCCAGCGATATCTGACCGGTGTATCCAACAAGGATGTTAAGTCCCACTGCGAGTATCACGTTGACTATTATGATATTCAGGAGATAAATGTAATAGGATGGTGTGTAGAGGGGAAGGGTGAAGAGTAAAATCAGAAATGCCGCGGACCAGAAAAGAACAACCCCGCTTCCGATGAGTTCAATGTCCTCGTAATACTCCCGCTTCATATCCATAGAAACACCTCTGTATCCAATCTTTTTTCTGAAAAGGATTTTACAACCGGAAACCTGACTGTTGCATGAAGAGTCAAATCCAGAACTTTAAAATAAAAAACAACCCCCCTTTGACGCAAATCCAACATAGAGAAAACAAAATTGGATGTCAAGATAAAATTTCCCTTCAATTCGCCACGCGTGGTTATTGAATATAAAGCCCTAATCAAGGTCTAATGATTCTTTACAGTTCCTGCATTTTTTTGCCTCTCTGAAGATTGCATATTCACAATTAGGACAATGGTACCTCTTCTCTTCTTCCTCTATCCATTTTTCGGTCCCGAGTGTTGTCAACAATTATCTTGACATATAGTTTCTATCTCTATATTTTCTTGAAAAATATATTATAAATCGATTTTGTTGAAAATATTTTCAGGGGATATACATAAAACAGACACGATAATGGTATACAGCAGGAGCTTCAATCAGATTTATCCCGTACTGCGAAAGCTTAAAGCGACTAATCTGGTAAGAACGGGCTGATTAAGCAATAAATAAACAAAAAGAGGGGACAATATGACAGCTGATTATTCGGAAATCTATGAACGCTCCATCAATCATCCTGATGAATTCTGGGGAGAGGCTGCTGAGGCGGTGCGGTGGGAGAAAAAGTGGGACACGGTACTGGACGGCAGCAACAAGCCATTCTACAAATGGTTTGTCGGAGGCAAGCTTAATACCTGCTACAATGCACTGGATTATCATGTACAAAATGGTCGGGGGGACCAGACAGCCATAATCTACGACAGCCCTGTAACAGATACAGTCAGGAAATTTACCTATAGCGAACTCCTCGATACTGTTTCATTGTTTGCAGGCGTTCTTAGAGATCTTGGAGTATCAA
>Ga0307990_1004238_pt1 | contig 10594 bp, 9 predicted proteins | sample EllFjometagen129_FD_203168 | JGI IMG/M metagenome (GOLD analysis project Ga0307990, IMG submission 203168) | Marine microbial communities from Ellis Fjord, Antarctic Ocean - #129 | ecosystem: Environmental > Aquatic > Marine > Unclassified | place: Southern Ocean | collected 2014-10-08
TCTGCCCATGATTTCAGCCGAAAAGCCTGCAACCGACGTCGGCGTCGGGGAAAGCCAAAAACAATGAACATAAAAAGGGTTATCCGAATTTTTTTAGCTGATGATCATCCGTTATTACGAACCGGATTAAGATTCAGCTTTGATCAAAATGAAGAAATCGAGCTGATTGGTGAAGCCGAGAATGGTTACGATGCGATTCAAAAAATTCGTACAAATCCGCCTGACGTCGCTTTAATTGATATGGATATGCCGGGATTGACCGGAGCCGGCACAATTCGGGTTTTGCATAAACTGTTTCCCGCTTTAAAAATCCTCATTCTTTCCAATTATAGCGATGACGCTTATATTCAATCCGCTATGGATGCTGGCGCTGACGGATATGTGCTGAAATGCGTTGAAATTGATGAGCTGGTAAAAATCATCAAATCGGTGTGGGCGGGAAAACCAGAGCTTTCGCCCTATCTTGTCAATTTGACGAAGGGTTATCAGAAAGCCGATGAATCGAGTTTAAAGAAAAGAAAATATTATTTAACCCGGAGAGAGCGAGAAATTTTGCAGCTCATCGCCCAAGGAAAAACAAATAAAGAAATATCAAAAATGTTATTTATCAGTACGGAAACAGTCAAAAGTCATATCAAAAATATTTTTAAAAAACTAAATATCAAAAATCGAGTCGAAGCGATCATGAAAGCTCGAGAACAAGGAATTGTCGACTGATTCCAACATTAATCACGCCCCCACCCTATCCTTCTCCCCCAAATTTCCCCCAAAAGGGGTAAGCTATTTCCTACTTTTGCGGGATTGAAATTTCCATTAAAGCCTGATTTAAGTAAAGATGCTAAAAATTACCAAGGCTGAATATCGTCTGATACCACAAAAATTTATGTCTGCTTTCATTTCAGCATGCTTCACGATTCTTTTTTTTCAGCCACGGCTAATCTTTAGTGAAGTCCACTATTGCAGCCATTATGGACAGATAAGCGCTTAGTTTCATTGTTCAAAAGAGATGCTGTAATATTATCCAACCGGTCGATTTTTGACCATAACACATTTACCAAAAGGAGATACACAATGAGTAGAATGTTGCTATCACCAGGACGGTATGTCCAAGGAACGGGAGCTATGAAGGAAATCGGCGCCCATGCCGCGAAATTAGGTTCAAAAGCGTTGCTTACCGGAGGGGCAAGGGCTTTGTCTTTTTGCGGTTCGACAATTCAAAGCAGCCTTGAAGAAAATAAAATAGACTGCTCCCAGGAATCATTTAATGGAGAATGTTGTGATAATGAGATCAATCGGTTAGTAGAAATTGCAAAAACCAACGGCACGGATTTAATTATTGCAGCAGGCGGCGGCAAAGTCATTGATACCGGTAAGGCGGTCGCTCATGAGATGAACATTCCGGTTATTATTTGTCCAACAATTGCCGCAACAGATGCACCCTGCTCTGCCCTTGCCGTTATCTATACGGAAGAAGGCGTTTTTGAACGTTATCTGGTATTGCCCACGAATCCAAATTGCGTCTTGGTCGACACCAATATTATAGCGCAGGCGCCTGTACGTTATCTGGTTTCCGGAATGGGAGATGCTCTTGCCACCTTTTGGGAGGCTGATACCTGTGCAAAAAGCTGCAAACCAAACGCATTAACCGGAGCTACACCTCCAACACTTTCTGCCCTGGCATTGGCAAGACTCTGTTACGATACACTACTGGAAAATGGTTTATCGGCCAAGCTAGCAGTTGAAAGAAAAGTTGTAACCCCAGCCGTAGAGGCGATTGTGGAAGCCAACACCCTGCTTAGTGGTATAGGTTTTGAAAGCGGGGGGCTCGCCGGCGCCCATGCGATACACAATGGCTTTACTGTTCTGGAAAAAACACATGCCGAACTCCATGGAGAAAAGGTAGCTTTCGGCACTTTAACACAATTGGTTCTGGAGGGCCGTCCTTCAAGTGATGTGGAAGAAGTCTTGAATTTTTGCCGTAGCGTTGGGTTGCCAGTTTGTTTTGAAGATCTTGGCGTGAAGAATCCAACACGGGATGAGATCAGACAGGTTGCTGAGGGTGCAACAGCAGAGGGAGAAACCATTCATAGCACCTGGTTTACGGTAACGGCGGACATGTTAGAAGCAGCCATTTGGGCGGCAGATGCGATTGGCCAAAGTTATAAAAAATAAACGTAGCCCTTTACTACTATGTCCTCAACTTTCGGACTTAAATTGGAATTCAATAAAATAAATAGGTTAGAATCCCAATTTTTGTAAAAATGATGTTTTTAAAATATGCCTTAAACTATAACTTTGCCTAATTTCCAGTGGTTAACTATTTAATTTTTATATACTTATATTGTAAAATACATCACCGAAAGTTGAGTTATATTATTTAAAAAAAATTAATTTCTGATTTTAAGATTGAAATAGGGCTTTAAATTTATCAGCTAAAAAGATTCGAACGATGAATGTTGTTGGATTTTATTTTTCAGTTTTAAAGAATGAGCTATTATATATATGAAAAGAAAGGGATCTCTATCTTGTTCCCTCCCTCTTTCCTGAATTATAAAAATAAAACGGAATTTACCGATGGAGGAATGAATCATGGAAGAAAAAATTGAAGTTGCTCCTTTAAGAATAAACACAGCTATTAAAGGTTGGGTTATTATTTATGGATTAACGATTGTAACAAATTTTATACTAAATATCTGGATGAAGGCGGCCCCTATTGGGCCCTGGGTTGGAGAGGATATTATAAAATGGTACTGGTTTGACAACGTATGCTTCATGTTGCTGGCCCTTTGGTGGTGTTTCCTGTTCGTTGCTGTAGGAAACTGGCCTTTCGATAAGATTAAAAATAATTTTACCCGAGGGCTGATTGCAACAATTTCGTGTTGGGTACTGGGATGGTTTTCATACAAGGCCATATACTGGTTGGGGTTAGGCGCAGGATGGGCATTCCCCATAATCGGTACCGCATTCTTTTTAGTAGTTTTATTCTCGTATACCGGTGAGAATTGGTTTGTTGAGGGCTTTAGCCCCTCCCGACAATTTGGTATTCTCCTGCTTGCCATACTGGCTTTAACTTGGTTTTTTACAAACACCTTTTTCCGATGGATTCCCCCTTGGTGGTTTCCTTTCTGCCAGATGGGTCTTGCCACAGGGCTTTTTTCTTATTTTTTCAGGAAAATGAAACAACCCATAAAAGGAATTATGGCGTGGCTGCTCATGTTTGCTCTAGTTGGAATCTGGTTGATGATATCGGCCAAAATGGGCATCTGGGACTATAAAATTGATGGCGTATCGAAGTTTTGGAACATTGGTCTATATAATAGCAGCAACAACTGGTTGCTTTTATTCTTTGTTAGCTGTTCTTTTGTCTGGGGTATTTTGGTGCCATTGCACAATTGGCCTTTCACGAAAATTCGCATGCCTTGGGGTGGCATTATCGCCAGTGCATTCACTGCGTTGCTTGTCATCATTGTGACCCTGGTTATCAAAGCACTGATCGGTCCTGTATTTAAAGATATGAATTCCGCCCTGACATATGGATATATGGGGGTCGCGTGGTCATTTTTTATCCCGCTGTTTTTTGGAATTGGCTTCGAAAAGCCTTACTTGTGGGTGGGGCAAAAAACACCCGGAACCTGGGAAGACGTAGATTAAAGTAAAGAAGCCTAGCCCAAAGGACCAGGTTTTTGAGGACAAAATAAAAAAATAACTGCTTACAAGGAGGAATTTTAAATGACAACAAAAGAAGCATTAGGAATGATTGAAACAAAGGGGCTAATTGCCAATATTGAGGCCTCGGATGCAATGGTCAAGTCGGCTAACGTTGTTCTGATAGGACAACAGCAAATTGGTTACGGATTGGTGACTTGCATGGTGCGAGGAGATGTCGGAGCAGTGAAAGCAGCTACGGATGCAGGCGCGGCTGCGGCAGCAAAAGTCGGTGAAGTGGTATCCGTACACGTCATCCCCCGACCCCATGAGGATGTGGAAATGATTCTGCCGAAGGGCCCTTTAGGTGAATAAGGTCATTTTCATATCATTCACCCTTTGATGGGATAAAACCAGGAGGAAATACTCTATGGAAGAACAATTAATTAATAAAGTTATGGAAGAAGTAATGAAACGTATTGGTGACGATTCTCCAATCGAAACGACGCCTACGGAGGAAAAGAAGAAAAATCAACCGGGTAAGCCAGTAGACAAGTTGGATAATTTTTCTAAAGCGACCGATTTTGTCGGGGTAACGGAATTCGTTGGTGCAGGTATAGGAGATACTATGGGGATCGTCATTGCCAACTTGGATCCAGCCATACACGAGTTGATGAAATTCGACAAAAAATATCGATCCATCGGCGTTATTGGGGGTCGCGTCGGCGCTGGACCTCAACTCATGGCGGCCGATGAAGCGGTTAAAGCCACAAATACCGAAATCATCCGTGTAGAAATGCCAAGGGATACAAAAGGCGGAGCAGGTCACGGGAATTTGATTATTTTTGGCGCTGAAGACGTATCCGATGCCCGCCGGGCCGTCGAAGTGACCCTCGAAGTACTGCCTAAATATTTTGGTGACGTGTATGGCAATGAACAGGGATATACTGAAAATCAATATTCGGCCCGGTCCAGCACTTGCCTGAATAAAGCCTTTGGCGCACCGGTGGGAAAGGCATTTGGATTAATTTTAGGGGCTCCGGCGGTAATTGGGATGCTGATGATCGATGCGGCTGTCAAGGCTGCAGATGTAGAGGTTCTGGGCTATGGCTCTCCCAAACATGAAACATCTCTAACCAATGAAATTTTTATTTGGGTGACGGGTGATTCGGGAGCGGTACGCCAGGCTGTTATCGCCGGTAGAGAGATTGGTAACACACTTTTAAGCGCATGGGGAGAGACACCTAAATCACTATCGACGCCGTATATATAGGGGGTGACAGGAAATGAAGAAAAGGCAAAAGCGCTTCGAAGTCTTAGATAAACGGGCGGTCAATAAAGACGGCTTTATCAAAGAATGGATTGATGTGGGTCTGGTGGCGATGGAGAGCCCAAACGATCCGACCCCCAGCATTAAAATAGAAAACGGCCAAGTCATCGAAATGGACGGCAAACGTCTAGAAGAATTTGATATGATCGACATCTGGATCACAAAACATTGCATTGACGTTGCTGTAGCGGAAGAGGCCATGGCACTCGACTCGCTGAAAATTGCGCGTATGCTGGTAGATATCAGCGTGCCTCGGGAAGATATCGTCCGTTTGTCCGTAGGCATGACGCCGGCCAAATATATAGACGTCCTGAAACAAATGAATGTGCTTGAGCTGATGATGGCGATGCAGAAATTGAGACCCAGGCGTACACCGTCAAATCAAGCCCATGTGACGAACCTCAAGGACACACCGGCGCTTCTGGCGGCTGATGCGGCTGAGGCCGCCTATCGTGGTTTCAGTGAAATAGAAACCACCGTTGGCGTGGGCCGTTATGCGCCAATGAATGCCCTGTCACTTCTTGTTGGCGGACAGGTCGGCAGGCCCGGGATAATTGCACAGTGCGCCGTGGAAGAAGCCCTGGAACTGACGATGGGCATGCGCGGTTTGACCAACTATGCGGAAACCGTCTCGGTATACGGGACGGAACAGGTTTTCGTTGACGGAGACGATACACCGTGGTCAAAAGCGTTTCTGGCTTCAGCCTATGCTTCACGCGGCATTAAAATGCGGTTCACATCGGGAACGGGGTCTGAAGTACAAATGGGATATGCCGAAGGTAAATCAATGCTGTATCTGGAAATTCGGTGTGTGATGGTGGCCAAGGGAGCCGGCGTGCAGGGGTTGCAGAATGGCTCCATTAGTTGTGTGGGTGTCCCGGGAGCAGTGCCCTCAGGCGTTCGTGCGATGTTGGCAGAAAATGTGGCGGCTGTTCTAAACGATCTGGAAGTGGCTTCCGGTAATGATCAGACGTTCACCCATTCACCTATTCGTAACACCGCCCGAATGCTGATGCAGTTTATCCCCGGAACCGATCTTATTTTTTCAGGATATAGTGCCGTGCCGAACTATGACAATATGTTTGCCGGTTCCACCCATGACTGTGACGACTATGATGATATGCTTGTATTGCAGCGGGATCTTCAGGTGGACATGTCTCTGCGTCCTGTAAAAGAGGAAGATATCATCGCCATCCGAAACAAAGCGACTCGCGCATTGCAGGCTGTTTTCATTGATGTCGGTCTTCCGGCTATCAAGGATGAAGAAGTTGAGGCAGCCACCTATGCCCATGGCAGCAAAGATATGCCCGATCGCGATGTTTCTGAGGACCTGCGTGCAATTGACGAATTTATGAAACGAGGCACAACCGGGCTGGATGTCGTACGGGCGCTGGTAAAACACGGGTTCAACGACATCGCAGAAGCGGTACTGAATATGCTGAAGGGTAAAGTAAGCGGAGACTATCTCCAGACATCTGCCATTTTTGATGAAAATTTTAACGTGGTGTCTGCCGTCAATGACTTGAACGATTATACAGGACCGGGCACCGGATACCGTCTGGAAGGGAAAAGATGGGAATTATTGAAGGACATTCCGGCAGCGATCAGTCCTGAAGATGTATAAGATTGCCTGAAGGAGGGCGAGTAATATGAAAATTTCTGAAAATATGGTGAAAGGAATCATCATAGAAGTCTTGCAACAGATGCAAGGGAATGGAAAGTCGGAAATTGGACAGACCAAAAAAGCGGCTCCCCTTCAGTTCCGGGATATTGGAGAGGCAAAAGCCGGTATGGATAGAAACGAAGTCGTCATCGGAATACCCGCGTCCTTTGGTACCGCCATGACACAAACGATTATCGGTATTCCGCATCGAGATGTGCTCAAAGAAATTATGGCGGGTATTGAGGAAGAAGGACTGAAAGCCCGTCTGGTCAGAGTCAATAAAACAGCTGATTTGGCTTTCATTGCCCATGATGCCGCGAAGTTGAGCGGTTCCGGGGTTAGCGTCGGTACGCTTTCACGGGGCACCAGCATCATTCACCAGAAAGATCTGGCGCCGCTCCAGAATTTGGAACTTTTCCCACAGTCCCCGCTGGTGGAATTGGCGACTTTTCGAGCTATTGGCCGTAATGCTGCTAAATATGCCAAAGGTGAGAACCCTCAGCCTGTGCCGGTACGAAATGACCCCATGGCCCGGCCAAAATATCAGGGTCTGGCTGCTTTGTTGCACAACAAAGAGACCCAGCATGTAAAGGCGAACTTGCCGAACATCGAAATAACGGCCCAACTCTGAACACGGCAATAGCGCTTTGAATGTGAAAACCGGTTTTTTCCCAACGAACGATGATCTAAACAGGAGGAAATATATGTCTCAGTCAAGAGATATGAACATCTCCCCGGACATGATTGCCGAGGTCGTAAAACGAGCAATGGCCGCAATGAATCAGAAAAGCGGGGTGGATGTTCCAACAGATACTAAAATAGGAAAACTCGATGCCAAAAAGGATTTTCCGTTAGGCGCCAAACGGCCGGATTTGATAAAATCTGCCAGTGGTCTGTCTGTAGAAGATATTGTGATGGAAAAGGTCGTAAACAAGGAAATTGGGTTTGATGACATTAAAATCCGTGCCGAAACCCTTGAATATCAGGCCCAAATTTCTGAAAGCAGCAAAAGACCAATTTTAGCATCCAATTTCCGACGAGCTGCGGAAATGACTCGAATACCCGACGAACGAGTGCTTGAAATGTATAATTCCCTGAGACCTTACCGGTGTACAAAGCAGGAACTGATGGACATGGCGGATGACTTGGAAACAACCTATCAGGCAAAAATTTGTGCCGACTTTGTCCGTGAAGCGGCAGGTGTTTATGAACAACGGGGGCGTTTAAAACAATAATTGGAGCATAACGTCCATGGCATTTATAGCCGGTGTTGATATTGGAAATAATACAACTGAGGTTGCCATTGCTGAAACTGCCGGCGACAGCCAACAAGTCCGCATTTTATCCAGTTCCCTTGTAAAAACCACCGGCATCAAGGGCACGCTCCAGAATGTGTTAGGCATTATCGATGCGCTTGACCGGGCTTTGATACCGATAGGGATTCCGCGTAAGGATCTTAGTAAGGTACTGATTAACGAGGCGACACCGGTCATCGGCGATGTAGCAATGGAGACCATTACCGAAACGGTCATTACCGAATCGGCCATGATCGGCCATAACCCCTCCACACCCGGCGGATTGGGGCTGGCTTTAGGAACTACGGTTGCGTTAAAATCCATCGCAAATGAGTCTTCAGATAGTGACTGGATCGTCGTTGTTCCCGGAGCTGTAGACTTTCAAGAGGCGGCGGCACTTTTGAACGCCGCCGTTACAAAAGGAATGAACATCACCGGCGCAATCGCCCAGAAAGACGATGGGGTCCTCATACAAAACCGTCTGAACAGGTCGATACCCATTGTTGATGAAGTTTTGTATATTGACCGCATTCCTATGGGGATGCCCGCTGCTGTAGAAGTCGCAGCTGTTGGAAAAACGATCGAAAAATTATCCAACCCCTATGATATTGCAACGTTGTTTAACCTAACACCGGATGAGACACGGAATGTGGTTCCCATCGCCAGAGCGCTTACCGGAACGCGAAGTGCGGTGGTCATCAAAACCCCCCGGGGCGATATTCAGGAACGGCGAATCCCGGCCGGAAAAATATTTCTAATCGGGAGACAGAATAAAACGGAAGTGAAGGTTGAAGAAGGCGCCGAGGCCATCATGGATAAACTTTATGAGGTCTCCCCACTCAAAGAGATACAGGCCGAACCCGGAACCAACGTGGGCGGAATGTTTGAAACGGTTCGTAAGGTAATGGCTGATCTTACGGACCAGCCAATCAGCGCAATTCGTGTGCAGGATATTATTGCAGTGGACACGCTTGTTCCGCAGAAAGTAATAGGAAGTCTTGCCGGAGAATACGCAACGGGGAATGCTGTCGGATTGGCGGCAATGGTAGAAACCCAAAAACTCCCCATGCAGCGACTGGCCCGAAAACTGAAAGAGGAGATTCTCGTGCCGGTTTTTATTGGGGGTGTGGAAGCCGAAATGGCGATCCTGGGCGCCTTGACGACCCCTGGCACAAGGGCACCATTGGCCATATTGGATCTGGGCGGGGGCTCCACTGATGCATCCGTTATTGATGAATCAGGGAAAATCAAAAGCGTCCATCTGGCCGGGGCCGGTGATATGGTCACCCTGCTCATCGATAAAGAATTAAGGCTGAATGACCTTGAACTGGCCGACCATATAAAATTTTATCCTCTGGCAAAGACAGAGACGCTTTTTCACATGCGGCATGAAGATGGTTCAGTTCAGTTTTTTCATGAACACCTTGATCCCCGGTTGTTTGGACGGGTCGTTGTCATTACGGAAAATGGTCCCATACCGATTGAAACACGGGAACCCCTGGAAAAAATAACCGCTGTTAGAAAAAAGGCCAAAAAAAAAGTTTTTGTACAAAATGCCCTTCGCGCTCTAAAAAAAGTGGCGCCTGCCCATAATATCCGTCTTATCAGTTTCGTTGTCCTTGTGGGTGGATCCGCCCTGGACTTCGAGATACCCCAGATGATTTCGGACGCTCTGATTGAATATGGCGTTGTAACAGGCCGGGGGAACATCAGAGGAAGCGAGGGCCCACGCAATGCGGTAGCGACCGGCCTGGTGCTTGCCAAGGCGGAAAGGGGGGAATTTTAAATCCATGGTCAATGAAAAATCTCTTGACAGAAGCGCTAAACCGGCTGTTCAAATGTTCGTACAGGAACCATTCCCCGACGATATCATTCAATCTGTTTTATGGGGACTGGAAGAAGAAGGCATTCCTGCCGAAATTCATATAAGTAACCATGAAAACGCAATAAAGCTCGGCAAACAGGCTGCAAATTACTCGCCGCTCAATGTCGGCATTGGTTTAAACGATAAGGAAAAAAAAATCGTCTTGCATCATCGTGATTTGCCGGAGGATAAACCGCTATTCTCATTGCAGGGTGAAGCCATGCAAGCCGACGCTCTTCGCCGTATGGGCGCTAATGCCGCCAGACTGGTTAAGGGAAATCCTCTACGGATGAATAAATTATCTCCCGATCAAATGAAATCAGAAAATCCAGAACAATTTCAGGAGGAATGGATAGAAGAAGTCATCATACGGATCATGATGGAAATCCAGAAAAAAAATAGGTGACATCAATGAAGAATAAGAGCCTGGGTTTGATAGAAACATGGGGATATGTTCCAGCCATTGAGGCGGCGGATGCAGGGGCCAAGGCTGCTGCTGTGACTTTGCTTGGCTATGAAATCACTAAAACAGCACTGGTGACAGTGAAGTTTATCGGTGATGTTGCAGCCGTCAAGGTGGCAGTTGCGGCCGGAACGGCGGCTGCCAAAAAAGTCGGCAAGGTCGTCAGTGAGCATGTAATCCCGCGGCCAGATCCACAACTCAGTCTGTTTCAAGAAAAACATACGCTTGTTCATATAAAATATACCAGCAAATCAACCACTATAGTGCCCCCAAAGGATGACCGTCTTCGGGATGAAATACCACTAAAAACGCCTCCCCCTGTTAAAAAGAGCGC
>Ga0307990_1004239_pt1 | contig 10593 bp, 14 predicted proteins | sample EllFjometagen129_FD_203168 | JGI IMG/M metagenome (GOLD analysis project Ga0307990, IMG submission 203168) | Marine microbial communities from Ellis Fjord, Antarctic Ocean - #129 | ecosystem: Environmental > Aquatic > Marine > Unclassified | place: Southern Ocean | collected 2014-10-08
AACCAACAAAAACTTTCTCACCGACACCCTCCAATTTCCCTTAAATAAGCACTGATTACTCCTGTTTAGTATTATGGATATTTAAATTAACAAACAATTTTATAGACATAGTTTCTGTCATATGCCATATATGAAGCATGCCAAGACCGCAAATACAACGACAGATCGGATACCGACTGAATGCGACCCATTTCAAGCCGCAGGGAATCCCGATGCGCATGCTCGAAACGGTCGATCTGGCAAAGGATGAGCTCGAAGCGATTCGACTCACCGACATGGAAGGGCTTTATCACGAACCAGCGGCAAAGCAGATGGGCGTGTCGCGTCAGACCCTTGGAAATATTTTAAAACGGGCGCACAAAAAAATTGCTGAAGCGCTTATTCTGGGAAAAGCGATTCAGCTGGAAACCGCTCACCCACCGCAGATGGATGCACTACCACCACAGGCCGTAATGATGCCCCAGCGGGGCGGACGGGGCAGAGGACACTGCGGCGGACGCGGAAGAATTTAATAAAAGAAAAGGAGGCATATGATGCCATTAGGAGATAGAACAGGACCCTCGGGCGCAGGCCCGATGACAGGACGCGGCGCAGGGACTTGCGCCGGATACAACACCCCCGGTTATATTACCGGCGGCGGCGGCTTTGGCCGTGGAATGGGAATGGGTCGTGGAATGGGAATGGGCCGTGGATTAGGTATGGGTCGAGGTTTTGGACGAGGATTTGGATTCCCCGTACCGACACCCGTAGCCCCCGCAGCACCCGCCCCGCAGGCCAATCAGGCCGACACGATCAACGCGCTTAAAACGCAGATGGACCTCATCCAACAACAGATCGAAGCGCTCGAGAATCAGTAATGAAAGAAGCCGCTTTAGATCACTATAAATCCCGTCAGGGCAACTGCGCACAATCCGTTGCTCTGGCGTGGAGAGACAAACAAGAACCGGAAGCCGATCATCACGATCGGCTCTCCGGGTTTGGCCGTGGTCAAGCTCCGGAAGGAACCTGCGGCGCATTGTATGCGGCGCGCGAACTGGTCGGCAAAGCCCTCGGACAAGCTTCCAAAGATAAACTAACGACCCTCTTTAAAGAAAAGGCCGGCGGCTATACCGCCTGCCGGGATATCCGTAAAAACCGGACACTGCCCTGCACCGAATGCGTCGCACTGGCCGCCGAATTACTGGATCAACTCCATAAGGAAAATAAATCATGAAAATTGCTATCACAACCTCAGGAACAGATCTCAACGCTCCCGTCGACACACGTTTTGGCCGCGCAGCGGGCTTCATTGTCTACGACACCGAAACCAAAGCATTTGAAACTGCCGACAACTCCCAGAATTTGAACGCGGCGCAAGGAGCCGGAATCCAGACGGCGCAAAATGTCGCGGCAACCGGTGCCAAAACGGTCATCACCGGTCATTGCGGTCCCAAAGCGTTCCGGATTTTAAACGCATCTCAAATTGCAGTTTATCTGGCACAACCCGGAACCGTTCAGAACGGACTCGATCTTTTTGCTCAGGGCAAGCTGACCGAACTCAACACGGCAGACGTGGACGGCCACTGGATGTAGATAGATTTAAGTGGTTAGGGTTTAGGTTTTAAGCATCACCCTAAAGCACAATCGTTAACATTTCCGTCTCTTAAAACTTAAATTCAAAAACTTAAAACTGTATATGCAAACTTGCCTCGATTGCCTCCCCTGTTTTGTACGCCAGACCCTCGACGCGAGTCGTCAGGTATCGGACGATGTCGCTTTTCATGAAAAAGCGATGCGCGATTTGTTTCGCGATTTGGCCGATTCCGACTGGAGCGTTTCCCCGCCGGTACTAGCACAAGAAATACACCGCAAACTGCGTGGAGAAACCGGCGTCGCCGACCCGTACAAACAACAAAAAAAAGAACACAACCAATTGGCGTTGCGCTTGTTGCCAAATATTCGAAAAGAGGTCGACCACTCCGACGATCCGCTCATTAGCGCCGCCCATTTTGCCATCGCCGGCAACATTATTGACCTCGGTGCCAAGAGCGGACTGAACGAATCTGACGTGCTTAATGCCATTGAACACGCCACCGAAGAACCGCTCAAAGGCGATATCGACTCGTTCCGCAAGGCTGCCCACGAAGCCAAATCCATTCTCTACATTGCGGACAATGCGGGCGAAATTGTTTTTGACCGCCTGCTGATCGAACAGCTCGGACCGGAACGCGTGACACTCGCGGTACGCGGCGCGCCGATCCTTAACGATGCGCTCGAAGAAGATGCCCGCGCGGCAGGACTGCATGAACTGGTTCCAATCATTGGAAACGGAAAAGAAAACGATGTGCCGGGAACCGATATTAACCAGTGTAGCAAGGAATTCCTCGCTCTCTTCAACACCGCCGACCTGATCATTTCCAAGGGTCAGGGAAATTTTGAAACCCTCAGCAGCAACCCGCACCGCATTTTCTTTCTTTTCAAAGTCAAATGCCCCGTCATCGCAAAACTCTCGGGACAACCGATTAACGCTCACGTTTTAATGGAGAAACCTAAACAATGATAATAGCAACTGCATCCGGAAAAGGCGGCACCGGTAAAACGACCGTATCTGTCGCGCTGGCTCAGGCGTTTGAAACGCCCGTCTGCCTCATTGACTGTGACGTGGAGGAACCCAACAGCGCGTTCTTTCTGAAACTCAAACCCGAATCCCGGCAGGAAGTCACCGTGCCGGTTCCTCAAATCGACGCCGAAGCCTGTACCGCCTGCGGTGCCTGCAGCACGTTTTGCGTATTCAATGCCATCGCGGTCGCCGGAAAAACCGCCCTGGTTTTCCCGGAGCTGTGCCACAGCTGCGGCGGGTGCGTGAGGGTCTGCCCCGAAAACGCCATCAGCGAAGCCCCGGTTCCGATCGGAGAAATCAGTTGCGGGAAAACAGGGTCTATCACCGCGCTCGAAGGCCGTCTTCAAATTGGCAACGCCATGGCCCCTCCGCTGATCCGCGCGTGCAAAAAGGCCGCGCCAGCCGGAATGCCGGTTTTAATCGATGCACCGCCCGGCACCTCCTGCCCGATGATCACTGCGGTGACAGGAACCGACTTTGTCATTCTGGTCACCGAACCGACCCCGTTTGGTCTGAACGACCTGATTCTGGCAGTGGAAACCGTCCGTAAGCTCGGACTGAAGTACGGTGTCATTATCAACCGGTCCGATTCCGGCGACGACCGGGTCGTCCACTACTGCGAAGAAGAAGAAATCAAAATTCTGCTACAGATTCCTGAATCAAGAAAAATTGCTGAAGCCTATTCGCGCGGCGACGGTCTGCTGACCGCGGAGCCGGATCTAACCGATCGCTTCCGTGAAATCATCCGCGAAATCGAGTTGGAGACTAAATAATGAAAGAACTTGTTGTAATCAGCGGGAAAGGGGGCACCGGCAAAACCAGTGTAACCGGTTCCTTCGCCGCCTTAGCCAAAAATGCCGTACTCGCCGACTGCGATGTCGACGCCGCCGACCTGCATCTATTGCTGAACCCCGATGTAAAGGAAACTCACGAGTTTTACAGTGGATTTCAAGCGAGCATCCGTCCGGATGACTGTACCGGATGCGGAACTTGTATGGAGCTCTGCCGCTTTGATGCTGTTTCTGCCGACGGTCCCGCCTTCCGCATCGACCCGTTCGCCTGCGAGGGATGCGGAGTCTGTGTTGAATTCTGCCCGAAGAAAGCCATCGATTTTCCTGAATGTCTTTGCGGAAAGTGGTTCAAGTCGGAAACCCGCCACGGACAAATGGTACACGCCCGACTGGAAATCGCCGCCGAAAACTCCGGCAAGCTGGTCAGCACCGTACGCGAACAAGCCAAAAAAGTTGCAGAAGACGCCGGCGCCGACTGGCTGATTATCGACGGACCTCCTGGAACCGGATGCCCGGTTATCGCCTCCATTACTGGCGTGGATGCCGTACTGGTGGTGACCGAACCGACTCTGTCGGGCGAGCACGATCTGCTACGCGTTCTCCAATTGGCACGACATTTTGAAATTCCCGCTTTCATCAGCGTCAATAAATGGGATATTAATTCAGAAATGACCGCGCGGATCGAAGACGCGGCCGGTAAAGCCGGAGCCACCGTCTTAGAACGGATTCCATACGATGCATCGATCACCAAAGCCCAGATTCAGGGAAAGAGCATCGTGGAGTTCAACGACGGAGCTGCGGCGACCTCAATTAGAACCCTTTGGGAGAAGTTATGTCAGAAAATGAAGTAAAAGAACCGTCCGCCGTAAAGTTGCGGATGCAATCTATTCAACGCAAAATCGTTGTTCTGTCAGGGAAAGGCGGAGTCGGTAAAAGCACGGTCTCCGCCAACTTGGCGATGTCGCTAGCAACCAAAGGTTTTTCCGTCGGTCTGCTCGACGCCGATATTCACGGTCCGAGCGTTCCGACTCTGTTCAATTTGACCGGACAGAATGCGCAACAGATTGACGGCGTGATTCAACCGCTGGTTGTGAACGGCATCAAGCTGATGTCTGCCGGATTTCTACTCGCAGATCCCGATCAGGCGGTGATTGTGCGCGGTCCGATGAAAAGCAAAATTCTCGAACAGATGCTGGGCGACGTGAACTGGGGACACCTCGACTACCTGATTATCGACTGTCCTCCAGGAACCGGCGACGAACCGCTCTCGATCTGTCAGCTGATCGACTCGCCCGACGGCGGAATCGTGGTGACGACCCCGCAGGAAATTGCGGCAGCCGATGTGCGCAAATCGATTCAGTTCTGCCGCAAGCTCAGCCTGCCAATCCTTGGAGTTCTCGAAAACATGAGTAGCTTTATTTGCCCGAAATGCGGCGAAGAAACCTTCCTGTTTGGTAAAGATGGTGGACGCGAAACTGCAGAAAAGTTCAACGAAGCGTTTTTGGGACGAATTCCTATCGACCCGGCGGTCGGCCTATGCGGCGATGCTGGAAGCAGCTTTCTCGAACACCACGGCGAATCCGCCACGGCCAAAGCCTTTGAAAAAGCAGTCGGACTTATTGACATGGCTTTAACAATGCTACCGGACCCCGAACCGGCTACCTGCGACAAGTGTTGCAGTGGATGCACAAGCAGCGGGGCCTGTCCATCCGCTCAGAAAACGGAGGAGTAACATTCGATGAGCACGCTGAAAATCACCGTTTTAGTCGAAAACACCGCGGGAAAAAACGGGGTGCTGGCTGAACACGGTTTGTCGTATCTGATCGAGACCGGCGGCGAAAAAATTCTGTTCGATACCGGACAGGGGTTTGTGCTGGAAAACAATGTTCAGAGACTCAATCTGGATCTGAGTGATGTCAGTAGCATCGTCTTGAGCCACGGGCATTATGACCATACCGGGGGATTGCACACCGCGCTGTCCCTGATCAGCCACCCGAAGGTCTACGCCCACCCTTCAGCGGTCGATTCAAAATTCTCGCGCGATCCGGATGGCAGCCATCCGGTCGGTATGCCCGAGGTGGATCGGTTGGCCCTTCAGCAAGCCGATTGGATTCGGGTTGAAGCGCCTACAAAACTACCGTGCGGACTGCGGCTGACCGGACCGATCCCCCGGGTAACCAATTTTGAGGACACGGGCGGCGCGTTTTATCTAGATGCCGAATGCACCGTACCGGATGAACTACCAGATGATCAGTCCGCGTTTATTGAAACGGAAAACGGCACCGTTGTCATCCTGGGGTGCGCCCATTCCGGCGTGATCAATACGTTGCTCTATATTCGCTATATAACGGACAACCACCCCATTCATACTGTCATCGGCGGTATGCATCTGATCCATGCCGATGCCAACCGAATGGATCGCACGATTGAAGAGCTACGCGAGTTGAACATACAACAACTGATTCCGTGCCACTGCACCGGCCTGCCCGCCGTCGTGCGGATGTGGAACGAATTTCCGGGCAAATGCCGCCCGTGTCTTGTCGGCACAACCCTTTCAATCGAGGTACAATTATGAGTCATATTTTCGGGCCCGTTCCATCCAGACGTCTCGGACGGTCATTGGGCATCGACCTTGTCCCGTTCAAAACCTGTTCGTACGACTGTCTCTACTGCCAGCTTGGGCTAACCACTAACAAAACCGTTGAACGACGCGAGTGGATTCCGCTGGACGAAGTCCTGGAGGAACTGAAAGAAAAGCTACTTACCAATCCGGACTGGATCACCCTCAGCGGCTCCGGCGAGCCGACGCTCTACTCGCGACTCGACGAGTTGATTGACGGAATTCACGCCATCAGCGATGTCCCCGTAGCCGTTCTGACTAACGGATCGATGCTGGGACAGCCGGAAGTACGCAAACAGATTATAAATGCAGACCTGGTGATTCCGTCACTGGACGGCGGGAGCCAATCGGTATTCGAAGCCATTAACCGCCCCGCTCCAGAGATCACATTTGACACCATGTTGAACGGTTTAATCCGCTTCCGGGAAGAATTTTCTAATCCAATCTGGTTGGAAATTCTTCTGTTAGAAGGAATCAACACCACCGATGAGGCCGTACGCGATCTGGTCGACTGCACCAGCCGGATCAAACCGAACCAGATTCAACTCAATACCGCCACACGACCGCCCGCGGACAATCGGGCCGCCGCCGTCAGCAAAGAACGGATGGAACAGATTGCCAGCCAGTTCAGCCCCGTTGCGGAAATCATCGCCGATTACCGCGGCGTTCACGCGCAAACCGATTTTAAAAACCTGAAAAATCATGTGCAGGAACTGCTCAGCCGCCGCCCCTGTACTTTGGATGACATCACACACGGACTGGACATTCACCGCAACGAAGCGGTTAAATATATTGAAGAACTTCAAGCGGCCGGCGTGCTGACGACCACCCGTAACGGCGACCGGACATTTTACAAAACAACGAAGAAAGGAACTGACTCTTGAATACCATTCGACTCTACACCAGCAAAAACTGCCCGATCTGCGAGCAAGTAAAAACCGCCCTGAAAGATCTGCCACATACTCTTTTATCCGCCGAAGATAACATGGACGATTTAGTTAAAGAAGTGACCGCCCGCGGCCTCGATCACAAACAGATTCGTCAGGCACCCGTAATGATCGTTCCAGGTTGCGATTTGGTCTGGACCGGCGCAGACTGCCTGATCGCCATTGAAGAAAAAGAATGGGAAGGATAACCGCTATGCAGACACACACACTTTTCTTTTCACCGACCCAAACCGGAGCCACCGTTGCACAGGCCGTAAAAAACGGACTAAAGGCTTCCTCGGGCGAATCCATCGATATCACCAAAGCCGCTGTTGAAAAAACATTCGGCGCGGACGATACCGTAATTGTCGCCATGCCGATCTACGGCGGACGCCTCCCGAAAGTCGCAGTAGAACGCTTTAAGGCGATTCACGGCAATGGAGCCAAAGCCGTCGCCATTGCTATCTACGGCAATGCAAACGCCGGTGACGCACTACTTGAATTGACCGATATTTGCAAAGAACAGGGCTTCGAGGTCATCGCAGCCGCAACCTTTATTGGCGAACACTCCTTCACCATGAAACAGTTTCCGATCGCCGTGGGCCGTCCCGACGCAGCCGATCTGCAAAAAGCGGCTGACTTTGCCGGACTCATTCAGAAAACACTCGACGCAGAAGGCCCTCTCACTCCGATAGAAGTGCCCGGGACTCATCCGTACAGCAAAGACGCCATGAATCTACCCGGCGTTTCCGCCACCGGAACTATTTTAGAGAATTGCACCCGCTGCGGCCTGTGCGAAACCTTCTGCCCGACCGGCGCCATCACGATGACCCAAGACGGCCCGCAGACCGATGGCTCCAAATGCATCTGGTGCGCCGCATGTGTCAAAGCCTGTACCAGCCACGCCCGCGTCTTCGTTCTACCAAAAATTCAAGAAATTTCTGAAAAGCTCTACACTAACTTTCAAACCCGCCAAGAACCCAAATGGTTCCTCGCTAATAAATAAGGAAAACCCCCATGAAAATCGCAATCCCCTGCGCCGAAGGAAAACTCTGTTTACACTTCGGGCACTGTCAAAGCTTTGAAATTGTAACGGTTGACTCGGAAAACAAAACCATCTCCGCCAGTGAACCCATGACCCCGCCGGCGCACGAACCGGGCGTCCTGCCCGCTTGGCTCGGTGAACTGGGTGTCAATGTGATTATTGCCAGCGGCATGGGCCAGCGCGCCCAGCAACTGTTCACGCAACAGAATATTAAAGTGGTTGTAGGGGCCCCCTCCACGGCACCTAAAGATCTGGTCACAGCCTATCTGAATGACACGTTGCAGTCCGGCGAAAATATTTGCGACCATTAAGGATTCCAATGCTTGGGAAAAACGACCCGGGTTTTCTAAGCATTGGAAACCCCGCTTCTTCGAATCAATCTCCAAAAAAAAGACGCAATGAAAAAAATTGGCATTATTCGCTGTCAACAAACTGAAGACCTCTGCCCCGGAACCACTGACTTCAAAATTGCTGCTACGGGGAAACTGGCATTTGAAGAAACCGGCCCTGTTGAAATCGTTGGCTTTGTGTCTTGTGGCGGATGTCCAGGCAAGCGCGCAATTTCCAGGGCACAAATGATGGTGGATCGAGGAGCGGAGATCCTTGTATTTGCCTCGTGCATCAGTAAAGGAAACCCCATTGGTTTCCCCTGCCCTCATTTTACAAACATGAGGGATGCTGTTATTAAAAAAATAGGGCCTGATATTCAGATAATTGAATGGACTCATTGAACCGCCCTTTCCTGCCATTCAGACAAGGCCGGTCGCTACAGCAAAATGAATGTGTTTAATACAGAGATTGATCGATACGAACAATGGTTCAAAAAACACCCTTTCACTTATCAATCTGAACTAACCGCCATTCGAGCCCTACTGCCGGAATCGGGATACGGATTAGAGATCGGCACCGGGACGGGGCGGTTCTCAATTCCTTTTGGAATCACTGAAGGGGTTGAGCCCGCCGTTGCCATGCGGGAAATCGCCGTAAAACAAGGAATCCATGTTGTTGATGCCAAAGCGGAAGCCCTGCCCTACAAAGATTCTGTCTTCGACTTTGCCCTAATGGTCACCACGATCTGCGTTATCGACGATCCCCTGCAGGCGTGCCGCGAAGCAAAAAGGGTGCTGAAACCCGGCGGACGGCTGATCATCGGGCTGGTAGATCGCGCCAGCCCGTTGGGCGAACAATATGAAACCCGCAAGGCCCAAAACCCATTCTATCGCGATGCCCATTTTTTTTCTGCAAAAGAAATTATTCAACTGTTGAATCAAACCGGTTTCGACTCGGTCCATTGCCGCCAAACCCTCTTTCACTCCAAAGAACAACAACAAGCACCGGAATCGGTTTTGGAAGGATTCGGCCAAGGCGGCTTCGTCGCCATCGCGGGAGACCGGATAGGATTAAACAAATCGAGCGGCACCTGAAGCCCCACCTCAAAAACAAGAGACTAACAGGCAAACTGTCGTAGCGACGCGCCCCCCATTACTCATGAAAAAATTTAAATCCGGACACGTGCTGGCGGTGGCTGCGGCGCACCTTCTACACGACACCTACACCTCATTCTTCGCTCCGCTCCTGCCCCTTCTAACCGAAAAACTCGGCTTCACCTATGCGGTGGCCGGACTGCTTTCGGTTGTTCAGCGGATTCCCTCCCTGTTCAATCCGTTGATTGGGCTCATCGCGGACCGGATCGTGATTCGCTCCGCGATTGTCATCTCACCCGTTGTTTCAATTATCGCGATGAGCCTGTTGGGGTGGGCCCCTTCGATTACCCTGCTAGGCGTCCTGTTTTTTACCAGCGGCATCAGCGCGGCGGTGTTCCATGTCACGGCTCCGATTTTGATGCGACAGGTTTCCGGCGACCGCATTGGAAAAGGCATGAGTTTTTTCATGTTCGGAGGCGAAATGGCCCGGACACTGGGCCCGCTACTCGTAACCGCAGCCGTTTCCTGGTGGGGACTCGAAGGAACCTGGCGTCTCATTCCGTTTGGATTGGTGGCCTCCCTGCTTCTGTTTATCAACCTGCGAACCATCGATAAAAACCTGATTCGGAAACACCAGAAATCAGACCAGACCTCCGTTAGGGATACGCTCAAAAAAACGGCTCCGTTTTTCGGAACCATTGCGCCCATTCTGATGTTCCGCGGCTTCTCAAAAACGGCCGTCACGCTCTTTCTCCCCGCCTATCTGGTCCACTCGGGATACTCCCTGAAAATGGCGGCCGCAGCGCTGGCCTTTCTTGAACTGGCGGGCGCAGGCGGCGTGCTTCTTGCCGGAAGTTTGTCGGATAAAATCGGACGGAAAACCGTCCTGCTGTTCATCATGATTCTCAGTCCACTGCTCCTTTACCTCTTCACGCTGACGTCTGGAATCGGACAATGGATTTTGCTGGGACTGATGGGGCTGATCATCTTTTCGCCCACACCGGTATTCATGGCTATGATTCATGACCTAAACTCCGACCGGCCGTCCTTTATTAATGGAATTTTCATGACGCTCAATTTTATCGCTGGTTCCAGTGCCGCCCTGTTTGTTGGAGCCTTCGCCGACCGCATCGGGTTTACAGCAACCTATCAGATCACTGCGGCAGTCAGCCTGCTCGCCATCCCCCT
>Ga0307990_1004240_pt1 | contig 10591 bp, 10 predicted proteins | sample EllFjometagen129_FD_203168 | JGI IMG/M metagenome (GOLD analysis project Ga0307990, IMG submission 203168) | Marine microbial communities from Ellis Fjord, Antarctic Ocean - #129 | ecosystem: Environmental > Aquatic > Marine > Unclassified | place: Southern Ocean | collected 2014-10-08
AATGTCATTTGGGTAGGTCTGCCTGCCATGAAAGTCATAGTTTCTTCATCGGTAAGCATCGTGCCATCACCATCAGAATCAATTTTTGCAGTAATCAGACCTGTTCCTGCCTGAGTGCCTGCATTTAAGAATGCTCTTGCCGACCCATTGGAAGTTATAGTAGTTACAGAATTTCCAAGATAAGTATTATCAGTTGCACTTGTCTGGAAATATCCTAACTCAGTTTCAAAAGTAATGGAAGTTCCATTGGGAACCACGCCAATTACGTTAGCTGCAGAAGCTAAGATAGTCCTTACAATATTAATAGTGATCTCATTACTAACAACATTCAAATTCAATTCAATAACTTCCGGTTGAGGTGCGATCACTACAGAAATGGTTGTATCAGTTACGCCAACAAAAGCATCAATACTACAAGTACCAAGGATACCAGCATCCCAGAAAGTTGTTGATGCAATACCACTGGAATCTGTAGTTACATGAGTAATAATATTACCAATATCGGCTCTAAAAAACACATCTTCATTTGTAGCGGGAAAACCATCCTGATCCTGTACCGTAACTACAATATCACTGGAAGTGATACCATTATCAAGATAAATTATACCAGGTGTTGCAGCGATTCTTACGATTTGTAAATGAGGGTTAGAAAGAATCTCAACTGAATCCCGCATGGTCTGTTTTGTATCATTTCCTTCAATATAGGCATCTATATGAGCCATTCCCACCAGTCCATTATCATTAAATGAGGTGAGGGCTACACCAAAATCATCCGTATATACTTTCCCTTGAATAATTCCTAAATCTGCTTTAAATGAAACTGGTATTCCTGCTGCAGGAAATCCTTGATTATCTTCTACTGTCACTCTTACGTCAGCAGAAGTAGTTACTTCTTGATCTGCGTACAGAGAATTAGGGCTTACATTTATAGAAGTGATCTCATAATTTATTCCATCACCTTCTCTGGAATCGCAACCCGTTAACAGCAGAATTGCCGGGATAATAACAGCTAAAAGTATTACCCTTGCTTTCTTCATATTCATTTTTACTCCTCTTCGATTTCTTCTTTTAAAATTCGCTTATCCAGTCTATCATCTGTTAATTTATAATTGTAAACATCATTGATATCAACAATACGCGGAGTAATCTCTATTATCAGATCAGTCTTTTCCATCGTCACGCTTTTATGTTTGAATAAACCACCAATGTATGGTATTTCGCTTAAAAATGGCAGATTACTGTTAGTTGTGATTATATTAGTAGATAATAAACCTCCAACAATTATTCTATGTCCATTAGGAACTGTTACTGTTGAGGTGATCTTACGCACTTTAGTACGAGGAATCCTGCCTTGGACAAGTTCTGTTACAGAACTAACTTCTGGTTCAATAGTAGTTGTGATCTGATTGTCACGATTTACTTTTGGTTGAACTCTCAGCATAATACCGACTTCTTCACGTTCCACCTGAACCTCATCATCTTCATCTCTCACTACATAAGGTACTACTTCACCTATATGAATATAACCTACTTCTCCATTAAGAGCTGTAATGTGAGTATCAGTGAGTAATTCAGCAGCATTATTTTCCAGCAGAAAATCAAGTGTAATGTCAAAGGCAGATAACTGACGAGAGAAATGACCAATGTCATTTAATCCGTCGATCTTCTGGAAATACTGATCTTCTGGCAATATATCATAATCTTGTAAACTTCCATGAGGAATTGCCCCGGTGTCTTCAGAATAACCATAAGGTAAACCAATTCCATTGGCACTAATAGGATCTTCTGCAATTATAGTAGTAAGCTGGTTTAATCTTTGCCAGTCAATACCATATTTTTCAGCTTCAGTTACATGTACTTCAATTAACCGGGCGCGAATTTCAATTTGTTTTTGAGGTACATCAATTTCTTCAATTCTTTTGATAGTTTCAGCATACGTGTTTGGATTAGCTCTGATTATTAAGGCATTCTGTCCTTCTATTTCAGAGAAAATACCGGGCATACCTTTCATGGCATCCACTATCTTCGTTGCTTCAACATAATTAAGATGAACTACATAAGTGCGTTCACCAATTTCTTCATCGATCTTCTTTTTATCGCCAACGATAAAAGTGTTTTCTCCAATCAGCCGGTAAGATAAACCTACTGATTTTACTACCAGTGAAAGTGCCTGTTCAATGGGAACATCTTTAAGATGTATGGTTATCTTCTTATCTGCAGCAGAATCCTGATCCTTACTTTCTTCTGTCGCCATGGCTAAAACTATGTTACAGTCACTCATCTGAGCCATTGTTGCGATAATATTGGAAACCTTCCCATCCGTTGCATCAAGGCTAATCTTGTTATCTAATAAATCAGCACCAGCAAATAATGATACTGACCCTGCAAGCAGAATTAATATTATGCTAAAAGATAACGATGCTTTAATGTTGAATGATTTCATTTATACTCCTTTGATACTTATTTACCAATTGTATTCTCTTTTTGATTTGGCTTTGTTTTCAGTTTTAAGTTTTTCTGGTTTGGGAGGAATTTTACTCAGCTTCATGTCATAATCCTTACCATTATACTTGTAAGTGATCACGCCAGGTTGAATATCAGTAATCTGACCTATAGCTCCTGAGGAAAAGTCATTTCCCAATGCGAACTTATCACCAATCCCATAAAGAGTCGTCATCCCTTTATAGCTGATAGAGGCTTTTTTCTCGCCAATTTCTGGTAGTATCGTCATTTCAAGACGTACCAGGCTTTCTACTTTCTCGCGCCATTGCTTTTCCAGATCCTTTTGCGTTTTCACGATCAAATTCTGTTCCAGAGGGTCTTTCTCCACGTTGAAATAGAAGTTTTTTCGATCGCTTATCGAGGAATCAATCTCCTGGATCTGTTGAAGCAGCTTTTCGCCCAGACCCATCTTTTTATACTTGGAATCCTCAGGTACTTCTATGATCTTCTTATACAAAGAAGATGTTTTGATCCCAAAGGCTAAAAGCAGAATCACCACAAGTACAATGACAAAATCTTTCAAATACTTTTGTTCCACTTTATGCCTCCTTTATAATCTTAAATGTTGAGAGCTCGATAGTTACCTTATAGCGAGTATCAGCCCCAGCACTAATTACTTCTGACTTTCCACGAGCCTGATATTGCACTACATCAAGAGTTTTGATCTTGATTATATTGTCCAATGCTTCCATGTCAGTCAAAAATTTACCTAACTGCACAAATGTGCAATTCAATTCCATCGTATATAGATGTTCCAGAAAACTCCCATTTAATGAAGAAATGTCTTTGTGTGAATAATTTACAATTGGGAATTTATATTTTTCAGCTATATCGTAAAGTTGTTTGGTAAAAGTACCAATTTCATCTGCATCAAATTTCTTATCTGTTGTGATACTACCCAAGATTACTCGGGACACTTGACGCAATTGCTCATTGAGCACTTTGGCACTATTTAATTTTTCTTGTTCGACCTTTATCCTTTCATCATATTTTTCAATGCTACTAATCTTATCAGAGATAATCTGTGTACTGAAATGGAAAAACAGAATAGAGACCATGATCATTATTGCGAGTAAAATTAAGTAATGTTGTCTCATTGTCTCCTCCTTTTTGTTGTAACCGCTCCTTCATGAACACAGTCAATCTGGAATCTGATAATCTCTACATCCTTTTCATAATCACGCATTGATTTTACGAAATATATCTCATCAAAATCACCGCTAATCTGAGAATTACTCTTCAGATTCTCAATGAATTCATTGATCAGATCAAATTCTTTCTCATTTTTATCTAACCGGGTAATACCAAAAATACTCAGTACATCACTCTTGAATGAAAAATTTGTGATCGCAATCTTGTCACTTGTCTTTTCTGACAATGCTACAAGTTTCTTTGACCAGAAAATTCTATCAGTACTGATCTCTGCAATATTGGTCAAGTCCTTAGAGGATAAATACTGATCATTCTCTTTATAAGACTTGATCTCCTGTTTGATATCTGCGAGGAGTTGACTACGGTTATCAACCTTGCGAGCCATAATACCATTATAATATAAAACTACACCGTAAATAACTGCAGTTAATACTATAAATACCAACGCTGTAGTCCTGAACGTGCGTTGCTCTTTGCGTACAGCTTGCTTCAGTTCACCGTATTTGTTTAAGTTAATCTTAAAAAATAGCTGGTTCATATCATCTCCTCTATTCCGGTCTCATTGCCAGACCCAATGCCAGCGCCAACTGAGGATCCTGTGCATCAGCATATTTATCTGCACCATCAATTTTCTGCATGGGATTGAATAATTCCGTTGGAATATTCAATTGTTCTGAAAAATATTCAGGTAAACCTTTCAGTTTTGCAGTGCCACCCACTAACAGTATTTTCCGGAAATCACTGTCTCCGGCTTCCTTTACATAAAATCTCAGTGAACGCTTTACTTCCATTGCAATCTGCTCAATAGTCGATTTCTCTGTGATGTCAAGCGCCAAAAGCGACTCTTTACTGCTAACTTTTTCCAGAGCTTTTACACCTAATTCCTTTTTCATCTTCTCAGCTTCTTCAAATGAACACTTGTAAAGCTTTGCCAAATCCTTGGAAAGATGATAGCCACCCCAGGCAATATCACGTGTAAAGAATTTTGCCTTATTGCTGTAAACCACCATATTGGTCTTATATGCACCTATATTTAAAAGCACATAAAGCCCATCTTCATCTATGGTTGTTAATGCAAAACTATTGGCTACGGCTAATGACTCCAGATCCACTACATTCGGTTGAAGTCCTCCAGCACTTAGTATCTGTGAATGCTCATTCAACAAAGATTTTGTGGTAGATGCAAGCAGAATATTCATATTATTCGTCTTTTCTTCCACATTTAATACCTGATAATCGAGAACCATTTCTGATCCACTGATCGGCAGATGCTTCTTTGCTTCAAAGAACAAGGCAGATTCAAGCTCATCATCAGGCAGAAAAATTGTCTTGATCTGCTTAATGCTGGTATTATCTCCACCTACGGAGGTTACCAGATGCTTCACCTTTTTGGGGTTGATCTTCAGCGACCGCAACATTCCGGTTAAAACTGGAGCAAATCTGTCATTCATTAAGTCTGACTGATTATGCTCCAATCCTTCCGGTATGGTTGACCTGATAGCATAATTCACTAGTTTATAACCTTCATGAACATGCTTCAGATGAACCAGCTTGACGCTGTGAGTACCTATATCAAGCCCTATTGACTCTTTAATCTTATTCAGTTTTTTCTTCTTCGCCATATATCTCACCTGTTTTTAAATTAAAATTCATTATATTTTCTAAACGCATTTCTACGCTACCGATATTAATTTCCGGGAGGAACTTTCATTGTCCAGCCAGTTGAACTGTAGAACAAAGATGAGTTACCCATCCCTTCATAAACCTGGGGATAATCTGGTGGTAACATACCATAATCTATCCTATCATCCCAGTTATAATCTTTTGCATACCCTGTTGGGCCATGGGTTCCATCATATTGCCAGCCATGAATGTCCCAATCCGTTTCATTTGCATGATTATTAGGATCCGATCCCGATCTGTGCACAAATCCACGGCGAAACTGCTGAACTCCACCATACATGTGGATAGTACCCCGTTCTCCCATACCACTATTAGCAGCTTCAGGCCAAACCGGATTATACCAGGGCCAGTCTTCTCCATAAGGAGCAGTAGTGCCATTGCCATAAGCGGGATCTTCGTAGGGATAACCACAGGTGTTGAACCCACTGTTAGGCACAGGAGCTCCTCCATGGAACTGAAATCCCTGATTGCCACTCCAGTAGGGTGAAGGTGGGAAAATGAATTTATGAAAATCAGGATAATCAACTTGCCATATATTCCCACTAGGTAGTTGTAAAGTAAATGGCTCTGTTGACCCATGAGGATGCTGATAATAAAATGAGAATATTCCCTCATAATGAGTGTTAAGATTAGCATATAAATCCCTGTCACCATCACCAATAGCAGCAAAACAACCATAAAGATAAATGCTGTTTACGTTTGGTGATTGTACCTGAAATTCGTTGTCAGGATCAACATTCTTATACTGAATATAGATCCTTTCCTCGGATACCAATCCTAACATATCTTGATTAATACCTTCATCTGGAGGATCACCAGGAGTTACACTGTCATAGGTTAAGTCATTGGTTATGAATATTGTTTCAGCACAACCCCAGGTCATTTTACCTGTTACATGGCCTTCGATCCACATTTCACAATGACAAAATGCTGAATTGTTTTGTAATGAAATATCAAAAGTCGCATCATCCCAGACAACCTTTTTTACATCAATGTAATTTGTCCAGATAGAATCACCTACTGTGATATTGGGATGCGCAGCATCAGGAAATGAATTACGAACCATGAATGTATCTCGTTCAGTAATAATATCTGCATATCTGCAAATCGCGTTAGAGCCATCAATTTTCACATAGCATATATCACGATTAATAGAATTATCCATAATGTAACCATTCGTTCTGATTCCCACTGCATTGCCTGCTGAAATATTTATATATGATGAATTTTCAATATAGCCCCCTAAGAAAATATCGTCCATCGGGGCTGAGTACTCTGCTGGTTGGCCAGTTGCATAGTCTATAATTCTGCCATTAGTTGTAACCAGTGCTTCAAAGGTAGGCCAACCACCGTTATAACCACCACCTCCATTCTGAATCCAGATATCATCATTACTGTGCACAGGTCCATTCAGAACATCAGGACCCCAGAATTTCACTGGATCGTTGTTAGCATATTCGTCATTTTCTGACGCTTCATACATTGTAAAATATTGGTACTGTGCCAGACTTTTTCCTGATAGCTGACTTTCTGCATATCTGCGAACAGGTGAAATTTTGTAATCAGCACCACCATATTTCATAGGATATGATTCATTTGCAAGACCACGTTTTACTGTTATTAATGTGGGACCAATTCGTACTGTACCATTATTTAAAACATTCTGATTATCTATTTTGTAAGTAGTTGTCTTTCCATTATTCTTTACTTGTACATTGTGATCGCTATTAGGTAAAAAAGCAGGACTTATCTGCATTATAAAACCTGTACGCATTTGCTCTGATCTCAGCAGGCTCTCTACCTGAAGTATATCATTATCATATCGTACCTGCATATTATCAAACCTGACCATTCCAATCAAAGAGATTGTGGAAATACTGGTTATCAATATCACAATTACAGCAGTACTTAATAGCAGGACAGCACCTTTTTCACTTAATAAAAGTTTTTTCATTTTGCCTCCTGCCCTAAATTTCCAATGGAGTGGGAGTATTGCCCATAAATACTTTAGTGCTGTAATTTATAGTTTTTGTATTTATGCGCAAATCCTCATCAGCTGATTGTCCATTACTACGCTCGCGAAAGCGTACTCTTGCTTCCAGATTTATTCCAAGTAATCGAACATTTCCGTTACTATCTGCTTCCAGTGAGGTGAAAACAGAAGAATTATTAATTATTCGATATTTTAAAACTCCGTCTATTCGTTTATCCACTGCAGGGAATATCCATATATCTCGGGAATGAGTCACAGGTGAATAAAACATGGCTGTACCATAATTACCACGAAGTTTCATTACCCCACTGCCATCGATAGAAAATTGACTCTCTATCGGGTACCGTGGATCGGTATCAATCTTCATGGTTATCTTGCTTCCATTTGCACCTATTTTAGTCTGATTAGCGGATAATAACCCGTTCAATGACTGACCGCGAGTATTGATGCCACCCTGAACATAGCCGTATCGCATTGTCTCTATCGCTTGAAAAAGATCATCCTGGAGTTTTAGGTATTCTTTCAAATCCTGGTAGGCGGCAGTGAAATTAAGCACTGACATCGCCAATACAGCAAACACTATTATACCTAAAGGAAGTGAAGCAATCATGTCCGGTAGCAAAATACCACTTTCGTTATGTATTTTCTTGAACATTATAAGTTACTCCTTTTCCAGTAATAATCTTCCTTGATCATGATACTATGGCTCTTATTCTGAATACTGGTCATACTTGAAGTAGGCTTTTCTTTCCATCTTACAGTAACCTTTATCTCGTCTTGATAAATGTTAGCTAATCCTGATACACTATAAGGATTACCATTAGTTGATGATTCTACGATTACTGAAGCTCTTGTCACCTTGCCATTATTGTTCTCCAATGTTACTGATTCTGTCCTTGAAGATATCCTTGGTCTTGCATTTGTACCAACATTCCGATTATCACACTTGATCTTATCAAGATAACCTTGAGCAATAAGCAATGCACTGCGTTGATGATAATTCAAATCCGCCTGTGCCCGAGCATATTCAATGGACATGAACAATCCCAATATGGCTACCGATACTATAAGCATCATCGCCAATACGCTAATCAATCCAAAGCCAGATTCATTACGTATATCTACTACTTTTTTCATTAGAAACCTACGCCGGTCGCAAACATCTTGGGATTATCTGCAACCTGTTCCGCTACGGTCCTATCGATCAATCCGTTCATTACATGATTGTATAATGATTGATCTACGGTTTGCATACCTTCTTTGGTTCCACTCTGGATCACTGAAGGTATCTGGTATGTTTTTTCTTCACGAATCAAATTTCGCACAGCTGTATTAGCTATCATGATCTCCAGTGCAGGAATACGCCCATCAATATCTTTACGTGGTAATAGGGTCTGTGCCACTACTGCCTGCAAAGATTCTGATAGCATTGATCTTACCTGCCCCTGCTGTTCCCTTGGGAACATATCAATAATACGGTCAATTGATTTTGTTGCACTTGATGTATGCAATGTTGCCAATACAAGATGACCCGTTTCTGCAGCGGTCAATGCCAGTGACACTGTCTCAAGATCACGCATCTCTCCCACAAGGATCACATCCGGATCCTCACGCAGAGCTGAACGCAATGCTGCAGTAAATGACCATGTATCATGTCCTAATTCACGCTGATTTATCAGCGAATTCTTACTCTCATGCACAAACTCGATAGGATCCTCAATAGAAATTATATGGCACTGTTTCTTTTCATTCACATGGTCTATCATTGTAGCCAATGTGGTTGATTTGCCACTTCCTGTAGGACCCGTTACCAGTATCAAACCTTTCTGGCGTAATGCAAGCCTTGATAATATCTCCGGAAGATGAAGCTCTTCCAAACTCTTTATCTCATTCGGAATTACTCGAAAAGCGCATGCTCTTCCATTCACTTGATGAAAGGCATTTACACGAAATCGAGTCAGATCATCCAGTTTTGTGGAAAAATCAAATTCCAGCCGTTCCAGAAAAAGGGTCTTTTGACTCTCATTCATGGTTGAGAATATTAGCTCATCAACATCATCTTGACTCATTACTGGCATATTCAGCTTCTTCATCCGTCCATAAACCCGCACCATCGGTACTGAACCAGCACTGATATGAAGATCCGATGCTCCTGCATCTGCTGTAAATTGTAGTAATTCCTTTATGGTCAAAGCTTGCCTCCGATTAATCGATGTTTTCTTGTTGTTCTTCCTGATCGATTCCGTAGCCATGGTAAGAAGCTTCTTCTACATCATACCAAACCTGTTTTCCTTCCCCTGCTGGAAAATCACTTGTAGAAGTAGCTATGTACTTAGATGGGGGACTTCCGATAACTTCAAATTCCCAGTTCTTTTCGGTTGCGTTACCTAATTTTGCGTCCATTAAAGCATCTTCTACGGCATAACCTTCGGTGGTGCCATAAGTCTGATACTGTACACGAAAAGCACTGCGGATCGCTGCAATAGCGCTTTGAGCTTCAGTAGCTCTTGCCTTGTTTACATAACTCATGTAAATTGGTACTGCGATTGCGGCAAGGATAGCAATAATTACTACCACTACCAATAACTCAATTAAACTGAATCCTTTTTGGTTCTTTAACTTCATCAACATTCTTCCTCCTTATTGATGATACTATCTTTATTTTGATATAATATTCTATAGCAGAATATGTTCCAATTCTCTAAATTCTCATTACTTTTGATAGAAGAAAAATAATTTCCCCCTTTTTTAGCTTCATATTACCTCTTTACAATCACCTGACTTCATTTCTCTTATCTCCAGATGCCATTTAGGGTGCATCCACGAATTATTGTCAATAAAAAATTACTTTAAGTACCCATTGCCTGACTATTGACCCTTCGCTTTATTTAGATTGCAAAATTGCTCTTTTGTCTCTTTACTGTCTATAACTTTCTTTACACCCTGTCTGTTTTGTTGACAACTCTGGTAACAATAAAAACACCCCGTCCTTTCCAGAACGGGGCTGATTCTATTTCCAAGGATAATAATATTACTTCATTAATACCATTTTTTTCGTTGTTGTATAATCACTGGTGCTGAACTTATAGAAATATACACCACTACTTACTGGCGTGCCAGAATCATCTCTACCTCGCCAACTTACTGTGTGCTCTCCAGCTTCCTGATTTTCTGAAATAAGAGTTTTCACTATCTGTCCACGGACATTATAAATTGTTAAATTTACGATCCCAGCATGCTGCATGTTAAACATGATCTCTG
>Ga0307990_1004241_pt1 | contig 10590 bp, 4 predicted proteins | sample EllFjometagen129_FD_203168 | JGI IMG/M metagenome (GOLD analysis project Ga0307990, IMG submission 203168) | Marine microbial communities from Ellis Fjord, Antarctic Ocean - #129 | ecosystem: Environmental > Aquatic > Marine > Unclassified | place: Southern Ocean | collected 2014-10-08
GTGTCGAGCATCGCTCGACCTCTTTGAATCTTCCACGGCTCTGTGCACCATAGCCTCCGGCGACGGTGCATCCCCACAGGCTCTTTAAGAAACAGGCTCTTTAAGAAACCGCACTCACGGCCAGAAGGCCGTCAAATAGTGTGGCCTTCCTCACGCGGCACCGCGCCGCGTAGACGGTCGTCCACATGCGCCGCCGATAGGCGGCTCTCAGATCCACGCGGGCAAGAGAAGAGACGGAACAATCGGTTGAACTCGCAAGCTCGTATCACCCCCAGGAACGACGGCGCCTTTTGCGGCCCTGTTCACTACGTCCCTCCGTTCACGTGACCGCCAAATGCCCCCACGTTCCTGCACCGGCCTTATGATCCCCCAGCGAGCGCAGAGCACGGCACTTGCAGTCATGGAATACCATCATTGCAAGCCGAGATGATCGGCCGCCGTTAAACATCCCCTGATACCCTATGTTGAACGGCAACCAATCATCACGGACAGCGGCACTCTGCACATCGCCGCCCCCAATACCCCCTGACTTCAGTGGGCGAGGTCGGTCAGCCAACGATTAATCCCTCGTACGTCGGCAGCCTCTCCAGGGAATCGCAATAGCGATGTTGTTTTGAAAATCCCACAACCCACCCCAAGCAGAAAGCCTAACTCACGCGAGCGGACATCCGTTTCCAAGTATTCAACTGCTGTCCGCTCCGGTGATCTGGCTTGTCAAACCACCAGCAGGACAACCCCCTAAACCCGGTTTTCATGGAGCGGCCAACTTCAACCCGCAAACGAAGCGGGCACAAGTCAACCGCTCAACCTTTCCCCCACAGCTGTCATGCCTGTTGCGGAGATATGAGAGCAACAGTCACGCCAGCCCCGCAAAAGCCAATCGGAATGCCCCCGGCGGTTATCCGGCAACGGATCAGCGCAGATCACGAATAAGTGAACTGCTCCGAATCGCAGCCGGTTTTAATGAAAGTACGGAACCGGAAAAGAAACCGGATCCGAACTTTAAGAAGCCTTCGTCAATCAACGGTCATTCGACAAAGCAAGCGGGGGTCGTGCGTGAGCGCGTTGAATCAGTGCTACCGCACTGAGCCACCGCGACCCCCACCCGCCCGGCAAGTTCGCTTGTTCGGCGCCGTGTCCGCTTCGCGTCCACGAGCACCGCCCTGCGCTCTCATGCCCCCGCTTCGGAATGCAAGGGGCTTCCACCTTCGAGAGATAGATTCGGCGTGACAAGACGCCGAGACAAGTCGGAAGACCGGTTAGGATGGCCACTTCGTAGGAAACCATCTTCAAACTGCGCGTCACCTATATCCTGATCCCGGTGGTGCCTTTTTCTGTGGCGGTGATCGTTTTGAACCGCTTCCCGCTGACGCATGAAATGATGAGCGACGTTCGCCTCAAACTCGACGAGCGGCATGCGGCTTTGCCGCAGAATAGCGAATAATGAATATTTGAGCGCAGAATTGATGAGTATTGATAGTAGAACGAGCGTATCGCTTGTTCATGAGAAAGCGGTACGCTTGCTCTATTTCTACAATGCTTGGAAGCTTTGTCGCAATAGTACAGCCGCTTGTCGCAATACTTAAGGTCGTGCCTTGTGTTTTAGGGTTATAGTAAATACTTCTTAATTGCAGAAAGAAGATTATATGGATTTGAAAAAACAATTTAAAAACCCGGGTGTGGAATGGCGGGGCAAGCCATTCTGGAGCTGGAACGGGAAGTTGGAGAAGGGCGAGCTCCTGCGCCAGATTGATGTGATGAAGGAGATGGGTATGGGCGGGTTCTTCATGCACTCGCGCACTGGCCTTGAAACTGAGTATCTTGGCGAGGAGTGGTTCGAGCTGATCAATGCCTGCGCGGATTATGCTGAGACCATTGGCATGGAAGCGTGGCTCTACGACGAAGACCGTTGGCCCTCCGGCCTTGCCGGCGGGATCGTTTCGCAACACCCCGAGTTCCGCCAGAAGGCTATTCTTCTCGAAATCGACCCCGAAGGGGATGGGGAAAACGTCGTTGCCGAATTCACGTGTGACCTTGACGGTGTGATTTGCACGAATCTGGGATTGGGTTCAACGCACCTGCGGTTTTCGATTACGGAGCAGGGCAAAAGCGGCTTCTACAACGGGTACACCTATGTTGATACTATGAACCGCGATGCCACGGAGGCCTTTCTAAAATGCACGCACGATAAATATGCGGCGAAATGCGGTGACCGTCTCGGAAAGTCAATCAAGGGAATTTTTACCGATGAACCGAACCGGGGCTCATTGCTGGATATGTTTGGCATGTGCCGCCCGGACGGCGACCATTGTGTGCCCTACACCCAGAAGCTGTTCGAGGAGTTCCAGTTGCGCTTCGGCTACGATCTGATCCCGAAACTGCCGGAACTGTTTCTGCAGGTCGATGGCAAGCGGATTTCGCAGGTAAAGTGGCATTTCACGGAACTGCTGCAACAGCTCTTTCTCGAAAACTATGCCATTCCCTGCAACGAGTGGTGCAACGAACACAACCTGATTCTGACAGGACACATCCTGCACGAAGACAGCCTGACGGCGCAGACGGCGATGTCCGGGTCGGTCATGCGCTACTACGAACATATGGCCGCCCCGGGCGTGGATTGCCTGGGCTCGCAGAATCGCAACTATTGGGTGGTCAAGCAGCTTGCTTCCGCCGCGCGGCAGACGGGTAAGACGCAACTGCTATCGGAGCTGTACGGGGTCACAGGGTGGGAATTCGACTTTTCCGGCCACAAACGACTCGGTGATTGGCAGGCGCTCTTGGGGATCAATCTACGCTGCCATCATCTTTCGTGGTACACCATGCGCGGCGAGGCCAAGCGCGACTATCCGGCCAGCATTCTGCACCAATCCCCGTGGTACAGTGAATACAAGCACGTTGAAGACTACTTTTCCCGCTTCGGCCTGATGATGGCGCAGGGCGAACCCGTCTGCGATCTGTTGGTGATAAATCCGGTGGAAAGCGTCTGGGCCCAGGTACATCTCGGCTGGGCTAATCAGCTGAATGCCCAGGTGGAAGCGGTGAAGAAGCTGGAAGAGCACTATGCCCAGCTTTTCACCTGGTTGCTGGAATCTCAGATCGACTTTGATTACGGCGATGAGGCGATGCTTGCGGATTTGGCATCGGTAGATGGTAAAACTCTGAACGTGGGATGCGCTCATTACAAAACTGTCCTGGTGAGTGGACTTGAAACGATTCGCGCCTCCACGCTTGCGCTGTTGAGGGAGTTTAGCGCCGGTGGTGGCAAGGTGATTGTGGCAGGCGAAGCGCCTCGATATATCGATGCCCTGGAAGAACCGCAGAACATCGAACAAGGAATTTCGAATTTCGAAGGAATATCCTGGAGCAAAAACGCCATCTGCGGCGAATTGTCGACCCCGCAGGCAACTGTTTCAGCCCCCGACATTTTTGGTCAGTTGCGCAAGACGGCAGACGGGCTAATTTTTGCCGCGCTCAACGTCAACTCGGATGAACGGCGCGAACATGCAGAGGTGCGCATCCAAACCGATCTGTCGATTGCGGAGTTTGACTGCGAAACCGGAATGGTAACGGCTGTTGAAACGCAAAATATAAACGGTTGCCAGATTTTTGAAACCGATTTTCCTAAGGGTGGTCAGAAGCTTTGGGTGGCATCTCCCGCAATGATAAACAGAGCTCAACGTCCAATATCGAAGGTCCAGGTTGCAACATTTAACAAGATTGACGGCCCTTATGATTTCTCACTGTCCGAGCCTAATGTTTGCGTGCTCGATTTTGCTCAATACCGATTCGACGACAGTGAATGGCAGGCCGTGAATGAAGTACTGAAGATCGACCAGCAGGTGCGTGATAAATACGGCGTAATGCGGCGTGGCGGCGAAATGCTCCAGCCGTGGTTCGTGGCGAAGCAACCGGTGAAAACGCTGTGCGATGTGGAGTTGTGTTTCGGGTTTAAAATGGCAGAGATGCCAGGATGGATCGATCTCGTCATTGAAGAGCCCGAAAATTTCGAGGTGGAGGTGAATGCTTCGCCGCTTTCTTTTGAGAAAGCGGAACGATGGATTGATATTGCGTTCCACCGGGTACGCATTCCCCAGGAGATGCTCCGGGAGGGCGTTAATGAAATCATCTTGAAAACCGTCTATAAGGAAAACAGCAATATCGAGGCGATCTATCTGCTGGGTGAATTTGGTGTGGAGCTCGATGGCATCACACGCCGGATTGTTTCAATGGTTGAAAAACTCAAAATTGGCGATCTGTGCGAACAGGGATTTCCGTTCTATTCCGGGGCTGTCACATACAACGTGCCGATCCCGGAAGGTGTAAACAGGCTGTGCCTGCCGGAGATCGGCGGTTCCTGCGCTAAAGTGAATCCTTCGTCTGGTCTCTCATTCGAGCCTGAGGGCTCATCCCTCAGAGTCGAAGACAGGACAGGCGGGCAGGTTATTGGATGGGATCCGTTTGAAGCCGATATTTCCGGATGCAGCGAAACCGTTGATGTTGAGGTGGTATTGACGCGCCGTAACACGTTCGGGCCATTGCATGACCAGGTCAGGAACCGTTCAGGAATCGGTCCGATGCACTTCACGACCGTGGGTGACGAATGGTCCGACGAATGCGTCTTCGTTCCATCTGGGATTTTGTCGCCGATTGAGGTAGGATGTTTTAGCGAGTTTGATTAAAAAAAAGGAGACATATAAGATGAACAAGCAGAAAAAAAAGGAGACATATAAGATGAACAAGCAGAAAAAATGGATTGCAGCGACAGCGCTGGTCGGACTGGGGATTGTGGGCTCGGCACTGGCGGACAAGCCCAACGTTATTCTATTTTTGGCGGATGATTTGGGCTGGCGGGATGTCAGTTACATGGGCAGCCGCCTGTACCAGACTCCGAATATCGATCAACTGGCCGCCGATGGCATGATCTTCACCACTGCGTATTCGGCGAACCCGCTTTGCTCGCCGACGCGCAACTCCATCATGAGCGGAGTCTATCCGGCCCGCAGCGGAATGACCTCGGCGGCGGGACACCTGCCGGAAGTCCGCTTGAAGGCGGAGTATGGTAATAGTGGTGCGTTCCTGAAAGCTCAAGTCGCCAACCCTGTCACCCGCCTTGATACCAAATATTACACGCTGGCCGAGGCCTTTCATGATAACGGTTATGCCTCAGGACACTTCGGCAAGTGGCACCTCGGCGGCACACCCTACAGTCCGCTCGAGCATGGCTTCGACGTGGACATACCCCATTACTGTGGGCCGTGTCATATAAAATGGTACGCACCATACCACTTTGAGGCGCACAACGAGCGCCTCGGCGGTGAAAAGATTCCGCCTTACGAACAGCCGGTTGGCACCTGCATCGAAAAGGCGATGTGCGATGAAGCCATCCGGTTCATCAAGGCCAACAAGAAGAAGCCATTTTTCGTCAACTACTGGACCTACGCCGTGCACGGCCCCTACGAGGCCGAAGTCGGCGATGTTGACGAGTTCATGAAAGATATTCACCCGAATGACCCGCAGCATAATGCAATTTACGCTGACATGGTAAGAAAGATGGACGACTCCATGGGGCGTCTGATAAAGACACTCAAGGATGAAGGAAAATACGACAACACCATCATCGTCTTCGCCTCCGACAATGGCGGGATTGAGAAATCCAGCCCAGTTTATATCAGTGATTTCAGTGACGGGAAGCAGTTTGATCGAACAGCAGAGCACCCGCTCAACAATAAGCCGATCAGCCCCACCTCCAACGCACCACTGCGCGGTGAAAAAGCTGGAGTTTATGAAGGCGGTACCCGTGTGCCCATGGTGGTCTATGCGCCGGGTGTGACGAAACCGGGTTCGATCTGCGACGACATGGTCATGAGCATCGACTACTACCCGACGCTGGCCGCACTTTGCGGGCTCGACCTCAAGCAAACCCCGACGTTTGACGGCATTGACCTGACGCCTGCTCTTCGTGGCGAATCGCTCGGCCGCGACGCGCTCTTCTGTCATTGGCCGCATGCGTTCCATGTTATCGGCGGTGACAAGCCTGCTACCTGGGTGCGCAAGGGCAATATGAAGCTGATCCGATTCTATTGCGATGGCGTTTGGCCGAACGATCGGTTCGAACTTTATGACCTCTCGAAAGATCCCGGCGAGAAAATAAATCTGGCGTTAGTTAAACAGAACGCAGGAACCATCAAGGAGCTCAACGCCCTCATAGACGAACATCTGAAGAAGACCGGTGCTCTTGTGCCCAAAGCGGACCCTAAGTACGGGAAGATGCTGGATCAAGCGCGCGGTTCGCTGCCGGGCAAATTGGCTGAGGCTCAGAAACCAGCCGCTGATCCCGGCAAAGAAAAGCCAAAAAAAGTAGAAAACCCAACGGCATCACAGACTGCTACAGCACCCAAAATAAAGAAGAGAAAAGGAGTGGCTGCACGTGATCGTGATCAAGATGGCTACGTATCGCTCGCTGAATTTATTAAAAATTTACCGGATGTTGAATTGCAGACCAGACGATTTAAAACACGCGACCGTAACGGCGATGGACTGCTGGATGCGAACGAGTGTAAGTAAGGGCCCAGAAAAAGTCGCTACTCTAACGAGCCGACTTGAAGTACTAAAAAATAATAAACGATAAACTGTGTTTAAGTTGATGTTTAATATACAAAAAAGGCTTTTTCTCGTAGACTATTTGTGTGAATCAGAAAATGAAAGAGGACATGAGGGAGTTGAAGATGACATCTAAAGAACGAATTTTGGCCGCATTGCATGGGGAGCCGGTTGATCGCATCCCGTTTTCTCCGTTTCTTGCATACGTTTGGGAATATTTCCCGCGCGAAAGTGCAGGACGCGGGGCAATTGGCGTTTCATCACATGATTGGCGCTGATCCGCTGTGGCGCGGCGCGCCTTGCCCGATAAAGCAGGTTTTGCCGCCCGAGGCGGAGTGCAGGACGGTCGAGGAGGGCGATCAGATGGTGACGCTAATCAACACGCCGGTTGGTTCGCTCCGGTTTGCGCATGTAAAAAGCGATTCCGCCGGCGAAACGGCATTCCTGATTGAGCATCCGCTCAAGAGCGAGGAAGACTACAAGGTACAGATGTGGATCGAGGAGCACACTGTTTATCTTCCTGATCCGGAAGCGGTCCAGGCGCACTTGCAGGGCGATGGACGTGAAGGGCTTTCGTTGGGGATGCTGATGCCGCGCGGTAAATCAGCCTATCAGTTTATGGTCGAACACCTCGCGGGCACGGAGGAGCTGATCTATGCGCAAATGGACTTCCCCGACACCGTGCGCAGCCTCTGGGAGATCATGGTTGCGAAGGATCTCGAAGTCGTCAAGATGGCGCTCGAATCCGACTATGACTATTTCCTGACCTTTGAAGATTCTAGTACGCAGAACTATTCGCCGGTTCAGTATGATGATTTTATCGGATCCGAGATAGGGCAGTGGACGCAACTGCTCGATCACGCCGGCAAGCGATATGTCCAGCACGCGTGCGGGCACATCGACGCATTGATCGAAAAAATGCCGGCGCACGGAACGTTTGCCGTCGAGAGTTTGTCGCCGCCGCCGACAGGAAATCTATCGGTCAAGGATGCGCGGGCGAAGGTGGGCGAAAGGCTGGGGATCATCGGCGGAATTGAACCGACGGAGTTTTTGAATCGGGAAGGTGACGAGCTGGACCGCTATGTCGAATCCGTGATTGAAGACGCGCAGGGCGGGCCGTTTGTTCTCGCCAACTCCGATTCCTGCCCGCCTGGGGTCACCGTCGAGAAATTCAAGCAGGTGGCGGACATCGCCCGATTGGAAGAGAGAGTATGAACCGTAAAAAAGGAAAACTGCCGCTTGGAACCAAGATGGCGTGGGGCGCCGGGGGGTTCTTCGAGCAGATGATTGCCAACGGCATCAATGTGGTTGTGATGCAGATCTTTAACATCGGCTACGGTATCGATGCCCGTATGCTGGGATTTGTGCAGTTCATTCCCCGTATTCTCGACGCCTTTTCCGACCCATTTCTCGGCAACCTGACTGATAACACGCGCAGCCGCTGGGGACGCCGACGCCCATGGATTCTGCTTTCGTCCACGGTCTGTTCGATCCTCTATGTGCTGGTCTGGTTCTGTAATCCCGAGTGGCGGCCTTCGGGTATTTTGTGGTGGTTCACGATCATTTCGATTCTCTACTACCAGTTCTTCGGGCTCTTCTCGATTGCCTACAATGCGTTGGGATTTGAGCTGACGACCGACTATAACGAGCGCACCAATCTGCAGGGCTACCGCATGCTGTTCCTGAACGTGGCGGTGCCACTGCTCAACGCGGTTTACCTGTTGTCGCGCCATCCGTTTTTTACCACGGACGCCCCGAAGTTTTTTGCCTGGGTCACCGGGAAGATCCCGGAGGGGTTCGAGGCGGTCGAAATTTACGGCATCCGCAGCGTGGCGCTGGTCCTCGGGGTCATCATGCTGATCTTTGCTCTGATGCCGGTTTTTTTCACGCGGGAAGATCCGGATGCTCAGGATCAGGATAAAATCCACCTGTGGACGGCGGTCAAGACCACCGCAAAGAACCGGATCTTCCGGATTTACGTTGGCATCATGATTCTGGCACTGTTCGCCATTGCACTGTCCGGCCCCTTAATTTTTTATGTGCAACTCTACCACGTTTGCGAAGGCAGTAAGGATATGGTCGCCAAGATCTCAATGGTGGGAGGTGTGACTATCTTGGCCTGTACCATCGTCGCCATTCCACTGACGACCCTGGTCAACCGCTGGATCGGGAAAAACAAGGCGTTGTGGGTCGGCATGTTTATTCAGCTCGCCTCCTGTCTATCGGCCTGGTTTCTCTTCACGCCGACCAACCCTTGGCTCAGCCTGATTCCCGGAATGATTCTGGTGTTCGGCATGGTTATCTATCAGATGGGAGCCAACACGATTCTGGCCGATATCTGTGATGTTGACGAACTAGACACCGGATTGCGCCGCGAGGGCATGTATGCCGCCGCGCTGGGCTTTGTCAACAAGGTGGCCTTTTCATCGGTCAACCTGATTATAGGATTTGTTTTGTTCTTCTGCGGGTTTAAGGCCGGAGCCGACATTCCCGCGTCGCCGGAAACTATCTTCAAGCTGCGCGTCGCCTATATACTGATCCCGGTGGTGCTTTTTTCTGTGGTGGCGATCTTTTTGAAACGCTTCCCGCTAACGCATGAAATGATGAGCGACATTCGCCGACAATTAGACGAACGTCATACTAAATCGACCACTACTGATAACTATTAATACGAGGTATACTTATGAAAATTATGAAGCATTTACCCATCGCAAACAATAATGTTAAGCAGACCGTACAGGTGATACTGACGCTCTTGCTCTCGCTTAGCAGTGCTTATGCCAGAAAGCCAAATGTCATTATTATCCTCAGCGATGATCAGGGCTACGCCGATCTGGGAGCATACGGAGTCTCAAAGGATATCCGCACTCCCAATTTGGACCGCCTGGCCAACGGTGGGGCCTTAATGACCGATGGCTATGTCACCGCTCCGCAGTGTGTCCCCTCGCGGGCCGCGATCGTAACGGGTCGCTATAATACCAGTTTTGGCGTGGATGCTAATGAATATGTTCCGATCCCCAAAGATGAGCCAACCATAGCTGAGCGCATGAAGAAATCGGGTTACGCCACGGGATTTGTAGGAAAATGGCATCTCGAACCAACACACGAAGGTAAAGAGTGGATGGCAAAGTATTGGCCGGAAGGGCTGGAAAGACTGCTGACCACCAATAAAGGATTTGCAATTCCCCTTCACTTACGACTACCCCACAGTCCTGGAAAAAAGGGCTTTACGGATTTTTATGATGGTGTTTGGAAATCATATTACCGCAACTACGATCTGGCGGGCAGAGATGTTACCCCCCCAAAAAACTATATTTTAAAAAACGAGTTTCGCATCGACCATCAGACCGATGCAGCCCTGGCATTTATCAACCGCCACCTCGATGAACCCTTTTTCCTGTACCTAGCCTACTTTGCTCCTCACGAGCCAGCGGAATTGGTAAAGAAGTATTTTGACCGTTTCCCAGGAAAAATGCCAGAGCGCCGCCGCTGGGCCCTCGCTTCGGCATCGGCCATGGATGATGGCGTGGGAAAAATAATGGAAACCCTGCGTCGCAACGGACTCGAAGAAGATACCCTCATTTTCTATTTCGCCGATAATGGTGCACCCTACGCGGTAGACCGAATTGACGAACCCTTCGACAAATGGGGCAAATGGGATGGCTCGGATAACGGGCCCATGGTCGGCGAAAAGGGCATGGTTTCAGAGGGAGGCGTACGGGTTCCTTTTCTTGTCTACTGGAAGAACCATATCAAACCGCAAATCTACAAACAGCCGGTCATTTCGCTGGATGTGGGAGCCACTGCGCTCGCGGTGGCGGGAATCAAGACTACAGCCGGAGAAATTGACGGCGTCAATCTGATGCCCTATCTCACAAATAAAAAAGAAAGCTCACCCCATAAGGCACTCTATTGGAGATTCTGGGGCCAGTCAGCGGTGCGTGAGGGAAAATGGAAATTTTTCTATCTGGAAAACGGCACAAAAATGCT
>Ga0307990_1004242_pt1 | contig 10589 bp, 9 predicted proteins | sample EllFjometagen129_FD_203168 | JGI IMG/M metagenome (GOLD analysis project Ga0307990, IMG submission 203168) | Marine microbial communities from Ellis Fjord, Antarctic Ocean - #129 | ecosystem: Environmental > Aquatic > Marine > Unclassified | place: Southern Ocean | collected 2014-10-08
CAAAGAATGTTGGCCTGCTCTTCTTCAACGAAGAGCCGTATCGATTCTTCCCGGCAACGCAGATCGACGTGGTATGGTTCCCGGAGGGTCCAAGCGGTGATCGGTTTGACGAGAAGTCCTTCACAGGCCCTCTTGCGCGGATCACGCGGGAATCGCTTGACTACATTCAGCGCAACTACCTCCGGGAAACGGTAGTCAAGCATCCGGACCGTGCCGAAGCGGAGCGGTTCTGGAATTTTCCGTACCCTGCCATTGAGGAGGCTGTGGTCAACGCCGTCTACCATCGCTCCTACGAAGAGCGAGAACCGATCGAGGTACGGATTACGCCGGATGATCTTGTTGTGTTGAGCTTTCCCGGGCCGGGTCGATCCATCCGAATGGAGGATCTGCGCGCCGGCAAGGCAATCACCCGTCGCTACCGTAACCGTCGCATCGGGGAGTTTCTCAAAGAGCTGGACCTCACCGAAGGGCGTTCCACCGGCATCCCCAAGGTGTTGCGAGTGATGGCAGAAAACGGCTCGCCCACACCGGAGTTTGATACCGATGAGGATCGCACGTACTTCTTGATCCGCCTACCCGTTCATGCAGGTGCGAAGGTGCCACTTGGAGGGAAAGCTACCCCTCAAGTCGGCACCAAGTTGAACGCGGAAGTGCCGGAGATGTTACCACGGAAGTTACCACGGAAGTACCACGGAAGTACCACGGAAGTTCAATTGCTTAAGGTCCTCTCAGGAGAGATGACCAGACAGCAATTACAAGTAGCCCTCAAACTGAAGAATGATGAGCATTTTCGTAAGAGCTACTTGTTACCAGCATTGGAAGCTGGCCTCATCGAAATGACCATCCCGGACAAACCGAAAAGCAGCAAGCAAAAATACCACCTAACAACGGCGGGGCAGGCAGTAGTTGCGCAGATGAAGGATCAGGAACTAATGGAACCATAAGGACGCAAGCATGGCAAAGAGAACTCCCAAGAAGAAAGCTCCGAAGCAGGTAGAAACGTTCACGCACGACGAGGCGGCCCGCAAGAACATCCCCACCGCCGAGTACGAGTCGATTATGCGAAAAGAAGACAAGACCCCGCTTCGCATCGCCTACGAACGCCGCAACCAGGACCTCGATCCTCAGCTCGTGTGGCGCGGCAAGGATATCGTGGACTGGTCGGACTTGGTAGTACCCGTTCCGCCTCTCTACATCCAGGAGAAGGTTCATCCGAAGGTGCTCATCGACGACCTGATGCACCAAACGAAGGAGCAGGAAAAAGCAGGCCAGTTCCAACAGATCGATCTGTTTGCTGATTTCAACGGCCTGCCCGACGATGCAGCCAAGACCGAGTTCTATCAGCACGACGCCAACTGGACAAACCGCATGATCCTTGGAGACAGTCTGCAAGTGATGGCTTCGCTTGCCGAACGCGAGGGTCTGCGAGGCAAAGTGCAGGCGATTTATCTCGATCCGCCGTACGGGATCAAGTTCAACAGCAACTTCCAGTGGTCGACAACGAGCCGCGATGTGAAGGATGGGAAAGCGAGTCACATCACCCGCGAGTCGGAGCAGGTAAAGGCGTTTCGCGATACGTGGCGCGATGGGATTCATTCGTACCTGACGTATCTGAGGGATCGACTGACCGTCGCGCGAGATCTGCTGACGGAATCCGGGTCGATCTTCGTCCAGATTGGCGATGAGAATGTCCATCGGGTGCGAGCCCTGCTAGACGAGATATTCGGAGAAGATAACTTCATAAGCATGATCCCGTTTGTGACAACGACCAGCACAGGGGCCCATCTGCTTGAGGGGGTATGTGACTACCTGCTTTGGTATGGCAAGAAGCGGGATACGACGAAATACCGGCAGTTGTATAGTGAGAAGACGGTGGGCGGAACGGGAGGGACTGCCTACGGCAGAGTCGAGCTTGGTAATGGAAGGAATAGATTAATGACGCCCTCGGAGAAGGCGAATCCTGAATCCCTACCTCAAGACGCGAGGATCTACCGAATCGACAACCTCACGAGCCAGAGACCCGCTCAAGGCGCTGATCTTCGGCATTACACGTTTCAAGGCACCCTTTACAGACCCGGAAAGGGCACATTCAAGACAGATGCCGGAGGGCTCGACACGTTGGCGAAGAGCGGGCGACTTGAGGCTACTCAATCCCACAAACTGTACTACGTACGATACATCGATGACTTCCGTGTTTTTCCTATGGCGAACCAATGGTACGATACGAGCATCGCTGGTTTCTCGGCTGACAAGATCTACGTTGTGCAGTCAAACGTCAAAGTGGTTCTTCGGTGTCTATTGATGACTACCGATCCTGGGGATTTGGTTCTTGATCCAACTTGTGGCTCTGGTACGACGGCCTACATCGCCGAGCAGTGGGGCCGACGCTGGATCACGATCGATACGTCGCGCGTCGCTCTGGCACTAGCCCGCGCTCGAATCATGGGCGCCCGGTATCCGTACTACCTGTTAGCCGATAGCCGTGAAGGGCAGCAGCAGGAAGCGGAAGCCACACGTTTGGCCCCTTCTGAAGCTCCAGTCAACGAGGACATTCGCCAAGGCTTCGTCTACGAGCGCGTACCGCACATCATGCTCAGTTCCATTACCCGCAACGCCGAGATCGACGTGATTTGGGAGAATTACCAAACCAAGCTCGAACCGTTACGCAAACAACTGGACTCTTTGCTTGGAGAGAGCTGGGAGGAGTGGCAGATCCCACGCGATGCAGAGGATAATTGGCCTGCCGAAGCGAGGGAGGCTCACTCTGCCTGGTGGGAGCAACGGATCGCTCGCCAGAAAGAGATCGATGCCTCCATTGCCGCGAAAGCTGACTACGAGTACCTCTACGATAAACCGTACGAGGACAAGAAGACAGTTCGAGTTGCCGGTCCGTTCACGGTCGAGAGCCTGTCGCCACATCGCGTCCTTGGGGTAGACGAGAACGATGAGCTAATCGATCCGCTGGCTGCATCAAGCATCGAAGCCAGCGATGAAACAGGTTTTGTCGAAATGATACTCGACAATCTGAAGACTGCTGGTGTGCAACAGGCGCACAAGGAAGACAAGATCATCTTCACCTCGCTTGCCCCTTGGCCCGGGCGTTACATCTGCGCAGAAGGTCGCTACATCGAAGGAAACGAGGAGAAGGGCATCAGCAAGCGAGCCGCTATCTTCATCGGGCCCGAGTTTGGCACTGTGAGTCGCCCTGATCTCGTTGCCGCGGCACGCGAAGCGGGAGATGCAGACTTTGATGTGCTCATCGCCTGCGCATTCAACTACGATGCCCACTCCTCTGAATTCAACAGCCTCGGCCGCGTTCCCGTGCTCAAGTCGCGTATGAACGCCGACCTGCACATGGCCGAGGATCTCAAGAAGACGTCCAAGGGCAATTTGTTCGTCATCTTTGGCGAGCCCGACATTGAGATCCTTGACGCCGGCGATGATGGCAACACCGGGCAGATCAGAGTGAAGGTGAACGGCGTTGACGTGTTCGATCCCAGTACCGGGGAAGTGCGCAGCGACAGTGCCGAAGGAATTGCGTGCTGGTTCATCGATACCAACTACAACGAAGAGAGTTTCTTCGTCCGACACGCTTACTTCCTCGGAGCGAACGATCCGTACAAAGCCCTCAAGACGACGCTCAAGGCCGAGATCAACCAAGACGCGTGGGAAACGCTTCACAGCGACACATCGCGACCGTTTGACAAACCGGAATCGGGCCGCATTGCCGTGAAGGTGATAAACCACCTCGGCGACGAAGTGATGAAGGTCTTCCGGGTAGAGTGATGGAATTCCGAATCGCCAGTTCCTTCACCGATAGTCTTGCCAAGTTGACTGCCCAAGATCAGAAGGTCGTCAAAACCACGGCCTTCGATCTGCAGATGGACCCAGCGAATCCTGGGATGCAGTTTCACCGTGTCGAGCACCCCAAAGACCCCAACTTTTGGTCTGTAAGAGTCAGCTCCGATCTTCGATTGATCGTGCACAGAACAAAGAATAGCCTCATGCTGTGCTACGTCGATCATCACGATGATGCATATGATTGGGCCCGCCGGAGGAGGCTTGAAACTCATCCAACAACGGGCGCCGCACAATTGGTGGAAATCCGCGAGACGGTCAAGAACGTCATTATCCCACACTACGTTGAAGCAGAGGCCGTTGCCGAACCAAAGGTCGCTCTGTTTGCTGATGTAGAAGAGAAGGATCTGCTGGGATACGGAGTGCCACCTGCTTGGCTGAAAGACGTCTTCGATGCGACCGAGGACACGATCCTCGATGTAGCCGACCATCTTCCCGAGGAGGCAGCTGAAGCGCTTCTCGAACTTGCTGTGGGAGGGACGCCACAAGTGGTTGCACCAGTTGGCGAACAGATCGATCCGTTCGATCACCCGGATGCACAGCGACGATTCCGGGTGATGACAAATATCGAGGAACTTGAGCGGGCACTCGACTACCCGTGGGAAAAGTGGACTATCTTCCTGCATCCGGCACAACGCCAATGGGTCGAACGAGACTACAGCGGCCCGGCGCGCGTTTCGGGATCAGCAGGGACTGGTAAGACGATCGTCGCCCTGCATCGGGCAGTCTTCCTCGCACGCGCCCACCCCGATGCCCGCGTGCTGCTCACGACGTTCTCCGAGTCGCTGGCTAACGCGCTTAGAACAAAACTCAGACGCCTCATTGGCAACCAACCCCGATTGGGCGAACGGCTAGAAGTGCACTCGATGGATGCAATCGGCCGGAGGCTTTACGAGCTGAATATCGAAAAACCGCTCATTGCATCACGCAATGCGGTGCGACATGCAATTGAGGAGGCATCGGCTGCTACTGGGAACGATCGATTCAGCCTGCAATTCCTGCTCACCGAGTGGGAACAGGTCGTCGATGCATGGCAGCTTACGTCTTGGGAGGAGTACCGCGATGTCCTACGCCTTGGACGGAAGACCCGGCTTCCCGAGACTCACCGAAGCGCTCTCTGGTCGATCTTCGAACGCGTTCGTGATAGTTTGCGTCAACAAGAGATGGTGACACATGCAGAGATCTTCAGCCGCCTTGCGGAGAAACTCTCCGAAAACAAGCATCCGCCGTTCGACTTCATTGTCGTGGACGAGGCTCAGGACATCAGCGTCTCGCAGCTTCGATTCCTTGCCACGATCGGCGTCGACCGCCCCAATGCGCTCTTCTTTGCCGGCGATCTTGGACAGAGAATCTTCCAGCAACCCTTCTCGTGGAAGGCACTCGGCGTTGATATCCGCGGACGTTCAAGAACACTCCGCGTGAACTACCGAACCTCGCATCAGATCCGCAGGCAAGCTGATCGCCTGCTTGATCCGGAGATCTCCGATGTCGACGGCGAGATCCAGGAACGTCGAGGCACTGTATCCGTCTTCAACGGACCTATCCCGACGATTATGTCGCTTGGCACTCCTGATGAGGAGATTGAGATCGTGAGCCAATGGCTACGAGAGCGAACTGACGAAGGCTTAATGCCTCACGAAATCGGCGTATTCGTGCGCAGTGCAAGGCAGATCGATAGAGCAAATAAAGCTGCAAAGGCCGCAGCGTTGCCCTACAAAGTCCTCGACGAGAACGTTGAAACAACAAGCGGATACGCATCGATAAGCACAATGCACCTCGCCAAAGGATTGGAGTTTCGCGCTGTGGTTGTCATGGCCTGCGACGATGAAGTGATCCCATCGCAGGAGCGCATCGAAACCGTAGCTGACGATGCCGACCTTGAAGAAGTCTACAACACCGAACGTCACCTGCTCTACGTGGCATGTACCCGCGCCCGTGATCACCTGCTAGTGACAAGCGTCAAGCCATCATCCGAGTTCCTGGATGACATGCAAACGTGAGGTCGCAGCCGTGCCCCTCCTTCCGAACGCCGATTCACGCTCAGCTTGTATGAGACAACTGTCGTTTTTGACAAGTGCCGGGTCGGGTGCTATGTTAATGAGACTCATGGAAGATGGGCGTGCTGTCACATATGCTCGGAGTCTGAACGGAGGAGGCTAAGCTTTGGCCAGCAAGAAGTGAAGAACAGTATGGTCCACACGCACGTCCTTAACCGTGACCGGCCAGACTTCGCAACCCCTTCGATATGCTCTCAGGCGGAGATGGAGGTCTTATGCCGATCCATATAAGATACAGTGATAAGAATGGTGTCTTGCCGCAAAGGCTTGATATCTCATCGGTTACCCCGAAAGTGATGCTCTATTTGCAGACGTCTTATACGACAATCCTAGCCGCGTTGGGCAACGTTCGCCTTGGCACGTGGCATGAATGAACCAGGCATAACCCTGCATCGCAGAGCGGAAGCTGCACTACGCTCGCTGTCACCGGCTGAGCATAAACAGATCCTTAAGGCAGTGCAGTTTCTTCGTCAGTGGGATAGACGAGCCTCATCCGCCTCTGGCAAAGTCCGAAAACTGAATGCGGCACCGAGTGACATTTACTCCCTTAAAGCCAGCTATCGACTTCGGATCTTGTTCTCCTTCGAGAACGACGGCGAGATCATTGTCCTCGATATCGCTTCTCATGACATCATGCAATGCTATTTCTCGGGAGGTGAAGCATGAAGCACTTCACCTCACACAGTTTCTCAGCGGTACAATGCCGGACTCAAGTTGACGAACTGAAGAAGCTTCTCGATTCCCAACCTGAACTCAAGGAACGTACCGACATCCTACCCTTCTTCCGCAAGAGGACCGACCTAACTGCATTCATCGCTTCATCAACGCCCGATCTCGACCGATACGATCTGCTGGCATACGAGTTCGATCTGTTTGGGACATTCAGTTGCGATGTCGTCATTGGTGACTCCAAAACCAAGAGATTCCTCTTCGTGGAGTTCGAAGATGCAAAGCACGACAGTATCTTCGTCAAGAGGAAGAATAGGGACACGCCCGAGTGGGCTCCACGATTCGAACACGGAGCTTCGCAAGTCATTGATTGGTTCTGGATACTCTCCGACATGCGGCAAACGGATCAGTTCGAACAGATCTTCGGGGCACGCGACATCACTATGAACGGCATGGTCATTCTTGGTCGGTCAGACGATTTGGACATAAGAGAGACCAAACGGCTCAGATGGAGACAGGATAAAGTGACTACTGATTCCAAGCATATTTCCTGCCTCACATTCGACCAGCTCTATGAAGATTTATCGTTTCGCATCTGTAATTTCCCAGCAGTAAGGAGCGTCGAGGGAGATTAGAAAGGTGCTGGGGGGGTTCTTGACAAGCGGCGGGTCGGGTGCTATGTTATTGAGACTTATGGAAGACGGACGTGCTGTCACATATGTTGAGAATCTGAATGGAGGAGGCCAAGCCTTGGCCATGAAGGTGCTAAAACCAGAAGAATATAGGAACGGCTTGATATCTCATCGGTTGCCACGAAAGTGATGCTTGACTTGTGGGTGTCTCATACGGCAATCGTTGACGTGTTTGGGGTCTTGTGAGGATCGACACAGAAATGTTACGCAGTAGCTTTGATGTGAGCTAAGATGTCTGACATCATCTCTTACTCATTAGAACTCCTGATTGACGGAACACACATCAGCTGTGATGCCTTGAAGAAGAGTGTTGCCAAGGCATTGCGTAGGCATGTGTCAACCGTACATTGGGAACTTACTCCGACGACTTCCCAACACTTCAAGCTATTTATTGGGGGCTCCCTACAAGATGTGGATGCTTGCCACGAACGGCTCAATCAGGACTTCATAGACCAACATTCATGCATCCGCCTGCGCGATGAAGCTGGCGACGAGATCCGCCAGCAAGCATACCCTATTCTAGCCCACATTGAGCAGCAATTGCGTGTCTTCATCAACCGCGCCATGATCGAAGTCAATGGCTTCGATTGGTGGAACTCCATGACTCCTTTCTTGACTGACCAGGGAATTCGAAACGGGGTACAGCAGATCGAGGAACGAATAGGGAAAACAGCGTCCGCCCTTCATCACCCATTAGAACTAACGCTGTTTGAAGACTTGATACGTATTGTGACCGGTTCGGTTCAGTATTGGCCGACTGGCAAACCGCTGTCCGCTGATGATCTCTTGGGGATTCTTTCGGACTGCTCTTCGTTGGAAGACCTCCAGAAGAAGCTAGCAGAAAAGACCCGCAAGGTTTCTCTATGGGACGAGGTCTTCGCTCGCTACTTCGATGACGTGGATAAGTGGAAAGAGCTCACAAAGACCTTCACTAATTCTGTGATAGATGTACGCAACAAAGTGATGCATCACCGGCCAATGCACCTCTGGGAATTGCGAAAGCTGCAAGAGATAAGGCAAAGCTTAGATGCTCTGCTGGCATCAGCTGCTGCCGAGCTACCGGAGGAAAAGCGCGCCGAAGCACGCCAAGTGAGCGAAGAGTGGTCGCGCGCATTAGCCGAACTGATACGCTCAAGCCTCCCGACAGCGGGGAATATCGTCGCACCGTTCCTGAAGCAGCAAGCAAACCTATCGCAAATGGCTTCCTTCATTCTAGGTGAGGCAACGGCACTTCCCACACTACCCGTAGTTAGCGATATCATGGGGCTGTCCCTGAAGCAGCAGGCAGACGTATCGCAGATGGTTTCCTCTATTCTAGGTGACGCAACGGCACTTTTCACACTACCCGCAGTCAGCGATATCATGGGGCCGTTCCTGAAGCAGCAGGAAGAACTGCTGAGCGCGTTCAGACGACAGATATCGGCCAGCGATGTCTATCCGCTGATGAAATCTGTTCGGGACCAACAAGAACAGGTAGGCCGCGCTGTGCGTGATATGGCACAGTTAACGGCATCCAGCAGAATCTATGTTGGCAGCACTGACAGCATTAGATTCCATCGGCTGACCTGCCGATACGTGAACCGGATCCTCGCGGACAACCTAATTCAATTCACGGGCCGAGATGATGCTGTGGCTAAGGGTTATGTGCCATGTGATACATGTAAACCTTGAGACTTTGTTTATGCTTTACAAGATGGATCAGATGCAAGGTTGCAACTGCTTGAGGTGCAGAGTCTGACCGGCCAACAACTGTTGCCCAACACCCCGATGGAGGCAACAGAGCCTATCCGCACTGAGTAGCGTCCGCGGTTCGTTTCAGAACATAGTTGATGAGAGAGGTGTCTAGTGCAAGGTCGACGTTGCGTCTCAGCTGCACCATCATGCCTCCCAGATTCGTTAAGCCAAGAAACCAAGAGGAACAGATCTTGCCGATTAACAGCAGGATATACTTACTTTGAGCTGTTGGGTCTTCAACACCGGGTACGATGTCTTTCACTAGTGTATCCGGCGTTACTCACCCAATACGCTTGCCTGACTCCAGCATTCCCTTCATCCCGACTTGACAAATACACGTATTGGTGTAGTATATAGTCATGAAACGCCGGGACATCGAGAAGAAATTGCGCGCTCTCGGGTGGCTTCTGGCCCGACATGGAAGTCGGCATGATGTCTGGTCCAACGGCGAAAGGGATCTCGTCGTGCCGAGGCACAACGAGATCAACGAGTACACCGCGAAGGCCATCTTGAAAGAGGCCGGAGGAGGTAAATCATGAGATTCGCTGGGACAGTGTTCAAGTCGGGACGCTACTGGGCGATTGAGGTGACGATTTTGAGCGTAGTCACGCAAGGCCACACGAAGAAAGAAGCCTTCGAGATGATCGCAGACGCCATCGAGGTTCTCGTTAACAAGCCGGGCTTCGAAGTCCGAGTCTTTCCCGGCAAGGGTGAGTATTTCGAAGTCGGTGCTTCCGATGAAGGTGCGCTCACGGCCTTCCTCCTTCGACGTGAGCGGATCAAGTCCGGTTTGACGCTTGCAGAGGTTGCACGAAGGCTGGGATCCACATCTCTGAATACGTATGCTCGATACGAGCAGGGGCGATCGGTACCGACGGTTCCGAAGCTCAGCGAACTTCTCTCAGCTCTGGCATCCAGAAAAGACTTCGTTCTCACGGAAAGCCGTGTCTAATACAGCAACCGAATAACGCCATGCAATCGGATGGTCCCTTGGTTCCATACCCCGCGCATACTGTGCGGGTCGCATAAGCAACCGCCGCTGATGCCGGCTCCCAAGCAGCGTTCATCCTCCACATCGATAATTTCTGCCAAGTAACGCGCGAGGGGCACATCTCTATTCTTGGTGTTTCTCCCCTTGTGACCGATCCTTGCAGACTTAGCACATCACTTTGATACTACCGGCTCTTGTTGCTTGAAACTGTTCCAGACGCAACAAGACGTTCTCTCCAGTCTCGATTCGGTGCGGGCGCTCGCGAGATTAGAACTGGTCTCTAAAGCGTACTACCGAAATGCGTACGGCGGACACAGAAGAACATGACCACACACTCCAACCCTGGCGACTTCATTACCCGTCGGGAGCTACGCGCCAATGGTAGCCCCTTCTGCCATTGACACAGGGAACGTCTCGGCATAATCGGTGCTTTTCGGTTGGAAATTGAACCCTTGCGCGCTGAGCATTGTCGGCGTAGAATAAAACAGCGTCGAAAGGAAAAGGAGGCTGCGCTATGACCTCGCCACTGGAAAAGGAGTTCAAATACTACCTTGAGAAGCAAGAGGAGCTTGTCAAGAAGTACAATGG
>Ga0307990_1004244_pt1 | contig 10588 bp, 12 predicted proteins | sample EllFjometagen129_FD_203168 | JGI IMG/M metagenome (GOLD analysis project Ga0307990, IMG submission 203168) | Marine microbial communities from Ellis Fjord, Antarctic Ocean - #129 | ecosystem: Environmental > Aquatic > Marine > Unclassified | place: Southern Ocean | collected 2014-10-08
GTCCCTCATCAAGCGATGTAATCGCAGTCTCTGCGCTAGAGAAATATGCTGAACAGACAATGAAAAAGACAAGCAGCGCAATCTGTGCGCCTATTGACACGGTAATACTCACCTCACGATAGGAAATTATAGGAGTAACGTTCGTGATTGCAAGAAAAGGGCCTCTTATCGTTTCGAGTGGCGGTGGCAGCTGATTTCTGTTTGCTGAGGAAGGATGCGGGTTGCGAGCAAGAGCGGAGGTCAAAGACAATTCGCCACGAAGAGCACGAAGAACACGAAAAACGGAATGTGATGAGTTGGCAAATCGCGTAATTGATTGGGCTCTTGAGGCGCAGCTAGAGCGGGGGTCAGGGTTATTGGAGTCGCCGTATGAGCAGTCCCTTGGCGTGTTTCCAGCTGCAACAACACTCGGTTTAAGTTGTCGTATCAGCATGCTGTTCTCTGACTCCTCGGGAGGTGTAGTAAACGGAACCGGCTACTACACCCCCCAAGTGCTCTTCGTGCCCTTAGTGGTGAAAGAGTCTTGTGCCTCTGCGAGAGTACTGATACTTCACTCTTCTTCTTTGGTTGTCCACTCGGAACGACAAAGAGCGTAAGAAAACAGCCTTGCTCAAGGGACTGGTTGCCCCGGCCGTGAACTGGGGGGTAAAATGCTGTGACGATTCTGGGAGGCGACGGAGTGGATCTAGAAGAGCTTCAGCAAATCATCCATCTATTAAAGGAAGAGGATCTCACTGAGATTACGGTCTGGAACGCAGATAAGAGGATCACTGTCCGGCGAGACGGGAGTGTTCGCCTGTCGAGTCCCGGGGGCGAACTGGCGTTGCATGGCGTGGAGGCGGAGGAGAGTGATAGCGTCGATGTCATCACCGCTCCGCTGTTGGGCACGTTCTACTCGCGGCCCAGCCCGGAGGACGGCCCGTTTGTCACAGAGGGTGACGAGGTCTCGCCTGAGGACACGGTTTGTATCATCGACGCCATGAAGGTGATGAACGAAATCAAGGCCGAGTCGTCCGCGCGGATCAAAAAGGTTCTGGTAGAAGACGGCGATCCGGTGCAGTACGGGCAGCCACTGTTCGTGCTTGAACGTACATGACGTTTCACAAGGTCTTGATCGCCAATCGGGGGGAGATTGCTCTGCGCGTGCTCGAAGCGTGTCGTGAACTCTCCATCGATACCGTCGCTGTCTTCTCTCAGGCTGACGAACATATGCCTTACTTGAATCTTGCGGGCGAGCGGCTGTGCATCGGTCCGGCCGATCCTGCGAAGAGCTACCTGTCCATCCCTGCCATCATCAGTGCCGCCGAGCTGTCTGGCGCGGAGGCAATCCATCCGGGCTACGGGTTCCTCGCGGAGAATCCTGATTTCGTCGAGGTGTGCGAGGATCACGGACTTATCTTCGTTGGGCCGCCGCGTGAAGTGATGTCCCTTCTTGGAAACAAGCTCGCCGCCAGGGAAGCAGTCGCCACGGCTGGAGTCCCTATCCTTCCCGGCGAGGCAGTTCATGAGGACGAGGATGTTGCCGAGGTGGGGGAACGCATTGGCTACCCTCTGCTGGTGAAGGCGACATACGGAGGAGGAGGACGAGGAATGCGCCTCGTTCCTGACCCCGATGCGCTTGAAAGTGCAGTCCTCGCCGCGCGCGCCGAGGCGAAGTCTGCGTGCGGCAATGGTAGTCTATACCTGGAACGGGCGGTGGAGAGTCCACGACACATTGAGGTGCAGATTCTCGCCGATGCGCAGGGCAATGTGGTTCACTTCGGCGAGAGGGAGTGCTCGGTACAACGGCGCCACCAAAAGCTGATTGAGGAATCGCCTGCATCGCACCTTGATGACGCTACACGCAGTGCTCTTCATGCTTCGGCGATTTCCGCGGCGAGTGCCGTGGGGTACCGCAACGCGGGAACAGTGGAGTTCGTCCTCGATTCAAACGATCAGTTCTACTTCATCGAGATGAACGCGCGCATCCAGGTGGAGCACTCAGTGAGCGAAGTCGTATCCGGGGTGAACCTGGTTAAAGAGCAGATTCGCATTGCCTCCGGTGACGAACTTCGGTTCACACAAGAAGAGATTGTTATTCGTGGGCACGCGTTGGAGTGTCGTATCAACGCCGAAGACCCGATGCATGGGTTCCTTCCTTCCGCCGGGAGGGTGACTATCGATGAACTCCCGAACGGATTTGGCATTCGCCTGGATACGCACCTGTACAACGGCATGGAGGTCGTTCCCTACTACGACTCGTTATTGGCCAAAGTGATCTCGTGGGGAGAGGACAGGGAAGAGGCCTGTATTCGCATGTACACCGCACTGGAACGCTTCCGCGTGCGAGGGATTAAGACGACACGGTCATTTGCACAAGAGATCGTCTCTCATCCATCGTTCCGCCACGAGCGAATCACGACCGACTTCCTCTCGAACTTCGCAGCTGATTGACAGCAAGGAAGCCATCAGCTGTCACCGTACTTCTGCTGTTCTGCGTCCTACCTGTGCCGCCAAGACCGGCAGGAGATTTTCAGTCGTCAGTCGTCAGTCCAGAGTTGCAGGCTAGAAGCCCTGACCGTAATCCATAATCCTTCATTTCCGCCTCTGGCCCTCATACCCATTAGTGTGTTTCCGCTGTTCTCTGCGCCTCTGCGTCTCTGCGAGAGGATGCTGTTGCCTCGTTCATCATTCGTCGCTTGCTTGGTCTCATCACCCATTACTCATTACAGCTTGCAGCCGTAAAGCTTGACATCGAACTAAGTTTCCGCTAGTTTTGCTTCTGCCGACTGCCGACTGCCGACTGCCGACTGCCGACTGCCGATAAGCTACGATTATAGGAAGTGAACATGTTTGATTCTCTCACCGATCGACTGACGTCTGTATTCTCTCGCCTTAAAGGGAAGGGGAGGCTCTCCGTCGATGATGTGAAGTCTGGCCTGCGCGAGATCAGGCTTGCCCTCCTGGAGGCAGACGTCAACTACAAGGTTGTCAAGGACCTGATGACGCGCGTGCAGGAACGGGCGGTGGGAGAGGACGTACTGGAGAGCCTCACCCCGGGGCAACAGGTGGTGAAGATTGTGCGCGACGAGCTCACTGCGCTCATGGGCGGGCAAAGCGCTGGGCTGAACCTCTCGCGCCATCCGGCGGTAGTCATGCTCGTTGGCCTGCAGGGATCGGGGAAGACAACGACCGCGGCCAAGCTTGCCCTTCACCTCCAGAAGGAGGGGAGAAAACCGATCCTCGTTGCTGCCGATGTCTATCGCCCTGCCGCCATTGCTCAACTTCAGACCCTCGGGGACAACCTGGAGATTCCCGTCGTCACGGGAGATAGCGTGCATCCGGTGCAGATAGCATCTGCTGGCGTGGAATGGGCAAAGGAGAACTTGCGTGATGTTGTTCTCATTGACACCGCAGGCCGGCTGCATATCGACGAAGCGATGATGAACGAACTCGAGGAGATCAAGAGCGCCGTCGATCCCGATGAAATTCTGTTTGTCGCCGACGCAATGACGGGACAAGAAGCGGTGAACATCGCCCGTACATTCAACGATAGCATCGCGTTCTCCGGCGTGATCTTGACCAAGCTCGATGGCGATGCACGTGGAGGTGCGGCCCTCTCCGTCCATCACGTTACGGACAAACCAATCAAGTTCGTCGGTATGGGTGAGAAGATTGTTGATCTGCAGCCGTTTCATCCTGACCGGATGGCGGAGCGGATCCTGGGTATGGGCGACGTACTTAGCCTCATCGAGCAGGCCGAGACCCAGATGGATCAGAAAAAGGCCGAGCAGCTCGCGCGCCACATTAAGAAGAATCAGTTCACACTGCAGGACTTCCTCGAACAATTGGAGGAGATGAGAAAGCTTGGCCCTCTCTCCGGTATCCTAGAGAAGCTCCCACTGAAGAAGATTAAAGGGAACGTTGATGTCGATGAGCGGGATCTCACCAAGACACTGGCCGTCCTGCGCTCGATGACACTGGAAGAGCGTTTGAACTCGTCGATCATCGGTGGCAGCCGCAAGAAGCGCATTGCGCGGGGGAGTGGAACAAAGGTGCGCGATGTGAACCGCGTCCTGTCGCGGTTCAAGGAATCGAAGAAGGCGATCAAGCTGCTCAGCAGTAAGCGTGGTGGCAAGGGGCGTTCGCCGATCGACCTGATGGGAATGTGAAACAAGCGATCAGCTGTCAGCTGTCAGGCCAGAGATCAAAACCATCAGCTTACAGCCGCTATCCAAGAGATTGACACAGAACGGAATCCTCGCTAGCTTTCATTCTTAGTTCCGCATTCCGCATTCCGCATTCCGCATTCCGCATTCCGCATTCCGCATTCCGCGTTTGTCAGCACCTTCCACAGTTCACATGTGAAACGTGGCAGACAAGCTGCACACGCTACACAAACACAAGTCTTTCCCGCGTTCTTTGCGACCCAGTGTAAGCAAAGGCGTCTCTCTCGCCCACTCGCTATCGCTCTCTCAAGATCGCCAAGATCGCCAAGGAAGGATTCTTCTGGGTTCTTTTCCCGATTGATGCTTGCCTTGGCGTGCTTGGCGTACTTGGCGTGAGAAAGGCTTTTCATTCCGCATTCCGCATTTGTCAGTGCCTTCCACAGTTCACATGTGAAACGTGGCAGACAAGCTGCACACGCTACACAAACACAGCCGTCTCGCCCGCTCGCCAAGGAAGGATTCTTCTGGGTTCTTTTCCCGATTGATGCTTGCCTTGGCGTGCTTGGCGTACTTGGCGTGAGAAAGGCTTTTCATTCCGCATTCCGCATTCCGTGCTTCACGTGTTGGCTTTCGCGCAAAGACAAAATAGGGTAAGATTCATGGGAAGGCCGTCTGCTGTAGATGACGCAGTGTGGCGCCTTGGCAATTACACGCCAAGTGGGAAGCTTATTTCTTAGCTGATAGCTGACAAAAAACGCGAGGTGAAGCAATGGCAGCAAGGATTCGACTGAAGAAAGTTGGGCGAAGGGGTCAGGCCTCCTTCCGAGTGGTCGTGCTCGATGGTCGCAAGCCGCGAGACGCCAAAGTTGTGGAGGATCTCGGATTCTACGATCCGAAGACCGATCCCGCGACTTACGAGGTAAAGAATGATCTGGCGTTGAAGTGGCTCATGGACGGTGCCAAGGCGACGAAGGCGGTGCGTGACATCCTTTCGCGCGCTGGCGTTATGTCCGCATGGGATGCGGCCAAGAGGGAGCGGCTAGCCAAGAAAGGCGAGTAGATATGCTCCATCGTCTGTGCCTATTCCTCGTGCGTTCGCTCGTCGACCTTCCCGATGATGTGCGGATAGACCGCATCGAGACCGAGAAGGTGGATATCTTCTTCCTGCACGTTGGGAAGGAGGATCGCGGACGTGTCCTCGGGCATGGCGGACGGACGATCGGTGCGTTGCGCACGTTCCTGGAGGGCGTCGCCGCGCGTCTTGATCGGGAGGTTGTAGTCGAGATTGTCGACTGATCCAGAAAATGCGTTTTGACGTACTCACCATCTTTCCCGAAGCACTCACGGGTTTTCTTTCCGTGGGGGTCCTTGGCCAGGCGATAGAGAATCGCTTGGTCTCTGCTCATCTGCATGATCTGCGTGACTTCACCGATGATCCGCACCGTGTTGTGGACGACCGTCCCTATGGCGGCGGCCCCGGGATGCTTCTTAAGGTGGAACCGCTCGTGCGGGGGATTGAAGAAATCTCCTCGAAGATGGAAGGGCATACGTACCGCAAGGTTCTTCTGTCTTCGCAAGGGAGATTGTTCACGCAAGACGACGCCATGGAGTGGGGAAAGCTTGACGGGCTACTACTCGTTTGTGGTCGCTATGAAGGGGTTGATGAGCGCGTTGTGCAGTTTGTCGATGATGAGGTATCGATTGGGGATTACGTTCTTACCGGAGGAGAGGTCGCTGCTGCTGTGATCATCGAAGCGACTGCGCGCATGCTCCCTGGAATTGTCGGACGGTTCGAGTCGGTGACGAGCGATTCGTTCTACGACAAGAATTACCTTGGTCCACCGCAGTACACCCGTCCGCCAGAGTACCGTGGCCTGGGCGTGCCGGAGGTCCTTCTTTCAGGCGATCACGCTCGCATCGAACGCTTCCGTGAAGAACGTGCGTGGGAGAAGACGATGCGTAACCGCCCCGATCTTATCGGACTGGAGCGCTCTCCGGAGCATGCTCCGGAGCAGACTCAGGATCTTGACAGGGTAAACGGCGATGGGTAACCTTTACGTTGCTTTAATGCACTTCCCGATGCGCAATCGGCGCGGTGAGATCGTCGCCACGGCGATGACATCGATAGATGTGCACGATATTGCGCGTTCGGCGCGTACCTATGGAGTGGTGCGCTATTTTATCGTAACGCCCCTGCCCTCCCAGCAGCGGATAGGCTGGCGGATAAGGGGATTTTGGACCGAGGGAGAGCGTGCGATGGAGGCGAGCCGGCGCGGGGATGCGCTGGAGATCGTCACCATGACGCAAGACATGGAAGAGTCGATCTCCTGGATCCGTGACGCCGAAGGGCAGGAGCCACTTGTGGTGGCAACATCGGCGCGGCAACACACGGGGCGATCCGTGAGCTATGGGAAGTTGCGCGCGGAGATTGAGCATGGCGTGCGACCGGTGCTGATCCTGTTTGGAACGGGATGGGGGATGGTCGATGAGGTCATCGAGGCTTGTGACCTGCTCCTTCCGCCGATCATGCCTGAGAGTGACTTCAATCACCTCTCGGTGAGGGCGGCGGCGGCGATCACGCTCGACCGCGTGGCAGGGGATAGAATAGGAGGAACAGAAGATGGATAGCATCATTAGAGCGGTAGAGAAGAAATACCTGCAAGAGAGGGATACGCCATTCTCCGCCGGCGATATCATACGCGTTCACGAGCGCATCTCCGAGGGAGCAAAGGAGCGGATTCAGGTTTTTGAAGGGATCGTCCTCAGGAGAAGCGGGAGTGGCACCAGTGAGATGATAATCGTGCGGAAAATCTCCTCTGGTATTGGAGTGGAGAAGAGCTACCCGGTGCACTCGCCGAAGATCGAGAAGATCGAGCTGGTGAAGAAAAACCGGACGCGCCAGTCGCGCCCATACTTCCTCCGTCGACTGCGTCGCATCCGCTGAAGTGGCACGTCGAAAGGCAAAGAAGAACAAGAAACCCGCGCTCATCTTGCGACTGGTGCGGCACTTTGGCTGGAACCCGGGCCGCGTGATGAGGGAGGTCCTCGAGTGGATAGAGGTGCTTATCGTTGCTGGTGGACTTGCCTTTCTTGTAATGAGCTATGTCACCGTGCGCATGCACGTGCCGACGGGGTCAATGATCCCCACGATCGACCCCAAGGACTCATTCTTCGTCGATGAAATCTCGTACAATTTCCGCGGTGCGAATCCGGGGGACATTGTCGTCTTCTGGCACACCGATTCTGTCCTGATAAAGAATGTTGAATCGGGCTCTCTTGCTGAGCATGCGCGCGTAACCTCAGAAGCGCGTCTGGTCTACATCAATCGAGAGCCAGTCTTCTCCGCAGCCGGGGCCGATCAGATCATTGCCTCGCTCCCGGTGGGGACGATGGTTGTCCTCAGTTTGGTCAACGCCCCGCAGCTTGACCTCGGTACGAAAGGGAGTGGAATGAACTCGCTTTCTGACTTCGGGATCACCCTGCGCGAGAAGCGAGTCCGCTATGTGAAGCGGCTGATTGCCGTTGGCGGGCAAACCGTACAGGTGAAGGACGGGAGTGTCTATGTCGATGGCGAGAAGCTGACCGGACCGAGATTCGATCGCCATTACACATCGGGCGATCCACGGATGCTCTACGCTATGACGCCCACGCTTGTCCCCGAAGGGAAGTGGTTTGTCATGGGAGACAACTCGGCGAACTCGTGGGACTCGCGTTTCTGGGGTTTCGTCGATACAAGAGACTTCATTGGTGAACCTTATTTGCGCGTGTGGCCATTCAGTCGCTTTGGCCCTATGAACGGCTACTTCTAACGCGTAACGCCATAACAAACGCGGAATGCGGAAGGAAAAGCCTTTCTCACGCCAAGATGCAAAGGCCTGTCTGTTGTCGAGCTTTGACAGACAGGACGCCAAGAAAGCACAAGAAGGCCGAGAGGGCACGTTGCTAGTGGTTTTTTTGAATTTCGCGTGCTGAAACAGGAACATCGGAAGCCGCCTGTCTGAGATGCCGACAGGGCTCCGACGACACCTAAGCTCTTGTTGTAGCGTGTGCAGCTTGTCTGCCACGTTTGGGTGTTACTACGAAACCCCCATCTCTCGCAAGGACGTGGGCAGTGACAGGGAAGATCAGAAACATCGTCTCGCAGAGAACGCAAAGGCCTGCCTGTGGGCGTCTGCTCGCAGGCAGACCTTGAGCGAACGCATGTGAGCGGGCGAGGCGGCTTTGCTTGTGTAGCGTGTGCAGCTTGTCTGCCACGTTTCTAATGTGAGCCGCGGAAGGCTCTGACAAACGCGGAGCTCGGAATGCGGAAGTCGGAATGAAAGAGCTTCTCTCATGCAAAGATGCAAAGGCCTGTCTGTTGTCGAGCTTTGACAGACAGGCCGCCAAGGAAAGCACCGATGGGGAAAAGAATCCAGAAGAATCCTTTCTTGGAGAACTTGAGCGAACGGGCGAGAGGCTAACAGAATCGAAACTTGGAATCGGAAGGCTGTATTCGCGCGAAGATGTGGCGATTTTCCTTTTTTTTCAGTTCCTGCCTGCTTCTAGACGACCGAGGCGTGCGTTTGGCACAACTCTTTCCTGATCTGTGCGGAGCAGGATGACCATCATTTGGTCCTGTCCGTGTATCAATTGGTCGTGATCCCTCTTGTATTCTTCCCTAGCTAGAGTCTTGCTTATGGCGTCATGGTTCTCTACTACCTTAGTGGTTAGCCTGGCAATTTTCTCGCTGTTTGCCTCGATTGCTTTAGTGTTTGCATCGATTTTCTCGCCGTTTGCATCAATCTTTTTGCTGTTGGCCACGATTGCTTTGGTGTTTGCATCAATCTTCTTGCCGTTTCCTTTGATCTTCTCTCCGTTTGCTTCGATCTTGGTGCCGTTGGTGTCGATTCTCTCTATGAGTTCCTGCTCCAGTTGGTCGAGATCCCTCTTTGTTGCAACTTCATCGTTGCGTCGCGAATCCACTCTTTCCGCCTCCTTCACTTGCCAGTTATAGCCAGATGTTGCATCAGCGTCAAATTTCGTCTTAAGCTTTAGGTCGATAAGGAGGATCACGTGCCGAAGGGAAAAGACAAAGATCGCTTGGCCCGTGTGAGAGAACTCTACGATTTTGACGAGAGCTTGGTCATGCAGACACATGGAGACACGGGGATAACGAAATCTGGACACGGAGACACGGAGACACGGGGACATAAGAAATTGAGCGCTCTCCGCGTCTCCCCCTCTCTGCGTCTCTTACTTGCTGGTTTCGATGAGGCAGGTCGCGGCGCCCTTGTGGGTCCAGTCGTAGTCGGCTGCGTACACTTTCCCTTTCTAGCGTTAGGATCTGTTCCCCCAGTACCGTCGGAGCCCTGTCTGTACTTCAGACAGGCAGTCTCTGACGTTCCTCTCACGCAGGGGGCGACCTCACTTGGTGATTCCCCGGGCAGGAGGGCGAACACTTCGCCCGCACAATCCTCAAATCATCCGATGAGTCAATCACTTAATCACTCAATCTCTGCATCCCCCGATCCCCCGATCCCCCGATCGTTCGATGATTCAGTCACTCAGCCTTCCCGCGTCTCCCTCTCCCCGCGTCCCGCTTTTCTTGAGGATCTTGCCGGTCTCGATGACTCCAAGCGTCTCACCGCGCGACAACGCGAGAATCTTTGCCCGCGTGTCAAGTCTCATGCCGCATGGGGGATCGGGATTGCGAGCGCCAAGGAGATTGACCAATTGGGAATCGTCCCCGCCGTCTCCCTGGCGGCCCGCCGTGCTTATCGGGCAATGGGCGTGAACGTCGACCTTCTCCTCTGTGACCGAGGAATCACGGTATTGAGCGATTCAGCGATTGAGCCATTGAATCATTTTACAGCTCAAGCCTCGGAGCGCCCGATCTCCCGATCACTCAATCTTCCGATCACTCAATCTTCCGATCATTCAATCACTCAATCGACTGAGCTCTCCTTTACTCGTGGGGACTCCCGCTCGCTACACATAGCCGCCGCCTCTATCATTGCCAAGGTCACGCGGGACCGGATGATGGTCAATCTCGATCATGACTTCCCTGGCTATGATCTCGCCAAGCACAAGGGCTACGGCACAGCCGCTCACATCGAAGCGATACAAAGACTCGGCCCGTCGGCGGTGCATCGCAGGAGCTTCCATGTCAAGTGAGAGCAGGCTATCAGCCATCAGCTTTCAGTTTACAGCCAGAAGCTTGACAGAAAGCCAAGCCACCGCTAGTTTCTGTTCCTAGCTGACTGCTGACTGCTGACTGCTGACTGCTGACTGCTGACTGCTGACTGCTGACTGCTGACTGCTGACTGCTGACTGCTTATTGACTCACTGCGTCTTAAAGCCTATACTGCTTATTAATTCCTTTAAAAGAGGGGGTTTTTACGGTGAAGAAGATACTGTTTGTCATCCTGGGAGTGGCAATTCTTGCAACGGCCCTGGGCGTG
>Ga0307990_1004246_pt1 | contig 10586 bp, 9 predicted proteins | sample EllFjometagen129_FD_203168 | JGI IMG/M metagenome (GOLD analysis project Ga0307990, IMG submission 203168) | Marine microbial communities from Ellis Fjord, Antarctic Ocean - #129 | ecosystem: Environmental > Aquatic > Marine > Unclassified | place: Southern Ocean | collected 2014-10-08
CCCTGGACTTGCTCAAAGATATGGGATATTCTTCTATCTCTCTTCAACTGACAGGCAGAGGTCTCTTTCCGGCCTCTTAACATAAGGAGGAGATGCCATGTTTGAAAATATCCTTATTCCCACCGATGGATCTCAATACAGCGACATTGCCTTGGAATTCGGGATCTATCTGGCCCATAAATGTAATGCCCGCCTTACGGGCCTCTATATCGTGGATATAAAGGTCATCCAGAGCCCCCTCTTCAACGATATCTCAGGTTCGATGGGGGTGCCTCCCTCTCATGAGTTTGTTCCCCTCATTGAAAAGGGCCTGGAGGAGCGGGGGGATACGATCCTTGCCGATTTTGCGAAGCGGTGTGTAGATGCGGGATTACGTCCTCAGGTGAAGAAGATGACCGGCATAGTTGATGAGATGATCATTGAAGAGGGCACGGGGGCTGACTGCATAATCCTTGCACAGCGAGGCGAACATTATTCCCTGACACACGGCGGGCTGCTCGGTTCCACGTCGGAGGCCGTCGTCCGAAAGTCGGGGAGCCCCGTTCTGATTACACCCGTCGGTTTTCGCGAAGTGGAGACGATCGGTCTTGCCTATGATGGAAGCGGGCCTTCCGAGAGGGCCCTCCATGCGGCCGTCGAGCTGTCGGAGAAGATGGGCTGGCCACTCACTGTTTTGATAGTAACTGATTATGACAAGAGGGCCAATGCCTTGACGGGAAAGGTGGAGGCCTTGCTGGAATCGTGTGATTGTGACAGCGTCATCGAAGTAGGCAGTGGTAAGGAAGAGAAACGAATAATTGAGTTTACCCGCGACGGTTCAATCGATCTGCTGGTAATGGGCGCATATGGTCACAGCAGGATACGGTCGCTGATCCTGGGGAGTACCACGTCCTATGTGATCAGGAAGAGCACCATCCCTGTCTTCATGATACGATGATCCTACAGGTCATCGAGGAGATGATCGGTTATATCCCTGTCCAGTTTACCCAGGGCGTCATGCTTGGTAAGATCGTAATGGATGGGTGTTATGGATATCATCCCCTTCTTTAGTGCCGCAACGTCGGAATCTTCAGGACCCATTTCGGAGAAGGACATCTTTCCTGAAAGCCAGTAGTATGTCTCTTCTCGCGGGGACACTCTCTTTTCAAAGGTCTCCGTCATATGCTGAGGTCCCTGACGTGTAACGGCAATGCCCTTGATCTCTTCTCGCGGAAGTGCCGGGATATTTACATTCAGTGTGAGTCCCCTCGTAAAACCGTTCGATGCAGCTGAGAGTGCCAGTTTCCCTGCAAATCGTGCGGCAAAGGAAAAATCGGCCTTTTCACTTCTCGTATCGAGGGAGAAGGCCAGCGACGGGATTCCCATGATGGTCCCTTCCGTTGCCGCCGATACCGTTCCCGAATAGATTACATTGATTCCCGCATTGGCCCCCAGATTGATCCCCGACACCACCAGGTCGAAGGGTTCTTCCGCAAGTTCTCTCGTTGCGATTTTCACGCAATCCGCCGGTGTGCCTGCCACGGCATATCCCCAGAATTGGCCATTTCTTTTTATCCTCCTCACCATGAGAGGACGCGACAGTGTAATGGCGTGACCCACGGCGCTCTGCTCCGTCTCGGGTGCCACGACGAGGCAATCGGCCTTTCCCGAGAGTTCGCCGTAGAGGGCCGCCAGTCCCTCGGCATATATGCCGTCATCATTTGTAAGGAGAATTCTCATTATAACTATTTCACCACATCTGTTAGCGTATCTGGACTATTTCATTTCCCCGCACCGTCAAGACATAGAGGGACTTTTCCACATCTCCCGTTTCCGTAAAGGTGGTCTTGCCCATTATGCCGGGATAATCCTCCAGCCTGCCCAGATCGTCCCTTAAATCGGTCCGTGTCCTGACCGTTCCCCCCGCTATAAGGTCCACCATTATTTTGGTGGCATCATAGGCCAGGGCCTCCATGTCCTGCGGTTCCCTGCCGAAGGCGACGTAAAAGCTGTCGATAAAATCCCTTACTTGTGGATAAAAGGTGTTGGGGAAAAACCCGTCCACAAAGATCGATCCATTGAGGAATTTGCTGTCCCCTTCCAGAAGTTTTGGAGAGTTCCAGCTGTTTGTACCCAGCAGTTGTATCTCCGTGACATTGTAAAAGGCCAATTGGGGTGCTATCATTGATATACGGGAATAGGAATCGGGTATAAAGAGGGCATCGAAATCGATAGTCGGCTGCGGTTCCTTTTCCGACTGGCTCCCCCTTACAATGTATGTAATGCCGGCGATGGCCTTGATCTCCTTGCTGAAATCGGTTTGATTGCCCTTATAGGACTCCACTCCCCTGATTTCACCCCCCGCTTTGATCGTTTCGTCCCAGAAGAGATTCATCATTTTGGTTCCGTAGTTGTCACGGGGATAGAGGATGGCGAAGGTCTTTATCCCCAGGTTTTCGAAGGAATATCTGATCAGCGTCTTTACCTGCATCTCGCTCGTTATGAAGTTGCGAAAGATGTAGTCCCCCATATTCGTTATGTCCTCTTTCTGTGTAAGGGTGATGATGGGAACACTCATGCTCTCGGCTTCCTGTGCCGCTTCCTGTGCCGTTGCGCTTCCCAGGGGGCCTATGATGCCGATTACCCTCTCTTCGGTGATCAGCCTCGTCACCGCTCTGCGGGCCGTTTCCGGGTTACTATTCGAATCTTCTATTATCAGTTTTATGGGGCTTGCGCTGTCGGCATCGAAAACGCCGGTGGCGAATATGATGGCGTCTAAGGCTCTCTTGCCAAAGGTCGCATATTTTCCCGTCAAGGGGAGGATGCACCCTATGGCATAGCGGTCCACCAGGCCGATTTCGATGAGCTGCTGGAGAAGTTTTTCCCCCTCTCCATAGTATTCATGGCCCTTGTATCTCTCTATGAATGTATCCAATGCGGCCTTTGCCTTATCTGTTTCATCCTCTTCAAAATAGGTCCTACTCAGTTTATACAAGATATACCCGGCGGGGTATTCTTTCCTGTATTTCGCCTGTCCCTCTTCCATCTCCTCGATGGACAGGCGATCGTCTATAATTGTTTCCACCCTGTCTTTTATAGAGGTCTCCAGGCCTTTCTCCGGTTTCCCTTCGAGGGCCTTCATGTACCAGGCAAGGGCGTCATAATATTTTCCCCTCCCCTCTCTGTTTTCTCCCTCAAGGATTTCGATTTCCATTCTGCGCCGGGCGGTGATTTTTCCCTCCCGGCTCTCCTGTAAGAATCTCTCCGAAAGGTCATAGTCTCCCAATCGTGAATAGGAAAGGGCGAGGTTGTAGAGGGCATCGTAATAGATGGGGTCCTTCTTAAATCGTTTGGGGATCAGCTTCAGTTCCCCGACTGCCTTATCATATTGTTCCCCCTTAATGTAAATTTCACCCCTTCTGAGGCGGGCCAGGAAGGCCTCTTCGCCCCAGTGAATGGTGTTCAATACATTCCCGTAGAGGTTCATGGCTTCTGCGAAGTTCCCCTTCTGATAGGCCTCTTCGGCGGTTTTCAGCTGTAAACGGGCCTGGTCGCGTCTCTTTTCGAGGTCAGCCTTTATCTCTTCCTGTGGTAAGACCGGTACCGACGGTTTTGGGATAAGGGGAGGTATCTCCTCTTTCTTGATCGCTACAGGAGCGCATCCGGCGGCAAGAAAGATTACTATCAGGCTGCATATGCATAAAATTTTTCCCAATCTCATTACGGTCACTATCTCATCCTCATCAATGCAACGTGTTAATATATGTCAGTGTCTTCGTGGCAAGTTCCCGCGAGTCTACAAAAAGAGATAGTTCGTGGTTGTACTTCAGCGCCGAACTGGTCAGGTTGTGACTCCCCAGAATGGTGTATCTCCCGTCAATGACAACTACCTTTGTATGGGTTGTCCTGCGGGGAGTGTCAAAAGAGACCGAAATGCCACTTCCTCTCAACCTCAGTGCCGTCTCCCTGTTATTCTGATCGACTTGCGATGTTTCCCTTTTGCCTCTCTCGAGCAGAACCCGTATCCTGACACCTCGCTCGGCTGCTTTAACGAGATGATTGAGGAGTATATCGGGATAGCTGCTTTTATAACCATTTGTCTTGAAAAGGAAAAATGCCATTACAATTTCCTTCTGTGCTCCCCCGATCGCTTCCAGGAGTTTTTCGAAATATTCCCTGTCCTTCAGTAGCTCTATGTGGTGCCTGCCCGTTATCCCTTCGGCCTGAGCCGCCGGTATCATGGAGACACATGTCGGCAGAAAGAGGTGTATCACCACCAGGATCGCCATAATCTTGTTTATCGTGGGGCACATCTTTTTCAGGTTCTTTCTTGAAAATCATTTTTTCCAGGATATTCTACAATGCAAACTTTACACAAAAATGTGGCAAAATCAAAATAAAAAAAAGGGACAGGTTAAATAGTTGCCTGTCCCTCCTTTCTCGCGATTGTTGTTCTGCTATTCCTTGTTTACCTCTTCGAAATCGGCATCGACTACATCGTCGTCGCCTTGTGCCGCTCCGGTCTGTTCCGCCCCTGCTCCACCGGCCTCAGGTCCTGCACCTTCCGTCCCCGCAGCCTCTCCCTTTGCTGCGGCCTTGGCATACATGGCCTCGGCAAGTTTGTGTGACGCCTGGGTCAACTCTTCCTGGGCGGCCTTGATGGCCTCCAGATCATCCGCTTCCATGGCCGTTTTAATCTTGGTTATGGTTTCCTCGATTCGGGATTTCTCTTCGGCATCCACCTGATCTCCCATGTCCTTCAGGTTTTTCTCAACGCTGTATACCAGCGTGTCGGCCTGATTCCTCACTTCGATGAGTTCCTTCTTCTTTTTGTCCTCCTCGGCGTGGACCTCCGCTTCCTTCACCAGGTTCTTGATCTCTTCCTCTGAAAGTCCGCTTGAAGAGGTGATCTTGATGCTCTGTTCCTTTCCCGTACCAAGATCCTTGGCCGAAACATGGACGATGCCGTTGGCATCGATGTCGAAAGAGACATCGATCTGAGGCACTCCCCTCGATGCCATTGGTATACCGGAGAGTTCGAATTTGCCCAGCGTCCTGTTGTCGGTTGCCATGGGGCGTTCCCCCTGCAGGACATGGATACTCACGGCGGGCTGATTGTCGGCTGCCGTCGAGAATGTCTGGCTCTTCTTTGTGGGAATGGTGGTGTTCTTGTCTATCAGTGTTGTCATGACACCACCAAGCGTTTCGATTCCCAGTGACAAGGGGGTCACATCGAGGAGAAGGACATCCTTCACGTCTCCCGCCAGCACACCCGCCTGGATGGCTGCCCCAATGGCCACCACTTCGTCGGGATTTACACCTTTGTTGGGCTCTTTTCCGAAGATGTCCCTTACCTTATTCTGTACGGCAGGCATGCGTGTCATGCCTCCCACGAGGATCACCTCATCGATATCCTTCGGGCTCATTCCCGCATCTTTCATAGCCGTTTTACAGGGGGCTTCCAGCCGTGCAATGAGATCCCCTACAAGCATATCTAGTTTGGCCCGTGTCAGCTTCATATTCAAGTGCTTGGGACCGGAGGCATCTGCCGTTACAAAGGGAAGATTTATATCCGTCTCCATGGAAGTGGAGAGTTCCATCTTTGCCTTTTCCGCCGCCTCCTTGATCCGCTGGAGGGCCATTTTGTCGCTCCGTAAGTCGATGCCCTGGTCCTTCTTGAATTCGTCGGCAATGTAATTTATCAGTTTCTGATCGAAGTCTTCTCCTCCCAGATGGGTGTCACCATTGGTTGATTTCACTTCAAATACGCCCTCGCCCAATTCGAGAATGGAGATGTCGAAGGTACCGCCACCGAGATCAAAGACTGCTATTTTCTCGTCCTTTTTCTTGTCGAGGCCATAGGCAAGTGATGCGGCCGTCGGTTCGTTTATGATTCTCAGGACGTTCAGTCCCGCTATTTTCCCGGCGTCTTTCGTTGCCTGCCTCTGTGAATCGTTAAAGTATGCAGGCACGGTGATGACGGCGTCCGTTATCTTCTCTCCCAGGTAATCCTCGGCTGTCTGTTTCATCTTTCCCAGTATCATGGAGGATATCTCCGGTGCGCTGTAATCCTTGCCCCGCGACGTTATCTGTGCATCACTATTTGCCGCCTTGGTAATTTTGAAGGGACTTATGGTTATATCGTACTGAACTTCCTTGGATGAGTATGGTCGTCCGATGAGTCTCTTTACCGCGTAGATGGTATTTTCAGAGTTGGTTACGGCCTGCCTCTTGGCGGTCTGTCCAACGGGCCGTTCTCCGTTCTCGGTGAAGGCGATTACCGATGGTGTGGTTCTGCTTCCTTCCTGATTTGCTATAACGATGGGGTCTCCCCCCTCCATAACGGCGACACAGGAGTTTGTCGTTCCAAGATCAATTCCTATAATCTTTCCCATATTTTTACTAAACCTCCTTGGTATATATCTACTGTTTTGATTCTTTATTTTCTTTTGTGTATCTTAAAATGGATACCTTTGCCGGTCTCAATAATCTGCCGTTTAACAAATATCCCGTTTCAAAGACATCGGCTATCTTATTATCGGCATCACAATCATCGGTGTCAACCTGCAGCATGGCTTGATGATAATTGGGATCAAAGTCCTGATCTGCCGTCTCTATTTTTTCAACACCTGTTTTTCCCAGGGTGATATAGAGCTTTTCGTATATCAGCCGTAACCCTTCAACGAAGGCATCGAGATCATCGGAGATGGATACCTGTTCCAGGGCACGTTCCATGCTGTCCATGATGGGCAATATATCTCTGATCAGCCGTTCATTGCCATATTTCAGGAGATCGGCACGATCCTTTGCGCTGCGTTTCTTGTAGTTTTCAAACTCGGCGCTGAGGCGGACAAACTTGTCATAATTTTCTGCCGCTTCTTTTGTCGCCTTTTCCAAAGCATCGGAAGCATCTTTCACTTCGTCTGTTTTCCGTTCCCCCACCTCTTCAGCGGATGTTACCTCTACAACAACCTTTTCCTTCTTCTGTCTTTCGCTTGCCTTTCGTGCCATGAAATTCCCTATCTTTCTCAGTTATGAACCAGGGCTCTTGAATAGTTTGTAGTCGACCATCTCGCATATCGCATGTCCCGCCGTGATATGAATCTCCTGAATGCGGGGCACGCTTGTGGACGAGACAGTGAGAGAGTAATCGGCGATTGCCGCCATCTTGCTCCCTTCCTTTCCAGTGAATGCGATTGTCGACATTCCCATCTTTTTCGCAGTTTCCAAGGCCTTTACAACATTGGGTGAAGAGCCGCTTGTGCTGATGCCCCAGGCTATATCTCCCGCCTTGCCTATGGCCCGTATCTGCTTTGCAAAGATGTCGGCATAATCGTAGTCGTTGGCGATACTCGTTATAACTGATGTATCTGTGCTGAGGGAAATAGCCGGAAGGGGAGGCCTCTCAATGATGAACCGGTTGACGAATTCCGCGGCAAGGTGTTGCGCGTCTGACGCACTCCCCCCGTTTCCGAACAAGAGTATTTTCTTATCTTCTTTCAGCGTTCCTATTATGGCGTCGACTATCCTGACAATTCTCGAGAGATTTTCATTGATGAAAACCTCCTTCAATCGACTGCTCTCTTTGAATATCTGAATTATAATATCTTCGATGTCGTCCATATCTCTGAAACCATTCATTTTTGAAATAATATATAGATGGTCTTTCGATATGTCAAGGCGGGGAAAGGGCTTTTAAAAAAACTCGCCCATTCTTTTTCTGTCCCGTAATTCGGCAAGCTTTCCCTTATTCCAGTCCGATATTCTGGAGTAATAACCGGTAATCATGGTTATCCCCTCAACATCTTCTGATTGGCAGTGCTCGCACCGGTCTTTGAGGCCCCTGGCCGTCCTGTTGCAGTTGAGGCAGGTGGTAAAGTCGGGTGAAAAGACTATCTGCTGGTTTTTAGTTTCTGTAAACACCCTTGTGATAAACTGTGCCAGCGATTCCTTCGATGGCCGTGAATCGCCTATCCACAGAGGTGTTATCGTTTCACCCTCGATAAAGGGGTGAAAGGCACCCTCAAAGGTTACCCTGTCAATGGGACTGACGGCGGCTGAGACGGCAAGGTGTGTCGAATTCGTGTAATATATTTCACCCTTTGCGATATCTCCCTTGACAAAACGCCCCGAGAGGGGTGAAAAGTGCTTGAGATCGAGCCGTGCAAAGCGGTAGGGCGTGCTCTCTGCAGGTGTCTGCTGCAAGGCGAAGCGTATGCCCAGCTCTTGGCTCAGTCTGTCGGTAACGTCCTTCATATATCCGATTATCTCTAAGGCAAAGGTTCGGGCATCTGCTGATTCGTGGAGCTGCCGTCCCTTGTGAACTGCGATGAGTTCATTGAGTCCCACCATACCCATGAGGTATTTTACCCTCTCCATTTGGAGATAGGGGGTGCCGTCCTTTTCCATGGTGAGGAGTGAAAGGGGGCCGTCGCTGCCGTGGGACATGAGTCCTTCTATAAAGTTCTTCTTCTCCATATGTGCCCGTGCCGCCAGTTTCAGTGTCTCGGAAATCAGTGAAAAGAGCCTCTCGTCATCGCCCTCGGCCCTGTATCCCAGCCGGGGAAGGTTGATGGAAATATTCTGGAGGGCAAAGTATCTCATATTCCATGGGCTCTGAATATTCTCCAGTTCCTTTCTGTCGGTTGCAAGATCGAGGCGGCAGCATTCCGATACATTGATCGTGCTCCCCCTGTCGAAGACAAAATAGGTATTTCCCTTTTCTGCGGCAACATCGCATATGAGGTTGAGGAATTCCTCGTGGCCCTCTGTCTCGAAGAATTTATCGGTAATGTGGACCATGGGCCGGGGAAAGACAAAGGGACGCCCAGCGTTGTCGCCCTCTCTGAATACCTCGAAAATAGCCCGGGCAAAGCCTTGTGCCTCTTCGGCATATTCATTATAGGTTTTTCCCGTGTAAACACCTCCGGGACCGATGGCCTGTACATTTTCGAGATGTCTGGGCACCTCCCAGTAGAGGTGTATATCGGTAAACATGGTCTGCCCGCCCCGGCCCACGGCCTGCTGTGAGAATTCATAGATGAGCATCTGGGAAAGCTGTTTTATCTCCCTGTGACTGAGGCCGGTCAGGTAGGGGGCAAAGAAGAGGTTGACGCCGTACCATGCGATGGCCCCTGCAAAATTCCCCTGGAGGGCGGCGGCGAATCTGATCATGTGAATTAATAGCACTTCGGCATGTTTTGCCGGTGCCGTAACCGTCAGCGAGTTGGGGAGGTTTACGCCGAATTTTTTTATATATTCAATGGACTGGCAGGCACAGTAGGGTCTGTCGATATATCCAAGGTTATGGAGATGAATGTCACCCGTCATGTGGGCGTATCCCACATCTTCTGAAAAGACAGCGAGGATGGCATATTCCTTTTTTATTCCTTCGGCCAGTGTCAGGTTTGTCCCCTCGGGACTGTGGGGGACATTGGCGTTTTCCTTATTGCGGTACAGGAGCAATTGTCCCACGTCATAGAGGGGGAATCCGATACGGGCATGCATCTTTGTCGCCCCTTCGAGCCCCCGCTCCAGAAGCTTCGCATCGACCAGTTCCCTGATAAGGGGGGCCGTCAGGTAGTCTATCCCGGAGGTGATGATCTGTCTTTCAACATCTCTGCTTATCTCTTTTGCAGTATCGATATCTACATTCGTTTCTCGAATCAGGGCATCGACAATCTTTTGTCTCTGCCATCCGGCGATATCTTCACCGGAGGTTCTGACGAAGAGGGTCATATCTGTTGTATCTTTGTCATGCATGTGAAACTCCCCTTGCATTTCTGCGAGGAACTGGATAGTCCATATAGAAAATTAGAATTAATATCAATAGCTAACGTCAAATACCCTTGAAATATCCCGGTAAATACAGTATATGCCACTGTCAGGATCTTGAAAGGAGAATGCGATGAAGCTACTGATAACATATTTTTCACAAACGGGAAATACTGAAAAACTGTCACGGGCTATTTATGATGCCGTGAATGCGGAAAAAGATCTTATGACTATCGATGAGGTACGGTCGAAAGAGGGATATGATATTATCTTCTGCGGCTTTCCGGTACATGTCCATAGCGTTCCGGCAAAGGTGCAGTCCTTTATAAAGGGTCTGCCGAAGGGTCAGAAAGTGGCTTTATTCTCGACGCATGGCTCCGCACGGGGCAACGAAAAGGCACGGACGGCTCTCGAACATGGAGTGAGTCTGGCGTCCAAGGCCATGGTGCTTGGAACCTTCGCATGCCGGGGAGAAGTGAACCCAAAGGTCATTGAAAATCTTGCCAAGGAACCGGCAAACAGACCGTGGTGTGAAGAGGCGCAGAGTGCCTTCGGACATCCCGACGAAGCGGATCTGGCCGATATCAAGGCCTTTGCGCGAGAGATAATCATCAAGGCCTGTTGATTGGAGCCTCTTTATTGAAAGATCTTGCCGGGATTGAGAATATTAGAGGGATCGAAGATCCCTTTGATCGCCTTCTGCATGCGGATACTTTCCGCAGAGAGTTCGAGGGGGAGGTAGCGCCGTTTGGCAATACCGATACCGTGTTCACCCGATATGGTTCCCCCCATTTCTATGACGCGCTTCAAGAGACTTTCAATCCCTTCTTCCA
>Ga0307990_1004247_pt1 | contig 10582 bp, 10 predicted proteins | sample EllFjometagen129_FD_203168 | JGI IMG/M metagenome (GOLD analysis project Ga0307990, IMG submission 203168) | Marine microbial communities from Ellis Fjord, Antarctic Ocean - #129 | ecosystem: Environmental > Aquatic > Marine > Unclassified | place: Southern Ocean | collected 2014-10-08
TGTTTGACAGATATATGGCCAGTGCATAAATGAAGGTCAATATTCCGGTCAGGAAGAAATAGGAACTTCCTTTCCTGATAAGCATTCCCATGTCAAGGAGGTCGTACTTCAGGACACCGAAGGCAAGAATTATCGCCGGGATAAAATTGAAATTGCCCACAGGGTAAACATCATATCCGATGATGGGAAGAGAGTTCATCAGGATAAGCAATCCGCTAAGGCCAAAACCTATAAACACGTATTTTATCCTATTTCTCTCACTGTTCTCCTTCGCCCTCTTCATTCCAAGAAAGAGGGTTGTGATACAGTACAGCGCGGCGACTCCCCCCACCACTGAAAATACATAATACGCCGGCCCTGCCTCGGCGATCTTTCCGAAAGAAAACTGGCGCAGTCCGCTGATAAAATATTCGCTCTGAGTAAAGGGAAGAAGGGAGATGCTGAAAAGATACGCCATTATTTCAAGCCATTTCCTTTTCTTCATTCCGAGAAATGAATGTACAAACTGGATATAAACGGGTGTAACAAAAACAAAAAACAGATAGGACAGCCTGTCAAGCCTGAGTGAGAGAGACTGATCCGCGAGAAAAGATACCTGAGCGATGTCGAGATCAATCAGGGCACCAAGGAAACATATGAAGGCAAAGAGGATGTTGGTAGAATCTTTTTTCCCCCGAAGAATGGAGAAAAATGCCAGAAGGGAGAAAATGATAAAACCGGTCACAGGAAGGAGAAGGTAGGAATATGATTCCCATAAAAGGTAAAGAGACACAGTCAGATAACCTCCTTTCCAGTTAATGAGGGTTAATGAGTAAAATGTTCAATTTTCACAGGTCTCGAGTAAAATGATATCTTTTCATCACAAATTCGCCGTCTTCATACACCAGGTAAGAATAATGCCTTATCCAGTCGCCCAGGATGGCAAAGGTTTTCATCCGGTTGTTTATTACATTCCGTTCCAGAGTAGGACAATGACAGTGACCCATTACCACTGCATCGAACCCTTTTTCAAATTTTTTCATGGCAAACGTACTCATCCTGGCGGCAAGTCTATCTGAAGACCGCGCTTCATCATTCCTGCTTCTGCTTATTTTCGACATCATTCTGGAGATACGCCACAGGATCCGTGAAGACATTTTTTTCTGTATCGCGTAAAACAGCCTGCTTCTGAGAACCCTGCGCAATAAAAGATATGCCGTGTTGGAGTCATCAACAGTATCGCCATGAGACACAAAGAGCTTCTTTCCATCGAGATCGATTGTGGCCGCGTCGGGGAATACCTTTATGCCATATTTTGCAAAATAGTCATCAAGAAAAAAATCGTGATTGCCCTCAAAAAATGAGATGTTTGTCCCTGACTTTTTTATTTCCAGCAGTTTTTCAACAATATCGTAAAAGCCGGGATAAACACTGTTTTTGTCGGAGAACCAGAAGTCGAAAAAGTCTCCGACAATGAAAATTTCATCTGCACTACCCTTCAGAGAATCAAGAAAGCGCATAACATATCGATATCCTTCACAGGCGCTGCCATCTAAATGAGCATCAGAGATAAACACGGCTTTCATAATTCCTGCCTTCTGATTTATAATTCTGTTGATTTATGAGAATTTTCGCTTAAGAGCAAGGGATGCGGAAAAAATGACCGCAGGCATATAGTTAATATTCCGAGAATTATTTTTTGAGCATAACACAAAGATTGGGCGAAAAGACCATTAATCAACGGATTTATTTACCTCTCTATAGCTTTCTTAGCAAGCAACTCCGAGTTCCTGAACATCGCCTCGATTTCTTCCTCGCTCATCCCGGCTCCCCTTGCGATCATAGCCGCCGTTTCCCTGTCCACAAGATCCCCGGGTGAGTGGGTATCGGTATTCAGGACCAGTTTTGCGTTGAATCTGCGCGCGAGCGTGGCCACGTGGCCATTAGCCAGACTGTGTCCCTTTCTTGCTGATATCTCAAGAAATACCGAATTCTCAGCAGCCAGTTTCGCTTCCTCTTCAGTAATCAATCCGGGATGCGCGAGTATATCGACAGGTGCCCTCAATGCGGCAAGATTTGTGCCCGGCATAACCGGTTCCACAATAGTTTCCCCATGAACCACTATGATTTTTGCACCCAGTATTCTTGCTTCCCTGGCAAGAGAAGAGATCTGGTCCGGATGAACATGCGTAATTTCAACACCCGGAATGGCTTTTATGGGACCGATCTCTGATATCTTCTCGCAGACTTTTGCAACCCTCGGAATAATAAAATCCATGTTTGAATGGTCGACATGGTCGGTTATCGCAATCACCCGGTATCCCTTTACAGCCGCTCTCCTTGCCAGCTCCGAGGGAATGAGCTCGCCGTCACTGAAGATAGAATGTGTGTGTAAATCAATCATGGTGGATAACCCCTTCGAAGACTGTATTTTTGACAGTGCCGCACGTAATTTGTTATCTCCTGACTCGTTTAGCAGATTTAAAAATCAAGGTCAATCCAAGAAACATTGAAGCAAAATCGATTTGCTGTTATATATTCTTAATTCGGACAAGTCAGAAGAGCTGATAGCAAAAAATAGAATGTCGCAAAGTCTTTATACAACCGGAAAAACAAAAAATGAACAAAGTCGTCAACAGATACATTCTGAGAGAAATCTCCATTCCCTTTTTTCTGGTTCTCTTCATACTCACCTTTGTCCTCCTGATGGGGAGAATCCTTCAGCTCATGGATCTTATGATAAACAAAGGAATAAACTTTACAGACATAGCGAAACTTATTCTTTACCTGATGCCCTCTTTTCTCATGATTACCATACCTGTATCTCTTCTCATCTCCATACTTATAGGTTTGGGAAGACTTTCCCGTGACAACGAAATAATTGTGTTGAAATCATCGGGACTGAGCCTGTACCAGCTTATGCCACCTATAGCGTTAGCCTCTTTGTGCGCCTTCATCATAACTGCAATTACAGGCTTTTTTCTTATCCCTTACGGTAACTTTGCGACTAAAAACCTCCTGTTCGATATAGCGAGGCAGAAGGCAAGTATAGGTATTAAAGAGAGAATATTCAACGACGACTTCGCCGGTCTTGTACTTTATGCGGAAGAGATTCCACCACACGGAGATTATATGAAGGGCTTATTCATACGTGATAACCGTATGTTGAAAGAACCCGCTACCATTATCGCACAAAAAGGATATCTTATCTCAAATCCGGAATCCATGCAGATAACTCTAAGATTGGAGAACGGAAGTATCCACACGACAAATGCCGATCTGACAAACTATAGAAAGATTGATTTCAGTTCCTATGACATAAACCTCGATCTGTCGGAATCAATTGGAGGCAAAAATAAAGAACTCGTAAAGGACAGCAGGGAAATGTCGCTTCCCGAGTTGATCAGAAAAAGCAGGATCCCCGGCCTGAAGAAAACTGTTTTGAAAGAGTTTATCATTGAGATCCATAAGAAGTTTACCATGCCCTTTTCATGTATTATCTTTGGTATAATTGGAATCCCACTGGGTATTTCAAGACAGAGAAGCGGAAAATCAAGGGGTTTTGTTACAGGTATTATTGTTGTCATGATCTACTATGTCCTCCAAATTGGCGGGGAGGCATTGGGTGAAACTGGTATGCTCGCCCCGGCAACAGGTGCATGGATGTCAAACTTAATCCTGGGTGTCACCGGTGTATACATGCTGATCATGACTGCAAAGGAAAAATCTCTTGTGCCTGCCTGCATCCGACATATCGGGATACGGATATTTAAATGAATATTCTCGACAGATACATTCTTAAAGAATTTATAAAGATATTCACTCTGATACTTGTCTCTCTCACAGGATTGTATCTGATCACGGACTTTTTCGAACGTATAAGGATGTTCCTGAGCAATAATGCCACCCTGGGTCAGATGGTGTCTTATTCTCTTTTGAATATACCCATGATACTATCACAAATGATACCGGTCGCCGTTCTGCTGGGGACCCTCCTCTCGTTCGGGCTTCTATCGAAGAACTATGAGATAACAGCCATGAAGGCGAACGGTGTAAGTCTTTATCGCATATCACTTCCCATCATTATATTGTCCTTTGCAATCTGTATAGCAGCGTTTCTCCTGAGTGAATTCATAACACCATACACAACTCAAAAGGTTAAATATATCAAGTTGGTGGAGATTCAGAAGAGAGAAAAACTGGGCAGTTTTAAACAAAACCAGATCTGGTACAGGAGCGAAAACGGAATATACAATTTTTCCATGTTCGATCCTCGAACAAATACACTCAAAGGGATAAGAATCAATCTCTTTAACCGGGACATGAACCTCTATGAGAGGATAGACGCAAAGGAGGCGCAATGGGAAGATGGCAGGTGGGTATTCAAAAATCTGCTCGTAACAACCTTTCCCGAAGATGGGTTCCCTTTACTTGAAAAGATATCGTCAAGGGTTATAGATCTTTCTGAAAGTCCTTCAGACTTTATGACTGTTCAGAAGAGTACCGAAGAAATGGGCCTGGTAGAATTGAGCAGTTTTATAAAAAAGACACGTTCCGAGGGATATAACACCACAAAAGATCGGACAGATATGCACGGAAAGATCGCATTTCCGCTGGTAAGCGTTATCCTTGCTATATTAGGTATCTCTTTTTCACTAAGATCGGAGAGGAGTGGAGGAGTCGCTCAGAGTATAGGCACGGGTATTATAATCGGTTTTTCATACTGGATTGTCTTCGCCTTTACCATATCTCTGGGTCGCTCCGGAACCATACCACCTCTATTAGCGGCATGGGCTGCCAATTTCATATTTGGAATCGCAGCCCTGATTATGTTCATGCGGGTAAAGACGTAACCAGCTGAGGTAATTAGGCTGTTAGGCTGTAGGCCGTTAGCAAAAGATCAAACAACTTCCTGCCGTTATCTTAACAGTCTTCAGTCTAAAAAGCTTCAGCCTTTAGTTTATCTACCTGTCTATGTCCCCATTTCCCAGGAGTTCAGGTATTTATTCTGCTCAGGTGTAAGTGTGTCTATCCTGACATTCAGCGATTCCAGTTTTAATCGCGCTATCTCTTTGTCGATATCTTCGGGTACACCGTAGACCATATTGTCCAACTCACTCCCGTGTATTACGAGATACTCGGCGGCGAGGGCCTGGTTGGCAAAACTCATATCCATGACACTTGAAGGATGTCCCTCAGCAGCGGCAAGGTTTATCAGCCTCCCCTCCCCCAGGATATATACGCGATTCCCATTTTTCAGCGTATATTCGTCAATAAACTTCCGTATCCTTCCGGTATATTCGGAAACTTCCTTCAGACCATCTATATCCAGTTCAACATTGAAATGGCCGGAGTTTGACACAATAGCCCCATCCTTCATTTGTAGAAAGTGTTCCTGGCGGATGACATTGATATCCCCGGTCAGTGTGCAGAAGAAATCTCCTTCCTCGGCGGCTTCGGCAATTGGCATGACCCTGTAACCATCCATAACCGCCTCCAGCGCGCGAAGGGGATCCACCTCTGTCACAATAACATTTGCACCCATTCCAGAGGCCCTCATCGCGAGTCCTCTTGAACACCAGCCATATCCACAGATGACAAAAGCAGAACCCGCTATCAGTCTGTTTGTGGCCCTTATGATTCCATCCAGCGTGCTCTGCCCGGTGCCGTACCTGTTGTCGAACATGTGCTTCGTGTTAGCGTCATTCACCGCTATCAGGGGGAATCGCAGGACTCCTTCACCGGCCATTGCCTTCAGCCGTATAACACCGGTGGTTGTTTCTTCAGTTCCTCCAATAATTCCGTCTATAAGATCCTGGCGGTCTGAATGTATAGTCGACACAAGATCGGCGCCGTCGTCCATAGTTATCGCCGGCTCTGTGTCCAACACCGAATTTATATGCTTGTAGTATGTGGTGGTATCCTCCGCGTTGATGGCGTGCACCGCAATCTCCTGATACTTTACCAGATAGGCGGCAACATAATCCTGCGTACTCAGAGGATTCGACGCGCACAGGGAAAGTTCGGCACCTCCAGCTTTCAGCGTTTCCATGAGACTGGCTGTCTCTGTCGTAACATGGAGACATGCACCCAGTCTGACGCCCTTCAGCGGTTTTTCCTTTTCAAACCTTTTTTTTATGCTGTTTAAGACCGGCATACTCTTGTTTGCCCAGTCAACACTCGATTTTCCCTCTTCAGCCAGATTTATATCTTTAATATCGTAATCCATTTTTTCTCCTGATTGTTCCTTTGATTGTTCATTTCAATTCTGCAGTGTCGGAATGGTGCTCCCGTTCTGGATTCTGACACCTATTTCCTGTCTTCAGCTTCTTTCTTCAGCCTTTCCGCCAGATCTGTTTTTTCCCATGCATAATCGTCCATAAACAGGGTCTTTGGTATCTTCCGGTAGATATCTCCATTGAGCAGTCCGAAGCGCTCTATCATTCCCTTTGGCGTAAAATCAAAAACTTTTTCCACTACACTCGACAACTTTTCATCCGGCATAACTCCTGTGCCGAACGTGTTAACATAAATAGACATGGGCTTGGCAATGCCTATGGCGTAGGCCAGCTGCACCGAACATTTGGTTGCGAGGCCGGAAGCAACAATATTCTTGGCCGCATAACGCGCCCCGAATACGGCGGAGCAGTCAACCTTCTCAGGCGACTTGTTCACCACCGCTCCTCCGCCAAGCTGCGCTCCGGGATATCCTCCATAGAGCTGACAGACAAGCTTGCGACCTGTGACACCGGAATCAGCCGCACTGCATGAATGAACCGCCTGCCATTCGCCTGTGGGATTAAAGATAAAATCGGCCTTTTCATTCACCCACTCACCTAGAGAATCAAAGGCTATCTTCCTTGCGGTTTCCTCGATTTCTTCATTTTCCGCCACATGACGATAATCAATAGCGTTCGACATCAGCACTTTTGTTACATGTTTAGGCTTGCCATTCTTATCATAGTCTACCGTTATCTGTCCTTTGCCATCAGGGGCAAATATGGGATTTCCACAATCTTCGAACGCCCTCATCATCCTGTTGACCAGAACATAGGTAAGGGGAAGCAGTTCAGGTGTTTCATCGCAGGCAAATCCATACATAATCCCCTGATCTCCCGCGCCGATCTCCTTGTGTTTCCCCATTTCGGCACGTGTTCCGATATTGATATTGGGAGATTGAGGTATAATCGCGTTGAACACGCCCAGCGAGTGGCCGTTGAGGCCCACCGCCGCGTCATTGTATCCCAGAGACAGTACCGTCTGGCGCAGACTCTTCTCGATATTGATGTATACCCTCGTGGCGACCTCGCCGCCGACGATGCAAAAGCCTTTCCCCAGAAATACCTCAAGACCGCAGTGGGGCATGGTGTTTATATCCATTCCCACCTTTTTTTCTTCATCCAGTATCCGTGCTATGATATCCGCAGCAATGGTATCAGCCACGATATCAGGATGTCCTACCTTGACTCCCTCAGACGTTATTTGCATGTTTTTTTCCCTTTTCAATTTTTTGTTGGATCTCTGGAGGTGAAAGTACACCACCCGATATAATCAAGGTAAATGCCTCTTCGACCGTCATATCAAGATGGATTACATCCGTCTCCGGTATCATTATGTAGAACCCTGATGTAGGGTTCGGCGTAGTGGGAATAAAGAGATTTATACATTTCTGTGATGTCTTTGATTGCACCTCTCCTCGACTCTCACCAGTAACAAAAGCTATCGAATACAGTCCTTTACGGGGATACTCTATCAAAACTGCTTTTTTGAAGCTCTCTCCCTTATCACTAAACACAGCCTCAACAAGCTGCTTTAACGCGTTGTAAATGCTCCTGACCAGAGGTATCTTACTTACGAGTTTTTCTCCCAGCAAAACAACCTTCTTGCCAAGATAACTCTTTGTCACCAGACCGATGATAAAGATAAGAATTAGTGTAATGATAACTCCGAGACCCGGTATATGGAAGGAAACGAGCTGGTCGGGATGAAACCTTGCAGGGATAATTCTTACCAGTTTATTCATCATCCCTATGATAAAATAAAGGACATAAAACGTCACACCAACAGGAATAATCGCAGCTATACCCGTCAGAAAAACACCCTTGATCCCTTTACGGATCTTCTTTACCATCTCTTACCCCTCTAGAATACGGGCTGTATATCAGAAAGTTTCACTCTCTGCAACAGCAAAGGCGGGGCACACTACCCCGCCTTTCTGAGAATCACAGATTGTAAGAATCGTTACACACTCATCGCTTTTTTCTTTATCCTGTTTTTATCATCAACTAATATGCACTTCGGTCTCCATTTCTTTACAGAATCCTCGTCAACCAACACATAGCTTGCGATAATTATGATATCACCCCTTGAAGCTTTTCTTGCAGCAGCCCCATTCAGGCATATAACGCCGGACCCTCTCGCACCTTTGATTGTATAGGTGGAAAATCTCTCCCCGTTGGATACATTGTATATATCAACTTTTTCATAGGGAAGCAGATCCGCAACATCCATAAGATCTTCGTCAATGGTTATACTACCCTCATAATCGAGATTGGCATCGGTAACAACCGCCCTGTGAAGTTTTGATTTCAGCATTATTCTCTGCATCTTTTCACCTGCCTAAATAGTTTCTCCAAACACATAATTATCTATAAGTCTGGGCGTCCCCACCCAGACAGCGAGAGCCAGCACGGATCTTTTTTCAAGATGTTCGACATCTTTCATCGTCTCAACATCACATATCTTGACATAATCTATTCTGGTAGCGAGGTGTTTCTCAATGAAATTCTTTACTTCTTTTATTATTGTGCCAGCATTATGCTGTCCCTGATCATAAAGGCTCCTGGCAAGTTTGAGTGAACGGCTCAGACTCAATGCGGATCCCCGCTCACCTTCTTTCAGATACGCGTTCCTGGAACTCATGGCAAGACCGTCCGGTTCTCTGACGGTCGGCATTCCCACAACTTCAATATCCATGTTAAGATCTGCCACCATTCTCTTTATCACCACAAGCTGCTGAAAATCCTTCCTCCCGAAGATAGTGACATGAGGTTTGACTATATTGAACAGCTTTGCGCAAACAGTAGCCACTCCTCTGAAGTGTACAGGTCTTGTCAAGCCACAGAGATTGTTAGTTACATTTTCTACATTTACATATGTCTGGTAATTTTCAGGATACATCTGCGAATTCGGTGGATAGAAGATAACGTCAACCCCGACATCTTGAGAGAGTGCTTCATCTCTTTCAAAGTCTCTGGGATACTTGTCCAGATCCTCATCCGGGCCAAATTGCGCAGGGTTCACATATATGCTGGTTACCAGACAGTCCGCCCGTTTTTTTCCCTCTTTCATCAGTCCCAGATGTCCGTCGTGGAGGTAACCCATGGTGGGAACAAAGGCGATCCTCTTACCCCGGAGCCTGAGCGATTCTGAAAAATCCTGCATGTCGCGTACTGTCTTAATAATCTCCATATGGCAGCAGTTTCTCCACAAAAAAAGCCTCTCCGCTTTGAAACGGGAGGCCCTGAAATCGCACGTTATACCAATTCCGACTCTCTTCCGTCCCAGTCCATAAATGGATCCAAGCAGACTTCCCAGCGTCTACCAGAAGATTATTCTCCTGTCAAGAAATTTATGCATAAATGTTAGAATGACACTTGCAATTTTGTCGCGGATCGTTTAGATTTAGCGGCATTATAGAAAGTCAAAACTCGGAAGTCTTACGATTTTTAGTCAAACGGTCTTTTGCTGACTATTGACAAACCAATATCAAGACTTAAAATATTAGTTGGAATTTACCTTTGTCATAAAAAATCTTGATCCACAACAGGAAGGAAAATAAATGCCGGCTCTATATGTATGTAAGAAAACACAGGAGCTCATCGTGGAACCCTGCGATGATAATACCTGTGAGTGGTGGCTGAAAAACGACACCTTTTGCAATTGTACCTGGGTTGCGTGTAACTATGGTCCTTTTACGCTCGAGGAGGTCGGCGACATGATGGGCGTTACCAGAGAGAGGATAAGGCAGATAGAAGCAAAAGCCCTCAAGAAACTCCGGCACAAGAAGAGAAAGGATCAATTGATCGATTTTGCAGCAATGCAAGAATAACCTACACTTTTTTTCTCGATTTGAGATTGTCAAAAAATCTTTTCATATGTTCTCTTATCTCTGCCCTCGAAAAAAGAAGTTCGCTTATCTCAAATTCGTATTCCAGGGCTGTGGCCTTATCAAGACGCGGAACAATATCTGATATCTTTTTTACAGCTTCGATCGCCCTGGCAGGTCTTAGGGAAAGTTCACCTGCAACTGACATTGCGACTTTCATAAATTCCTCCGGGGGAAATACCTTGTTCACAAGTCCAATCCTGAGTGCCTCCCTCGCCCCGATGGGTTCGCCCAACATGGCGATCTCTTTGGCTTTGGCGGTTCCAACGATTCGCCTGAGCGGATCGAATAGTGGGTTCAGACCAAATTTCAACTCCGGATGACCGAATATAGCCGTCTCGGAGGCAATAACCATGTCGCATACAGTGACAAGGTTAAATCCTCCTCCAAGGGCTATCCCGCTTACCGCAGCTATAACAGGTTTTCTGAAAGTGT
>Ga0307990_1004249_pt1 | contig 10579 bp, 6 predicted proteins | sample EllFjometagen129_FD_203168 | JGI IMG/M metagenome (GOLD analysis project Ga0307990, IMG submission 203168) | Marine microbial communities from Ellis Fjord, Antarctic Ocean - #129 | ecosystem: Environmental > Aquatic > Marine > Unclassified | place: Southern Ocean | collected 2014-10-08
GCAGGGAATAGCCGGCGAGAAGATGGGCCATTCTCTGTGTCTCCTCTTCACCACAGAGTATGGCAACGCAATTGCCGCCATCCATCCAGTCCCTGATCCGGTCTGTGAGAGGAGTGAGGAGACCGTTCTCCTTCTTCAAGAGTTGTGGGTCCTGCTTCAATCCCACATTTTTTTCCGTGTGGAATCGGATGACATCAGCGCCGTCACGATCGAGATCGTCTATATAAATGTGGGAAAGGCTTTGACCTTGCTTTAAAAGGTCATTCAGCGGTGTGATAAACAAATCTTTCTCGAGAAAGAACTTCTCTTCCTCTTCCGATTTCAGTAAAAAGAGATCTGCTTCATTCAGGATTTGCTCTTCACTGTGTGACATGGCCCTGAAATCATCGTAGACGACTACGCTCCCTTTAGAGGCATAGTCAAAGATCGTATCGAGACCACTTCTTTCGTCGGAATCAAAGTCTTCATAAAAGAGGGGCATCATCTGGAGATTCATAAGACTTGTCGACTCGTTTTCCACCATATCGACGAGCCGCTCCCTCCTGAGCCTGGGGAGAGAAATCTCCTGTGATCGTGTCCTCAAGTTCTTCAGTGCCCGTCTCTTTGCCTCTTCAGAAATAACCTGCTCGCCTGCAGGAGAGAGGACAAATTCATCGATCTCTTTGACGGACCTTTGATTGGCAGGATCAAATTCCCTGATCGATTCTATTTCATCTCCGATAAACTCCAGGCGCAAGGGACGGAAAAGGGAGGGGAGATAGATATCGATGATGTAGCCCCTGATGCTGAATTCTCCCTCCTCCTCCACCAGTGGCACCCGCCGGTAGCCGCCTTTGATCAGCTTCTCCAGGAAGGCGTCTCGTTCCATACTGTCCCCTATGGATACCGTATCGACGTAATCCCCAAGAATATCGACGGGAATGACCTTTTGCAGGAGGGCCTTCATCGGCACAATGACGACAATCTTCTTGCCGAGGAGCAGTCGCAAGAGGACTTCCATACGCCTGGAAGAGACATCGGCGTGATAGGAAAGGCTGTCTTCGGGAGAAACCATGTCCCAGGCAGGAAAGAGAAAGACCTCTTCCTCATCAAGGAAAAAAGAGAAATCACGAAAGGCCTGTTTCGCCTCTTCCTGCGTGGAGGTAACAAAGATAAGGGGTTTTCTCGTTTCCCTGAAGAGGAGGGCAAGGGCCAGGGCCTTTGATGACCCGTTGAGGCCGCAGATATTCACCGTCCCGTCACTTCGGCGAATACTCTCTATCAGGGCATATAAGGCGGGATCATAAAAATGGTTTTTTCTTTCTACTACTTTCCTCACTGAAAATTACACATCGTTTTTACGTTGCTACACCTTTATCATTCTTTCCAAGGCTTGATTGACGTCTTGCCTTTTGAATGTGAACCCATGATTACTATAACAGCCATAGTATTTATTCAAGCGCAAAATATTGACAACCGTTGGGCTTTAATATATTAATTCATCATTACAACCGGGGAGACGCACAATGATCACCGTAGAAAAGGCATTGAAAGGCATACTCGATTCGATAACCCCCCTCGGCTTGGAAAAGGCAACCCTGCTGGATGCCTTGAACCGGGTCATCGGCGAAGATATTTGTGCCTCCCGGGACATTCCACCCAAAGACAACTCCGCCATGGACGGATATGCCCTCAAGACACAAGAGACGGAGGGAGCCTCGGCGGATAAGCCTGTAATATTAACCGTAATAGAAAATATCAGGGCCGGATATCCGCCCCGTAAGGCCCCGGCCCCCGGGGAAGCGTCAAAGATAATGACGGGCGCCTTTGTGCCGGAAGGCACCGACGCCGTCGTCAGGCTGGAAGACACGAAACAAGAGGGGAATAGGGTTGAGATATTCGAAGAGGCGGAAACTGGTCTCAACATCAGATATAGGGGAGAGGATGTAAAAGCAGGGGAACTCGTCATTCCCAGGGGAGATATCGTCAGACCGGCGGAGATGGGGATGCTCGCCTCAGTAGGACGTTTATCCATAATGATTCATCAGAGGCCGACTGTAGCCGTACTTGCCACGGGTGACGAACTTGTCGATATCGACGGAGATATTTCAGGAGACAAGATCATCAGTAGCAACAGTTATTCCCTTGCCGGACAGATCATGGCAAGCGGCGCTGTCCCTCTGCGTGTGGGAATTGCCAGGGATACGAAAAAAGATCTCCTCGAAAAATTCAAAGCGGCATTGAGGGCCGATATTATCGTATCATCGGCCGGCATTTCGGTGGGAGATTTTGATTTCGTCAAGGATGTCATGGAGGAAATGGGCGCTACCATCGAATTCAAGTCAGTGGCCCAACGTCCCGGGAAACCCCTTACATTTGGATCCATGGACGGGAAACCCCTCTTCGGTCTTCCCGGCAACCCCGTATCATCCATGATCGCCTTCGAACAGTATGTGAGGCCCGCCATACTGAAGATGATGGGACACAAACGACTCTTTCGCAGGACAATCAAGGCGGAACTGACGGAAGACATCAAGAAAAAGCAGGGATTAAGATATTTCATCAGGGCACTGATACAATGCGACGGGGCCAAGATGACCGTGGCCACGACGGGAGAGCAGGGATCAGGCATCCTGAAGTCGATGGTCATGGCAAACGGCATTATTATTATCCCTGAGGATCTAACACTGGTAAAAAAAGGTTCCTTGGTAACTGTACAACTCATGGACGATTCCTTTGAGTTGACAGAGAAGCCGGGATACTTGTAGTATAAAACACCAACTAATACGGAAGTGCCAAGGTCACTGGTGGGCCTCCCGGACTTCAAATCCGGTGTGGGGCGTTAACAGCGTCCCAGGTGGGTTCGATTCCCATGCACTTCCGCCATTTTATTCATAATTTTCTATTTTTAGCGAAGAAATTTCTTTAACCTGTCTTTAACTTTTGTTAACTTTTCCGCTTTGCTGATTCACACCGGGGTTGAAGTCTTTTTTCTCTTTCAACTATCATGACAGACAGTTACAAATATTCTTTGATTATACATTCCTCTATGGCATGAATCTGACAAATATAGGTTATTTTACTGGTATTATAGGGAAACAATATAGGAGTAATAAAACTATACCAGTATATATGTGAAAACAATCCCAGTAAAAGAGATGTGAATGAAAAATCGCAACCATGAAGTAGATAATGCAAGAAAAATATTGGGTATACCCAGGCACGCGACAGTTGATGAAACCAAGGAAAAATATCATGAACTCGCAAAAATCTGGCATCCTGATATTAATTCAAATAAAGACGCACCTATCAAGATGAAGGATATTAACAAAGCTTATGCTTTATTAATGAAAGAAGAGTTTGGAATTTTAGAACCTTGGGAGGAATATAACAGATGGTGGTGGCGACAATATGGCAATGACCCAATCTGGAGCAACTATATCTCTGGAGATGAAGAACATACTGAAAAGCCCAATAAACAAAATAAATTACCAAGAGGCTAATGATAAGTCTGAATAATTTGAGGCTTACATCTTTATTCTTGACTCAAAGATAAAGAGGGAAAAGGGGACGTCCTTAAGTTATTAAATATCGATTGATTAATTGATATTTACTATCCCGGACAATTGCCTCTCCTCTTTCCACCGAGTATCCGATTCCGACAACACTCATGTTCAAACGCTGCGCTAATTCAGCAAGGGAAAAATCCAATTCTCGAACTGCCCAATAACAAAAACGTCAAGTTTAAAATATTAAGGACGTCCCTGATTACGTCCTGATTAGCTGATTAGGGCCTTATCTCACGGAGGGACATATTCCTTTCATCAACGGGAAGATACACAAGGTCGATATCAACAGAGATGCGAGGGAGATCCCGGATAAAGAAATTGACAGTCGTCCCGCCCTTGAGGGCGAAGATGGCCTCGCTGTCGATTTACTGAATGATCCGCAGGAGCAATTCGGCTTGTTTGAAGTATAGGGAATCGATCATGCAGGTATCCCATCACGATCAACAGGAACAGTTATCTGATATTTCGCGTCATACCGGCCATTGGGCACGATCATCCGCTTCCCTTTCCCGAGATCGATTTTCGATAAATCCAGCTTTGACAACCAAGGGTGCTTCTGTCTCTCTGCCATATAAAGAAACAGCCTTTTCACCTTAACTGAGCTGCACTCCATCAGCAACCCCTGAACAACAGCGGGACGAAGGGTGACCAGATTTTCCATGATCAATTGAGCTTCGTCGAATCCGACTTTTCTGGGCACCAGATGAAGCATCTCCATGGCCGCTCGTTCCGGCGTCGCGATTCTGACCGAATAATCACGTTCTTGGAATTCAGTAAATCCTGTCCGGCTATCTGTGGGTAAGAAATTCGTTCGCGTCAAAACAAGTGTAACGTTGAAACGATCTCCCTTGAACCAGGCCGGTAATAACAGTCCCCGTTTACCCTAATGCGTCCTTACCGGACTTCAAATAAAGGGTACTATCACAACACATTCCCCTAACCACAATTAATCCATTGACTTTTCATTAAATAGGCGTATCATTTCACTGCCTTTTGAAAGTTTCTTATCCGCAACACCTAACCCTGATAAAAGCGATGAGTGGGTTCGGGTCATGGAAATAGCTACAACGAAAATAGCCATCTCAGACATCATACTCGATGAAGCAATATACCCGCGAGATCGGATCGATCAGAAACGTGTCGGCATATTTGCGGCGAATATAAGGGATGGCTTCATCTTCGATCCCCTTGAAGTAGAACCGGTGCCTGGCAGGCCCGGTACATACCGCATCCTCGACGGCGCTCACCGGTGGAGCGCCTACAAGTCAACAGGTGTTACAGAGGTCGACGTCATAATAAAGGACCTGGCCGGCTTCGATCCACTGCTCTATGCGGCAAAAAAGGCCATCGGCCCCCGGCAGCTTACGGAAGAGGAGACAAGAAAGACGGCGAGACGTGCTTTTCAGAACAATCCCCGTCTGACATCTTCCGAGATTGGGACAGTCATCGGCCGTTCCCGTCAGGCCGTAGATTCCTATATCGCCGATCTCCGAGCGGCAACGCAGATGGAACTGGAACTCAAGATATTTCGCATGAACCGCCTCGGTATCCCGCAGGAAAGGATTGCAAAGAGATTCGGCGTACTTCAAAGAACAATATCCAACCATTTAGCAAAAATGCCAGGATTGGCATATTTGCTAAATACCGATTTATCGCGTGGTTTCACAGTCTCTCAGGTTGCACAAAAGCATGGCTGGACAGAGCCAATGGTATGGTCGCTGGCCCTTGAAGACAAAGATGATCTCCAGCGATTTGAGGAACTTAATTGGGGACTTCGGACATGGGACCTGTGGGATTGGAATGACTGTGACAGGCGTTTCGGCGATGATTGGCCGGGACGTATCCCCGCCCAAATGATAGCCCATATCCTCTACTTTTTTTCACGACAGAACGATCTCGTCTTCGATCCAATGGGTGGCGGTGGTGTGACGTCCGATGTCTGCCTGGCATTCAACCGCAGATGCTGGACCGCGGATATGATAGATAGGCCCGCAACGAGGCCAGAGATAGAGCCCTATGTGTGGGATATACATGGCGATTTCAAAATGGGCGGCGAGACTGCCGGATTTTTCAATGCCAAGCAGAAACCCGACCTCATCATCTGCGATCCTCCCTCTTTTGACAAAACGCGGGACGACTGCATCCCGAAGAGCATATCCACACTGCCACGGCAGGAGTATCTCGATTTCCTTGAGGGTTTGTTCTCCTTCATGAAGCGGCATACAAAAAAGACGACACGACTTGCATGTATCATGGCAGAGTGGCGTGATTTCGAGAATTCACCCGCCGCTGATGAAAACAGTGAAACATCTATCCTGATAGATGATTATCTCAGGATTTTGAATAAAACGGGCTGGCGGCACACGCATATCATACAGGCCCCCCTGTCGGCGGAACGATGCAGTGCGGAAGTTGTATCAGCAATGAAGGAGAAGAGAATACTAGGTGTGACGAGCCGGTACGTGATAGTCTTGAAGCAGTAATGTGCTGCATATTTCCCGGTGATAACGATTTGATATATAATGATATTGCGTGTATGTTAAGACAAATCATATTACTGTTCTTATGCACGGAAAGGAATAAATGGCAATAAAGAAATCCGAACTTTACAGTTCCCTGTGGTCAAGTTGCGATGAACTCAGAGGCGGCATGGATGCCAGCCAGTACAAGGACTATGTGCTGGTGATGTTGTTTATCAAATATACCAGCGACAAATACGCCGGGGTCCCTTACGCCCCTATCTCCGTTCCGAAAGGCGCAAGCTTCAAGGATATGGTGGCGCTCAAAGGTAAGCCCACCATCGGTGACGACATCAACAAAAAAATCATCGCGCCGATAGCCGATGCGAATAAACTGTCCGGCATGCCGGATTTCAACGATGTCACAAAGCTCGGCAGCGGTAAGGAGATGGTTGACCGCCTTACCAACCTCATTGCCATCTTTGAAAATCCCTCGCTCGATTTCAGTAAAAACCACGCCGAGGGCGACGATATTCTGGGGGATGCCTATGAATATCTGATGCGACATTTCGCCACCGAAAGCGGCAAGAGCAAAGGCCAGTTTTATACGCCTGCGGAGGTCAGTCGTATCATGGCAAAGATCATCGGCATCAGCACCGCCGCTACCAGCGCATCAACCACAGCCTACGATCCCACATGCGGGTCGGGTTCCCTGCTTTTGAAGGTCGCCGATGAAGCGGGAACAGCGATCAGCTTGTACGGGCAGGAAAAAGATTCTGCAACATCCGGTCTTGCCCACATGAATATGATTCTCCACAACAACCCCACTGCGGAAATAAACCAGGGGAACACACTGGCAAATCCACTTTTTCTGAATGAGCAGAATGCATTAAAAACCTTTGACTATGTGGTGGCCAATCCACCATTCAGTGACAAGCGCTGGGGCAATGGCGTTGACGCGGAAGGAGATATTCATGGCAGATTTAAGGAGTTTGGCATCCCTCCCGCGAAAAACGGCGACTATGCCTTCCTGCTTCACATCATCCGTTCGCTGAAAAGCAAAGGGAAGGGCGCGTGTATCTTGCCGCATGGGGTTCTCTTCAGAGGAAACTCCGAAGCGGAGATCCGAAAGAACATTATCCGCAAAGGGTACATTAAGGGTATAATCGGCCTGCCTGCAAATCTCTTTTACGGAACAGGGATTCCGGCCTGCATTGTCGTGATCGACAAAGAGAACGCCCATAATCGCAAAGGGATTTTCATGATCGACGCCGGGAAGGGTTTCATGAAAGACGGCAACAAAAACCGACTTCGAGACATGGATATCCACCGGATTGTCGATGTCTTCAACAGGCAGCTTGAGATTGCCAAATACTCCCGGATTGTCCCCTTTGCCGAAATTGAGAAGAACGAATACAACCTGAACATTCCCCGCTATATCGACAGCCAGGAAGCGGAAGACATTCAAGACATAGAAGCGCACCTTCTGGGCGGTATCCCCAATGCGGATATCGACGCGCTGGAGAACTACTGGAAGGTATGTCCCCATCTGAAAAACTCCTTGTTCGGTAAAGGCCGGCGGGCAGGCTATTTCCGCCTGCTGGTGAAAAAAGAGGAGATCAAACAAAGCATATTCCGGCATCCCCAATTTACCGACTACATGCGGGAGATGGCCGGGCTGTTCGCGCAGTGGAAAGAAAGGACCACACAGACTCTGAAAGACCTGCAAGCCGGATTAAGGCCCAAGGAGCTTATTGTAGAACGCTCCGAGGACCTCCTGAAACACTATACCGGGAAGGCGCTGATCGACAACCACGACGTCTATCAGCACCTGATGGACTACTGGGCGGATACCATGCAGGATGACTGTTACATCATCGCCGCCGACGGATGGAAGGCGGAAACCTACCGTATACAGGTGGAAAACAAACAGAAGAAGATGGTGGATAAGGGCTGGACGTGTGACCTTATACCCACATCATTGGTGATCGATTGTTTCTTTTCAGCCGAAAAACAGGCCATCGAAAAACTGGAAACCGAAAAGGAAACCATCGCTGCCCAACTGACCGAGCTGGAAGAAGAACAGAGCGGTGAGGACGGGTGCTTTACAGATATGGACAAGGTAAACAAGGGCACTGTGCAAAGCCGCTTGAAAGAAATAAAAGACGATCCCGATGCCAAAGAAGAAATAACCGTTCTGAAAGCCTGGCTGAAACTGCTTGCCCGTCAGGCCGACACCACCAAAAAAATCAAAGATGCCGAAGGGAAGTTGGACAAAAAGGTTTATGCAAAATATCCGGCACTGACGAAAGATGAAATCAAGACCCTGGTGGTGAATGATAAATGGATGGCGACTATTGAAAAGGCCATCAAAACCGAAATGGATCGCATCAGCCAGCGCCTGACCCAACGCATCAAAGAACTGGCGGAACGCTACGAAACGCCATTGCCCGCACAGACCGCAGAGGTGAAAGAACTGGAAAGCAAGGTCACCGAGCATCTGGAGAAGATGGGGTTTGTATGGAACTGAGAGCAGGGTACAGACAGACCGAGGTGGGGGTGATTCCAGGGGATTGGGAAGTGAAGAAGTTGGGCGAGATCGCTGACATTCGTAGCGGTGGAACACCAAGCACAAATCAACAACAATTCTGGGATGGGAATGTCCTTTGGTGTACTCCAACGGACATTACTTCACTAAACGGTCACAAATATTTGAGAGACACCAGTCGAAAAATTACACAAATTGGACTGAAGAACAGTTCGGCTGAAATGATTCCGGCCAATTCTATCGTGATGACATCGCGTGCTACGATTGGTGAATGCGCCATCAATACGCCCCCTGTCTCAACTAATCAAGGCTTCAAAAATTTTCTTCCCTTCGATTTCGTTGATGTAGAGTTTCTTTACTATCTCTTGCTGATGCAAAAAAGGAGGTTTATTAGCTTATGCGCTGGCAGCACGTTCCTTGAAATCGGCAAAGTCCAACTCAACAGTTTTGATCTACAGTTGCCAACTAATAAAGCTGAGCAAACCGCCATCGCCACTGCTTTGAGTGATGTCGATGCCCTGATACAATCCCTGGAAAAACTCATCGCCAAAAAACGTGCCATCAAGCAGGGCGCCATGCAGGAACTGCTCACACCCAAAGAGGGTTGGGTGCTGAAGAAGTTCAAAGATAAAGATGTTACCGAATTAATTACTTGTGGAATTGCTGCTACCCCTGAATATGTGGATGAGAATATTGGTGTGGCATTTTTATCAAGCACAAATGTAAAAAATGGCAAAATTAACTGGAACAATTTTAAATATATTAGCAAGGATTTACACAAACAACTCTACAAAAATAATCCGCCATTGAAAGGAGACATCCTTTATTCAAGAGTTGGAACAATTGGTGAGGCAGCAATAATTGATGTTGATTTTGAGTTCTCAATTTATGTGTCGCTTACATTAATTAAAAAAGGAAATCTCATAAATAATGAATTTTTAAAACAACTTTTAAATAGTCCTAAATATAAAACCCTTGCAAACAACACGGTTTTAATGGGTGGCGGCGTTGGTAATTTGAATGTAAATGTTGTTAGGGAATTTCCAATTTCATTTCCTTCAATTGACGAACAAACCCGCATCGCCACCATCCTCAGCGACATGGATGCCGAGATAGCGGCCATGGAAACCAAACTCGCCAAATACAGGCAGATCAAAGAGGGGATGATGCAGAACCTCCTGACGGGGAGGATACGCCTGGTATGAAAGAAAAACAGAACATGGAATGGAAAGCATCCTGGCGGGATGAGTATATCAAGTGGATCTGCGGTTTTGCCAATGCGGCTGGCGGCACGCTTGTGATCGGCAAAAACGACAAGGGCATTGTCACCGGCGTTGATAATGCCGGAAGACTTCTCGAAGACATTCCCAACAAGGTCAGGGATATCCTCGGTATAATCGTCGATGTGAATCTGAAAACTGACAAAGGCAAAGAATTTCTGGAAATCCTCGTCGATGCCTATCCCTATCCAGTGAGCTACAAAGGACAATACCATTACCGCAGTGGAAGCACGAAGCAGGAACTCAAGGGTGCGGCCCTGAATGCCTTTCTTCTGAAAAAATACGGTTTGCACTGGGACGGTGTGCCCGTGCCGAATTTATTGCCCGAATCTCTTGAGGAAAAAGCCTTTGATCTTTTTGCTCAAAAGGCCGTCAAAAGCAAGCGCCTGGAAGATTCGGTATTGCAGGAAAAGAGGGACGTGCTGTTAAGGAAACTGCATCTTGTTGAAGGCACCTACCTGAAAAGGGCCGCGGTGCTCCTGTTCCATGAAGATCCGGAGCAGTATGTTACGGGAGCCTATGTGAAAATCGGGTTTTTTAAAACAGATTCCGATCTGATCTATCAGGATGAGATCCACGGCAACCTGTTTCAGCAGGTGGATAACACCCTCGATCTGCTGCTGACAAAATACATGAAGGCCTATATCAGTTATGAGGGGATTCAGCGGGTGGAACGATATCTTTTCCCCGTACCGGCATTGCGGGAAGCCCTGCTTAATGCGATTATCCACAAAGATTACAGCA
>Ga0307990_1004250_pt1 | contig 10575 bp, 6 predicted proteins | sample EllFjometagen129_FD_203168 | JGI IMG/M metagenome (GOLD analysis project Ga0307990, IMG submission 203168) | Marine microbial communities from Ellis Fjord, Antarctic Ocean - #129 | ecosystem: Environmental > Aquatic > Marine > Unclassified | place: Southern Ocean | collected 2014-10-08
AAAAAAAATTATAAATATAATTTCATCAGATTGTCTTACAAATAATAAAAAAATATTTTTTTTATTTGTAATTCAGAGATAATAACATAATTATTTTACTTCGCTAATAGTCATTTATACAACTAAAAACCTTGATTTAACATATTAGGAGTAATAGTATATTTGAAAATCTGTGAATCTGTGGCTTTTTTTTATTTAGGACTGATAAGTTACAAATTTTTATAGAAAATTACAGGCTTACTCCTATCAATGTTGCAGATGTACAATCAATAATTTCAACATTAACATAATCTCCTTTTTTGAAATTTCTTTTTGGAAAAACCACAACTTTATTCTGACTGTTTCTTCCTGAAAGATCTTCAGTTGAACGTTTTGAAACACCTTCGACAAGTACTTCAAAAGTTTTTCCAATATCTCTAAGATTGCTTTTGTGTGAAAGTTCTTGTTGTAACTCAATAATTTCTTTTAATCGTCTTTTCTTGATTTCTTCAGTAACGTCATCTTTGAATTTCTTTTCGGCAGCAGTATTGGGACGTTCCGAATATTTAAACATAAAAGCAAAATCATAGCCAACTTTTTTCATAATTGAAATAGTTTCATTATGCTCAAATTCTGTTTCACCACAGAATCCTGAAATAATATCAGTAGTAAGTCCGCAATCAGGGGTTAATTCTTTAATTTTTTCAATCCTGTTTAAATACCACTCACGAGTATATTTTCGGTTCATTCTTTTAAGAACACTATTACTTCCCGATTGAACAGGTAAATGAATTGAGTTGCAAATATTTTTATGTTTCGCAATAGTTTCAATCAGTTCATCAGAAATATCTTTGGGATGAGATGTTGTAAAACGAACTCTTAAAAGCGGATTTATTAAAGCAACATTTTCAATCAACTCAGTAAAATTAAATTCTCTACCATCTTTTTTCCATCTGTAGGAATTAACATTCTGTCCAAGTAAAGTTATCTCAGAATATCCATCTTTTAAAAGAGATTTTGCTTCATCAATAATTGAATCAATATTTCTACTCCTCTCCTTTCCCCTTGTGTAAGGCACAACACAATAAGAGCAAAAATTTTCACAACCCCGCATAATTGAAATAAATGCAGACACACCATTACTACCGTATCTGACGGGTTTAATATCTGCATAGGTTTCTTCCTCCGACAGAATAATATTTGCAGCTTTTTGCCCGCTTTCAATTTTTGTTAAAAGTTTTGGCAAGTCACGATAAGCATCGGGACCAATAATTAAATCAACAGCTTTTTCTTCTTCAAATAGTTTTTCTTTAAGTCTTTCTGCCATACAACCTATTATTCCTATAACCATCTCAGGCTTTTTAATTTTTAATGAAACAAATTCTTTTAATCGGTTTCTTACTCTTTTTTCGGCATTGTCTCTTATCGAACAAGTGTTTATTAATAATAAATCTGCATCAGAAAATTTTTCAGCTAATTCATAATTGTTATCTATTAAAATTGAAGCAACAATTTCGCTATCAGAAAAATTCATCTGGCATCCGTAGGTTTCAATAAATATTTTTTTCTTTGATTTCAATTAATAAAATTTAATGTTTAATAGTTCTTTTATACTATAATATATGTGTAAACAATAGCACTGCAAAATTAAAAAATCATTCCATTTTTTCATTAAATTTTGCTTAAGAAAAAAAATATTAGTTTTTAGAAAATTTATTGTTTTAAATTTGCAGCGAATTTTTTTATTTAAAAACCATATATCAAAAATGAAAAACCTAGTAATTGTTGAGTCTCCAGCAAAAGCAAAAACTATTGAAAACTTTTTAGGAAAAGATTATTCAGTAAAATCTTGTTTTGGTCATGTTCGTGACCTTTCACCAAAATTTTTAAGTATTAATGTTGATGAGGGATTTTCCCCTAATTATGAAATATCACCTGACAAAACCAAAGTCGTAAAAGATTTAACAAAAGCAGCAAAAGAATCGGAAACAGTTTGGTTAGCAACTGATGAGGACCGTGAAGGAGAAGCTATTTCATGGCATTTGGTCGAAGCATTAAAATTAGATGAATCGAAAACAAAAAGAATAACTTTTCATGAAATAACAAAGACAGCCGTAACCGAGGCAATTACAAATCCAAGAGCAATTGATAAAAAATTAGTTGATGCTCAACAGGCACGCAGAGTGCTTGACAGACTTGTTGGTTATGAACTATCACCTCTTTTGTGGAAAAAAATAAAACCTGCTCTTTCTGCAGGTAGAGTTCAGTCTGTTGCTGTTAGATTAATTGTTGAGAGAGAAGAAACAATTAAAAAATTTCAATCATCATCTTATTACAGAATAATAGCAAGTTTTGAAATAGATGAAAATAGCAATGCAACTATTATCAATACTGAATTATCGAAAAGATTTGACACCAAAGAAGAAGCAATAGCTTTTCTCGAAAAATGCAAAAATTCTGAATTTAAAGTTATTAATACAGAAAAAAACCCTTTAAAAAAATCTCCTGCACCTCCTTTCACTACATCTACATTGCAACAGGAAGCAAGTAGAAAATTAGGATTTTCTGTTTCTAAAACAATGATGGTAGCTCAGCAGCTATATGAGTCAGGAAATATTACATATATGAGAACCGATTCTCTCAATTTGTCAAATCTTGCAATTTCAATGGCAAAAAAAGAAATCATTACACAATTTGGCGAGAAATATGTAAAAACAAGAAAATTCACTTCTAAAATCAAAGGTGCTCAAGAAGCTCACGAAGCCATTCGCCCTACTTATTTAAACAAACCCCAAGTTAAAGCTGATGCATCTCAAAAAAGATTATATGAACTAATCTGGAAAAGAACAATAGCTTCTCAAATGAGTCAGGCTGAATTGGAAAAAACCACCATTACTATTGATGTTTCCAATGCTAAAGAAAATTTTGTTGCCAGAGGAGAAGTTATTAAATTCGATGGATTTCTTAAAGTTTATTTAGAATCAACTGACGACGTTAAAGAAAATGGAATAGAAAAAGGTATATTACCACCTTTAAAAATCAATGATATTTTATTTCGCAAAAACATTATTGCAGAACAAAAATTTACTAATCACACTCCAAGATATTCAGAAGCTGCATTAGTTAAAAAAATGGAAGAATTAGGCATAGGACGACCATCAACATATGCACCAACAATTTCTACTATTCAAAAAAGAGAATACGTTGTTAAGCAAGATAAAATTGGAGAAGAAAGAAATTATGATTACATTTCATTAATAAGTAATGATATAGAAGAAGTACAAAAAACTGAAATCACAGGACAAATAAAATCAAAACTATTTCCTACAGACATCGGAAAACTTGTAAATGATTTTTTACTTCAATATTTCGACGATGTTATTGATTATAATTTTACAGCAAAAGTTGAAAAAGAATTCGATGAAATAGCTGCCGGAAAAAAAGTATGGAACGAAATGATTCATGAATTTTACGGACCTTTCCATGCAAAAATTGATGATACTCTTAAAAATTCTTCAAAATTTATTGGTGAAAGATTGCTTGGGAAAGACCCTAAAACCGATAAAAATATTTTTGTGAAAATTGGAAGATTTGGACCTATGGTTCAAATGGGTGATACAGATTCAGAAGAAAAACCAAGATTTGCAGGACTAAAAAATGGACAAAGCCTCGACACTTTAACTTTGGACGATGCACTTGATTTATTTAAATTTCCTTATGCAATCGGGACATTCGAAGACGAAGAGCTTACTGTAGCAATCGGAAGATTCGGTCCTTATGTAAAACACAATAAACTTTTCTTTTCTTTAAGTAAAACCGACGACCCTTTAACTATTACCGAAAAAAGAGCTATTGAAATTATTGAAGAAAAAAGAAAAAAAGAAAAAGAAAAAACTATAAAAGAATTTAAAGAGAATAAAAACCTTAAAGTTCTTAATGGAAAATGGGGTCCTTATATTTCTCTAAATAAAACAAATTATAAAATTCCTAAAGATAAAGATGCAGCATCACTTAGCCTTGACGAATGTTTGAAAATCGTTGATGATGCTCCAAAGAAAAAAGGAAAAAAGAAATATAAATCAACTAAATAAAATGGAAATATCTATTTATTTTGAACCAATTGAAATTCCCGATTTCGACGATGATAGCACAGTTCATAAAAATCGCATTGGGGACGATATTAAAACTTATGTTGAAAAAAATAATTTTCCGGTATTAGATAAAATCGATATTGCAATAATCGGAATTAATGAAGAAAGATATGCAATCAATAACCAAGGTTGCGGAATAACCCCCGATATTGTAAGAAAATATTTATATAAACTTTATCAAGGACCTAACAATACAAAATTAATTGACCTTGGAAATATTAAACAGGGATTTTCTGTTGAAGATACATATTTTGCTGTCAGTTCAGTTATTTCAGAATTAATTTCTAAAAATATAGTTCCGGTTATCATAGGGGGAAGCCAGGATTTAACTTATGCTAATTATCTTGCATACGAAAATTTGGGGCAAATTATTAACATTGTTGCTATTGATTCTAATTTTGACCTTGGAAGTTCCGAGAAAGAAATTAACTCCCGATCATACCTGAGTAAAATAATTTTACACCAACCAAACGTTTTATTTAATTATACTAATATTGGCTATCAAACATATTTTGTTGACCAGGAAGCAATAAATTTGATGAAAAATCTCTACTTTGACACTTATAGATTAGGTAATGTCAGAGCTAATCTCGAAGAAGTTGAACCTATTGTTCGTAACGCAGACATGTTAAGTTTTGATATTTCCTCCATTCGTCAATCCGATGCCCCCGGCAATAAAAATGCTTCCCCTAATGGATTTTATGGAGAAGAAGCCTGTCAGATCATCAGATACGCAGGATTAAGCGATAAACTTTCTTCTATTGGATTTTATGAAATCAATCCTTCTTTTGATAATAATGAACAAACTTCTCATCTGCTTGCACAAATGATATGGTATTTTATTGATGGATTTTATAATCGAAAAAATGATTTCCCTTATTTAAATCCTGAAAACTATAAAAAATATTCTGTTTCAATTGATGAAGATAAACACGAAATAGAATTCTATAAAAGCAAAAAAAGCGATAGATGGTGGATGAAAGTCCCTTGCAAAAAAACTCTACAATCAAAATATGAACGTCATTATCTTGTACCTTGTTCTTATAACGATTATCAAACTGCATTGAAAAATGATATTCCTGATAGATGGTGGCAAGTATATCAAAAGTTAATGTAATTTTTTTCTATACTTTTATGGTGCTACTGCGAATTTAGTGAAAATCACAAAATACAAATCACAAAATACAAATAATTCCGATAGTTATCGGAATCAATTTATCATCCCGATAAGTATCGGGACAATTTCCAAGACTATTTACATATTAAAAAAACGATATGTAAATATTAAGAATGAAACCAAAACACTTTAAAATAATAAATATTAAGTTATTGTGTTAATTTAGCATTTTTGTTGTTTGAGTTTTTTAAACATTGGAATTTGGGTTTTACCTGCCTGCACGTAGCCGTTTCGGCATAGGCAGGTTTGCTATTTGTTTTTTGCTATTTTGGAATTTATTGAATATTAAAATATTTTCACTTCCACTAAAATAACAGTAGAACCACTTTTATTAATATTTTTTTCTTATTTTTGCTAAATAAAAAATTAAAAAAACAATAATTTTTGTATTTTGGATTATGCAACCTTATTAATAAAACAAATGTCTTTATAATAAAATAAAATAAAATTAAGTTCTAAAATATTTTTTTATAAAGCTTAAACTTATTAATATTGTGAACATAAACCAGAGAAATTGTTTAAAATATTAATTTTTTATAATATATTTTTTTAAAATTATTAACATTGATTTGTTAATATTTAAATTTTTTTTTTATTTTAGCACTTTCGTAGAGGTTGAAGTTAATTTAAATTGACGTATGAAACGACATATACTATTAATTTTATTTATAATATTCCTATTAACTGATAGCGTTCTGTTTGCACAACAAGAAGCTCAATTTAGTTTTAATATGTTTACAAACATGGCAATTAATCCGGGCTATGCAGGAAGCAAAGATGCTATTTGTCTTACCGGAATTGTCAGGCAGCAATGGGTTGGATTTACTGACCCTGACGGAAACAAAGCATCCCCACAAACGTATTTATTTGCTATTGACGGCGCAATTAATAAAATTAGAAGCGGTATAGGATTAAGTGTTTATCAAGACAAACTCGGTTTTGAAACCAATTTAGCAGTAAAACTTAATTACGCCTTAAGGTTGCAATTAGGACCCGGCAAATTAGGAATTGGAGCCCAAGTGTGCTTTAATAACAAATCAATTGATTTTAGTAAATTTAAGCCTAAAGACTCAGGCGACCCTTTATTAATGAGTCAAGGAATAGAGTCTGACATGCTTATAGATTTTGCATTTGGCTTATTTTATAAAATGCCGCAGGCATATTTCGGTTTATCAGCATCACAACTAGCTGAATCCGATTTTCAATCTTCAAGTCAATTAGCGCACCCAACATCAAAAAGGCATTACTATTTTATGGGTGGTTATCAGCATGATTTAACAGCTGAGTTTAAACTTAAACCATCATTATTGGTAAAGTCTGACCTTGCATCAACACAATACGACATAAATTGTCTCGTTGTATATAATAACAAGTTTTGGGGAGGCTTGAGTTATCGTCCTCAAGATGCAATAATTGTATTATTAGGCTTAGACTGGAAAAACTTTATCTTTGGATATGGCTATGATATAACTACTTCTGCAGTTGGTTCTGGAAATAGAAGTAGCGGAAGCCACGAAATTATACTTAATTATTGCTTTACAATAGAAATACCACATACTCCTAGCCGTCACAAAACTGTTAGGTTTTTATAAAGAAATATGAAACTTATTTGTATTTTTGAGCGTTAAAGTTGGTTAATATAAAATATTAATGATATGATTGCAAAAATAGTAAACCTTAAAAATTTGTTCTTATATACAGTCATTCTGGTTTTCCTCGGTAGCTGTGGAAATTCAGGAAACGGTCAGTTAATTGGAGTTCAAGACCGTGAAGACTGGTACCAACCAGACCCTTTCGGCATGTTATTTATTCCAATGGGAGCATATAATATGGGCGTTAGTGACCAGGATGTTCCTTATGCACAACTTGCCCAGTCGAAAACTGTTTCCGTTCAAGCATTTTACATGGATGAAACAGAAATCACAAACAACGAGTATCGTCAATTTGTATATTGGGTTCGAGATTCATTGGCTCATGTTCTTTTAGGAGATGCCGATGACCCTGATGTTCTCGGAGAACATTATATCTCTGATAGAAACGGTGACCCAATTGAATATGGTGATCAAATCCCATATTTTAGTATTAACTGGAGAGAAAGAATATACTGGGATGAAGAAGAAGTTCAGCTTATTCTTGAAGACCCTAACGACGGATTATTTCTTCCCGAACATGAAAGATTTTTTAGAAGAAAACAAATTGACTCAAGAAAATTAAATTTTGAATATTCATGGATTGACTTCAGAGAAGCAGCAAGCAAAGAACTTGAAGGCAATCTTTCTGATGGAACAGGAAGACACTACAGACCACAAGGATTAAAAGACAGATCTGTTTATATTAAAAAAGATATTATTAATGTTTATCCCGACACATTATCTTGGGTTCACGATTTTTCATATTCATTTAATGAACCAATGACACAAAATTATTTCTGGCATCCTGCTTATGATAATTATCCTGTCGTTGGTGTAAGTTGGAAACAAGCCAGAGCATTTTGTATTTGGAGAACAATATTAATTGACAGCTATTTGGAAGGAAGGGATGAATCCTATTGGAACGATTATCGTTTACCTACCGAAGCAGAATGGGAATGGGCAGCTCGTGGCGGATTAGATCTTAATCCTTACCCATGGGGAGGTCCTTATATTAGAAATAGTAACGGATGTTTCCTTGCTAATTATAAACCATTAAGAGGAAATTATATTGATGATGGAGGACTACACACAATAGTCGTTGCTCATTATGCTCCAAATGATTGGGGTTTATACGATATGGCAGGAAATGTTGCAGAATGGACAAGCGATGCTTTCAACGAATCAACTTATAATTTTTCACATGATTTAAACACACAATATTCTCATGAAACATCAGAAAACGACCATTACGTTTTAAAAAGAAAAGTTATCAGAGGTGGTTCATGGAAAGACATTGGATTTTATATAAGAACAGGCACGCGTTCTTACGAATATGAAGATACTGCTAAATGCTATATTGGATTCAGATGTGTTCAAACGTATCTTGGAAGAGCAAAAGGTGACGGACCTAATGCTTCAAATGTTTATCATTAAAAATTTGAATTTACACAAAATCAAATAAATAATTATTGGAAATAAAATTTATTATTAACACTTAAATTTATCTTTTATTATGGGAATAAACAGTTTAGTTAGAACCAAAGGTTTTAGAAATTTTATGGCAAAGCTTTACGGATGGGGTGCTTCAGTTGTTATACTTGGAGCATTATTTAAAATCAATCACTATCCAGGTGCCGAAGCAATGCTTATCATAGGATTAGGCACAGAATCACTTATTTTCTTTTTCTCAGCTTTTGAGCCCCCTCATGTTGAACCAGATTGGAGTTTAGTTTATCCTGAATTAGCAGGTATGTATACAAGTAAAACTGAGTTACAATTATCAACATCATCAACTCAAGAACTTGATGAAATGCTTGAGGAAGCCAAAATAGGACCTGAATTAATTGAGAGTTTAGGAAATGGTTTGCGGAGTCTCTCAGATACAACATCAAAACTCTCTAATGTTTCTAACGCATCAGCAGCTACAAATGATTACGTTGAAAACATTAAAACTGCTTCAATGTCTGCAACAGAACTTTCATCATCCTACAAAAAAACTGCAAGTGCTTTAATTAATGATATTTCAGCATCAGAAGAATATGCAAATAACATTAAACAAGCATCTAAATCTGCAAGTGAATTATCTGATTCATATATTCAAGCTTCTAAAACTGTTCAAAGCGAAGCTTCAGCTTCCGATGAATTTGTTAAAGGAATTAATTTAGCTACACAATCTGCCCAAAATCTTGCAGAAAAATATACACAATCTGCCGAATCTTTAACCAAATCAGCAGAATCTATTGACTTTTCAAATGTTGATGGTGAAGCTTATGCTAACCAATTGCAAAAAATCGCACAAAATCTTGCAGCTCTCAATACTGTTTATGAATCTCAATTAAAAGGTTCTAGCGAACAAGCTGAATCAACAGAAAAAATGAAGGAAGGAATGAATAAATTCCTTGATAATTTGAATGCATCAATAGAAAATACTGCAAAATATAAAGATGAAGCTGCTAATTTAGCCGAGAATGTTGCTGCTCTTAATAATGTTTATGGTAAAATGCTTAATGCTATGAACGTTACAAAATAATTTTTTAATATTTGAATGATTAACTTTAATAGAACTAATCTAAAAAAAACAAAAAAATAAATGGCTGGATATAAAGAAACCCCGCGTCAGAAAATGATCGGTATGATGTATTTGGTTCTTACTGCCCTTCTTGCTTTAAACGTATCAAAAGAAGTTCTTGATGCATTTGTTGTCGTTAATGAAGGTTTAGTAAAAACAAATCAAATATTAGAAGAACAAAATGCTTTACAATTTACGGAATTTGAAAACCAAAAAGCATTAAACGAAGAAAAAGTTTTACCATACTTTCTTAAAGCAGATAAAGCAAAAAACCTTTCTGGAGAATTGATAAGTTATATTAATGATTTAAAAAGACAAGTTATTGCCTACACAGAATTTGGTGACAAAGAAAAATATGTTGAAAAATATAAAGACCCTAAAACGAAAGAATATGTAACTGACAGCATTGTTAACATGCCTCTTGGTGTTTTACAACAAAAAAGTAGTTATGATAAGCCTATGATTATCTTACTTCCAAAATCTGAAAATGTAAAAAAAGGTGAAGCTCATGTTCTGAAAAACAAAATAATTAAATATAAAGAAGAAATGTTAAATCTTCTACCTGAAAAGGATAGAAAGAATATGAATTTAGGACTTTTAACTGAAGATGGTTATAATAAAGACCAAAAAAAGACAATGCCTTGGGAATACAACACCTTTTACCACATGGTTTTATATGGTGATATTGTATTACTTAATAAATTTATTACTGAAGTTTACAATGCAGAATCAGATATTGTTGCAAAATTATATAGCAACATCTCTGCACAAGACTTTAAATTTGACCAAATTGATGCTAAAGTTATTCCAAAATCCAATTTTGTAATTACAGGAGATAAGTATTCTGCCGACATTTTTGTTGCAGCATACAGTACAACTGAAACACCTGAAGTTTATATTAAAACCGGTGTTGACACTTTAAGAGTTGAAGATATTGGAACTGCTGAAAAAATCCCGGGAGAAAAGGGAGTGGTTAAATATCAAGTTGATGCAGGTGCAATGGGAGAAAAAAAATATGCAGGTATAATCAGATTAAGAAAACCCGGTTCAACTGAATTTGAAGACCAT
>Ga0307990_1004252_pt1 | contig 10572 bp, 6 predicted proteins | sample EllFjometagen129_FD_203168 | JGI IMG/M metagenome (GOLD analysis project Ga0307990, IMG submission 203168) | Marine microbial communities from Ellis Fjord, Antarctic Ocean - #129 | ecosystem: Environmental > Aquatic > Marine > Unclassified | place: Southern Ocean | collected 2014-10-08
TTACTGCGAAACTAACACAGGCAGTCGGTTGCTACACGGCCGTCTGGAACTGGGTCGGTTGTTACTCGGTCATTGGGTCATTGGGTCATTGGGTCATTGGGTCATTGGGTCGTTAGGTCATTGGGTCGTTGGGTCGTTAGGTCGTTGGGTCGTTGGGTCGTTGGGTCATTGGGTCATTGGGTCATTGGGTCGTTAGGTCATTATGTCAGAGTAAATTTTCTGTAGCCGAGGTCCTTGACCTCGGACAATTTTTTGGAGGTCAATTTGAAACGTTCAATATATATTCTCTCAATTCTGTTCGTAGCTTTCTCTGCATTTGCCCAGTTTGGTGAATCGCCATTCGGGTTAAACGTCTCCGCCGCAGGGGATAAAGGTGCAGAGAGTGTCGATCTCCTGATTAAGATGAATATTCCCTCTGATCATATCATCTATTATGCGAGCTTCTCTGTAAAAGCATCAGATGGATTTACTTTGACCCCGGTTAAGGAGGCAAAAGCTGAAGAAAAATCTGATCTTCTTGATCCCTCCACAAAGGTTAAGGTCTTTGCCCACCCCTTTGAGGCCGTTTACTCTCTCTCCCCAGCATCAGAGGGAGCTGTAATCACTATCTCTTATCAGGGATGCGATAAATCTGTCTGCTTTATGCCGGAGGAACACTTTTACCGCTTTGATAAGGGAACCTTTGCATTTCCGGAGCATACACCTGGTGAAGATGGCGACGACGAGAGCGGCTTCGTCGAGGTCGATCAAGGTGAGCTTGATCCATGGTTGCAGGGTGCTAAGCTTGAGACTGCCGGCGGCTATATGGACACCACTGATTTTCTTGCATTCATGGATAAGGTCGAAGGTGAAGAACGTTCAGATAAATCCAGCTTCAAGCAGTTTCTGGATGATCCGGTCTCTTTCCTGCAGAAATATGGCATGGCACTGACTCTGATTCTGGTGCTGCTGGGTGGAGTGCTCTTAAATATGACTCCCTGTGTGCTGCCTATGATACCTATCAATCTGGCAATTATCGGAGCCGGTGCCGGAACACACGGCAAGGGATTTACTCGTGGTTCTGCATATGGCCTTGGAATTATTATGGTCTATGGCGGACTCGGCTGGATTATCCTGCGGAGCGGCCTTTTCTTTGGTGCCATCCAATCCAACCCCTGGTTTAACCTTGTGATTGGTTTTGTATTCGTCGCGCTCTCGCTGGCTCTCTTTGACCTTTTTATAATTGATTTTGCAAAATTTGTTACTCCTAAAGCAGGGGAGGGTCAAAAGAAAGGGGTGGCTGCCGCATTTGCCGCCGGGGCTCTCTCAGCTTTGTTGGCGGGTGCCTGCGTGGCTCCTGTGGTTCTTGCTGTTCTGCTGTTGGCCGGTAATCTCTATGCCGGCGGTATGACCTCCGCCCAGTTTCTCCCCTTTGTGCTTGGTGCAGGCATGGCCCTACCCTGGCCCTTTGCCGGTGCAGGGCTCTCGGTGCTGCCCGGTCCCGGCATGTGGATGGTGCGGGTCAAGCAGTTCTTCGGTATCTTTATGCTGGTTCTTGCGGTCTACTATTTTTATGTGGCCGGCACTGGATTCTTCGGTGGCACAAAAGCTCGCGAGGGCTCAATCCTGGCCGGCGATCAAGCTGCCTGGTCCGCTAAGGTCGAACAGGCTAAGGCTGAAGGCAAACCGATCTTCCTTGACTTCTGGGCCACATGGTGCAAGAACTGCTCTGTGATGGAGAAGAAAACCTTTAAAGAGGAGGCTGTTAAAAAACGACTTGATAAATATATTGTTGTCAAAGTTCAGGCCGAAAAGCCCGATCAAAGTCCGACAAAAGAGATGTTGGAGGCCTTTAATGCCCGTGGTCTTCCCAGCTTTGCAGTCCTAACGTTCGAAGAACGGTAAAGAGGTTGAAGAGGTTGAAGAGGTTGAAGAGGTTGAAGAGGTTGAAGAGGTTGAAATGGTTGAAGAGGTTGAAGAGGTTGAAGAGGTTGAAGAGGTTGAAGAGGTTGAAGAGGTTGAAGAGGTTGAAGAGGTTGAAGAGGTTGAAGAGGTTGAAATGGTTGAAGAGGTTGAAGAGGTTGAAATGGTTGAAGAGGTTGAAGAGGTTGAAATGGTTGAAGAGGTTGAAGAGGTTGAAATGGTTGAAGAGGTTGAAGAGGTTGAAGAGGTTGAAGAGGTTGAAGAGGTTGAAGAGGTTGAAGAGGTTGAAGAGGTTGAAGAGGTTGAAGAGGTTGAAGAGGTTTCAATTGACTCGTAGTCGACAGGTGTCGGCACGAATTCGAACTAACGCGGGCTTTGCCCGCAACCCAATATCCAATAACCAACACGGAATATCCAACCGAACAAGTAAAAAAAAGTAAAGCGCGTAGCGAGTTGTTCATAACATGTAGTTTGCGCAATCAATTGTAGCGACGGTTCTTAGAGTCGCAACCTAATATCGCACAACTCCAGGTGTGATGGAGCGAAGCGGCTCTTTCCTTGGATATTGGATATTCCGTGTTGGATATTGGATATTCAAATATTTATGAATGACTCTTACACAATTTCTCTGTTTTATGACAGAAGTTAAAATTATCGCCCCTAAACTCTAAACTCTAAACTTTAAAACAATGTCCGATATAATTATAACCGGTGCCTGCCAGCACAATTTGAAAAATATTGATGTTCGTATTCCACGCGACACACTTACCGTCATCACCGGATTGAGTGGTTCGGGTAAATCATCGCTTGCCTTCGACACCCTTTATGCCGAGGGTCAGCGTCGTTATGTGGAGAGTCTCTCCGCCTATGCGCGCCAGTTTCTTGATCAGATGCAAAAACCGGATGTGAAACATATTGAGGGGCTCTCGCCTGCAATCGCTATCGAACAGCGCACCTCCGGCGGTAATCCGCGCTCGATTGTGGCAACCGTTACTGAAATTCATGACTATCTGCGTTTGCTGTACGGCAACATTGGCAAGGCCCATTGTCCCAAATGCGGCAAGCCAGTTGAAAAACAGAGCCCTGAACAGATTGTGGATTGCCTGATGGAGCTTCCAGATAAAACAAAATTGATTCTCTTTGCCCCGCTCGTGCGCGGACGTAAAGGATGCCATCAAGAAGTTTTTGAGTCGATTCGCAAACAGGGGTTTGTGCGCGTGCGTGTCAATGGAGAGGTTTTGCCTATCGATGATGTCCCGGTTCTGAATCGTAATAAAACTCATACGATTGAGGCTGTGGTAGACCGACTGGTAGTGCGTCACGGTATCCGCACCCGCCTGACCGATTCAATTGAGGTCGCCCTCGGACACGGTACCGGCATCATCAGCGTGCTGCAGATTCAGCCTGACGGAAATGAGGAGGAGGTCCTCTACTCTGAGAAGAATGCATGTGCCGATTGCTCTATCAGCTTCGAGGAACTAAAACCACGCGCATTCTCTTTTAACAGCCCGTATGGAGCCTGTCCAGTCTGCCATGGACTCGGTTCACAGCTTATCTTTGATGTTGACCTGGTGGTGCCCGATAAAAAACTTTCGCTGAATGACGGTGCAGTTGTTTCTTGGCGTCGTGGTGGATACCGGATGATTGTCTACTATAAAAAGTTGCTCAAAGCGGTTGCCGCAGCCTATGAAATTGATATGGATCAGCCCTATGATGAGCTGCCCGAAAGCTTTCAGAATATTCTGCTGCATGGTTCCGGCGATGAAATTGTACCCCTGCGGCTGTGGATGCGTGGCAAATGGCATAAGGCCGATAAACCTTTTGAGGGTGTCTTGCCCAGCATGATGCGCCGCTACCATGAGAGCAGGATAGATGCGGTCCGTGAAAAATTGCGTAAGTTCATGAGTGCCCAGCGCTGTCCCTCCTGTCATGGCAAACGCCTTCGTAATGAATCTCTGGCCTGTACCGTTGCTGATCGCAATATCGTCGAAGTGATGGATCTGAGCGTTAAAGACTGCCGTGTTTTTTTCGATAGGCTTGAAATCTCTGATGCCGAGCATTTGATGGTTGCCGAGGTGCTGAAAGAGATCCGACGTCGCCTTAGATTTCTGGCTGAGGTCGGACTTGACTATCTATCTCTCGCGCGCGAAAGCTCAACCCTCTCTGGTGGTGAGATGCAGCGCATCAGATTAGCAACCCAGATTGGCTCAGGCCTGGTCGGTGTTCTCTATGTTCTGGATGAACCCACTATCGGTCTGCATCCACGCGATAATGAACGACTGATTGAGATGCTGCATGCCCTCCAGAAACGTGGCAATACGGTGGTTGTGGTTGAGCATGATGAAAAAATGATTGCAACCGCCAGCTATATCGTGGATCTTGGACCAGGTGCCGGACGAGATGGGGGCGAGGTTGTCTATCAGGGTGATTACAAGGGACTCCTTGCGTGCAAGCGCTCCCTGACTGCCGCCTATCTGACCGGCCGAAGCAGGATTGAGGTGCCGACAGAGCGTTTTGTTCCCGGAGATCAATGGCTTAAGGTCTTCGGGGCTTCAGAAAACAACCTTGATAATATCAATGTGCAGATACCCCTCGGCTGCTTTGTCTGTGTCACCGGTGTCTCCGGCTCCGGTAAATCAACACTGGTCAGCGACATCTTGAAACGTCAGCTCTTTAAAGAGATCTACCGTTCCAAAGAACGCCCCGGTGCATTTAAGAAGATCGAGGGTGTCGAGTTGCTTGATAAGGTGATTGAGATAGATCAGAGCCCGATCGGTCGTACCCCGCGTAGTAACCCGGTGACCTATACCGGTGCGTTCACTCCCATTCGTAAACTTTTCTCCGAGACTCCCGCATCAAATGTGCGTGGCTATAGCATGGGACGATTCAGCTTTAATGTAAAAGGGGGGCGCTGTGAAGTCTGTAAAGGCGATGGTATCCGCCGGCTTGAAATGCATTTTCTGCCGGATGTTTATGTGACCTGCGAGCAGTGTGGCGGTAAACGCTATAACAAGGAGACCCTTGAAATTCGTTATGGAGGTAAGAACATAGCCGATGTTCTGGAAATGACCGTTAATGAGGCCTGTGATTTCTTTAAGGCAATTCCTGTTATATACCGCAAATTGAAAACACTGCAGGAGGTCGGGTTGGGCTATATTCACCTGGGGCAATCCTCCACCACGCTCTCCGGCGGAGAGGCTCAGCGTATCAAGCTCTCATCTGAACTCGCAAAACGAGCTACCGGAAAAACCCTCTATCTTCTGGATGAACCCACTACTGGTCTGCACTTTGCAGATGTGCATAAGTTGCTGGATCTGCTGCTGAAACTGCGTGAATCCGGCAATACCGTCGTGGTGATTGAACACAACCTCGATATTATAAAGAGTGCCGATTATATCATCGACCTCGGCCCCGGTGGAGGCGATGAGGGCGGGAAACTTGTCGCATCAGGTACTCCGGAAAAAATTGCCCGCAGTCGCAAATCCTATACCGGTCAATTTCTGAAAGAAATTTTGAAACAGTAGTGTCCCGCTTTAGTGGTGTAGGGCGTGCCTCCTGTAGGGGGCGCACAAAAAAACGTTGCAAAACACGTGGCGGGGTCACGGCCCCCGCCCTACAGTTTTAATGTTCATTAAAGCATTTGCTGTAGCTGAGGTCCTTGACCTCGGAAAGGCTACCCACGCAAACGTTGAAAGTCCTAAGTTGTCAATAGGTGCTCTATGCTGGTAGCGCAACCGCCCGCCGTGAAGCGCACTTTCATGGGCACACTTTAGAACTTAACCGCCCTCTAGTCATCTTGGTAAATCACCTTTACGTCCTTGAACATAAACTTGTTGTCGCTCAGCCTCAGGGGTTTGCCGCTGGCGGTGGTCACGTTCTTCATGACAACTTTTTTGGTCTTGATGTACGGGTATTTCTCCTTGTAGGAACCGTCTGTGAACTTCCGGTTGAAGTTAGCAAAAATGGCCGGCCCACGATAATTATTCCGATGGTTCGTGTCGTCGATACGAAGCGTGTCGATCGTAATTTGTTCAGGCATGTAGCAGGTGTAACCGAAGTCGTGCTGGCTCGAATTGGATCCATTGATTAGAGTGGCATTAGCGGGCCTGCCGCACGAAGGAACGAAAACGCAGTTTCGGATGATGAGCTCGCCCTGCCATGTGCTGCCGTAATCGCGGCGCAGGTTGATCAGGCTCCTTCCATAGACAGTGCTGTTCTCCACCAGAAACTTCCCGAAGCCGATGGCGTTGATCCCGACATAGCCTAAGGTCGAATTGCGGATCGTGGCATTGGCTACCCCTTGATGAGCATCGAAGCGCGAGAAGGTGCACTTGTCGAGGAGAATGTTTTTGCAGTAGTTCGAGCCCATAATTCCCCAGCGGCTCCTGTCCTTGATGTCATTGCTCTGTTTGCAGTTTACGAAGGAGACATTCATTGCTCGGTTGAGGGAGATGTCGTAGCTGCCCATGCTGACCGGCTTTTCCGCTGATCCAATGGTCCTGTACGTTTTGTGCCCGGTCAGGATTGCATTTTGCACTGTCACGTTGGCGCAGGAGCCGATGTTAATGAATCCGCCGTATGGGGCACCATGATCACCTTCGCCAATGATGCGGTGTTCCACTCCGTTAATCACTACGTTAGAGCGCCTTATCGCAATCCCCCGGCCGTAGTAGGTGTATTTCGATTCGGCGGCGTTGGCTTTGGTGATAAACCGACCTCCCTTGATGGTCAGCCGGCGTTTGTCAATCGGCAGGGCGGTGATCTTGGTGATCTTATCAAAATCCCAGATGATCGGCGTTTTCATGTCGACCTGGCCATTTTTGTCAGCTATGAAGATATCGGTCTGAGCGGAACCCTTGTTCTGGTTCAATCCATATCGGATGTAGCGTTTGATATTAGAGTTGGAAACGCTGATGAGACAGGTGCCGGGTAGCGAAATGTCGATCCGGGACTGGTTTCTCTTGAGAGAAGCGATTCCCTTCAGGGCGAATGACTTCAGGGTAGAGCGGACAAGAAAAATGTTTGTTTTACGGTTCAAAACGGCGGTGTCGTCAATCACAAACTTGGCTGTTCCCCAATCGGTATCCGTCTGAATAACAGCCGTTTTGTTTTTTCCTCCGATGTAGTAGGTTGCTCCTTTGTCCGCTTGCACGGGAAGTCCATGCTTGTTGGCAAATTTATGTGCTCTGATGATGGCATCCATGTCATCGCTTATGCCGTCTCCAACGGCCCCGAATTTTGCATATCGGACCACCTTAGTCCCTTGGGGACTAGAAGAAAATTGGGCAAGTTCTGCGGAGAAAAGGGACGGGCACACCCCGAAGAAACAGAGGACCATAGACGCAATTAACATTTCATGCTTTTTCATAATAGTAAAATCTCCTACAAATCACTTATTCGATTCAGGATGTCTGATTTTACCAATTATAGCAAAATAAATTTTAGTTTTGTTCAAGATTCTTTGATATCATAGCAACCAACCGGTGGCTCCAAGCAAGGTTCTAAATGGGTGCGATGCAACTTAGTTGAACTTGCCCATATCACTGGGTTACAGCTCAAAAGGAAAAAGGTCGCTATCAAATAAAATGCCTGATAAAACCTGATTTTTTAGATCCATTATCTGTTTCTCAGGAATATCTGTATGTATGAATTTATTTGTCAAACTGCCTTTGTGTAAGAGTAGCCCTCTAAACCAGCATAAACGGTATTCTTCGCAGTAATACTGGGTAACATGATCTCGGCTTGACAGAAAGGACATTTCCAAATCTCTCCAATATAGTCATCGGGAACAATAACTCCGTTATAACAACTAGTGCAGATGGTTGTAGTTCGATAATTACTCATATAAAACCTCCTTTTAGGTATGGGTATAAATATACGAATAACTTGATGCTTTGTCAATACCCAAAAATAAATAAATTTCAGTCACTTATTTACATTCTGCACAATCGGGATCTACATATGGCATCGGCCGGATATGATGGACAGAAACATTCACTTAGTCGAGGGCTTTGCCAGACGAGTGAATACCTCGGCAAGGGATGTGTCGGCATACTTTTCAGCAAGAGCCAATGCCGCTTTGCTTGCATCGGGATCAGCTCGATTAAAGCATGTGGCGTGATTGGCAACGATAAAATGTTTATCCATCAGTTTGTCGAGAGCTTTCTCCGCTGCCAAATACTTCAATGCCGTTTTGTTAGTTTTCAGGGCACTTAATTCTTTTCTCGCCGGAGTCGACAAATCGGTTGGCAGCTTTAATTCAGAGAGTAACTGCGCCCAGATAAGAGCTTTGCCGGGGGCACTCTCTTTGAGTGCATTTATCTCCGTCAACTCTCTCTTTGCGAAGCGGATACACTCATCCCTATAGCGCACTTCTTTTTTTGCGGCATCCTTAAGAAACCATCCCGTTAACATGGTCATTCCTTCGGTCATATATTTTTCCGATGCCCAGTCGTGGTTGCCGGGAAAAATGACTAACTTTTTGTTTCTACAACGAATCTTATCAAGCGATTTTGGCATGTCCCATCGATTGAAACAGTTGGAGCCACATAAAGCATAGATAGAAGATTTTGGAGACTGTTTATAAACACGTCCATACCCAACTCCGGCTCCATTAGCCAGCAATCCGGCAAAATCCCTCTTCTTCATATGCTCACCCAGTAAACCAGCGGTACGGGATCCTCCAGAATGCCCCGATGCATACACTCGTTTTTTATCAATGGGGTATTTCTCTATAACCTCATCCACCATAGCATAGACCGAGTCTTCAATCTTAATTTTCGATTTGTTTGCAGACTGAACCGACACAACCAACGCCCACCCATTACGCTTTGCTCCTGGAATATATCGCTTCAGTGTGCGCGGCTTTCCTCCGCTTGGGTCAAAGACAAACATAACCGGCCAGGATTGAGATGATTTAAGGCACTCCGGCACAAACATATGATAAGTTATGGCGTCATTCTTGCTCAATGGAATGGCCTTGCTGGTTGACCCAAACTCAAATGGAAGCTTATGCTCAATTTTCGGGGTGGTAATATCTTTAATATATGCCTTGTCCCCGGTAGATAGATTACGGGCTAGAATTTTCACTGTTCTTCCATTTGTAAGCTTAAGGGAGACAGCGCCCCGCTCCTCTTTAACAAAAGAGGCATCTACTGATTTGCCATCTAATGCTGTCCACTTCCGTATTTCGCCTTCGCCTAACGCAATGCCAAGCATACAAAATATAACAACAACTGCCAGCTTCACATATTTCATAATTTACTTCCTTTTGTGAGATTTTTTTGCTAACCCATACAAAAACCCTAATTACTAATGATTTTAACAAAACTTATTAAACTTCGACAGGTATTTATTATTATTGATAATATCAAAAGCGAAGTCTGCGACTCTTTTAAAACCGCTTAAGTTTCATCCCATGAGGAGGGGGGGGACTGTGCATACTCTTGCATCTGCTAGGTTAATCCAGTACAATATTTAATCACTATCACATGGCAGGGAACTATGGCTTCAAAAAATGGAAAAGAGAAAAAGCATTCTATTCCCGAGTTAACGATTCGGGCAATATTCTTAGGACTCATTTTGTCGGTTGTAATGGGTGCGGCTAATGTATATCTCGGGTTAAAAGCCGGAATGACCGTATCCGCTTCAATACCGGCAGCTGTTATAGCAATGGTGATGCTCAAAGCTTTTTCTAAGTTCACGAAAAGTAAACAGAGTAATTTACTCGAGAGCAACCAAGTCCAAACAGCTGCATCTGCAGGTGAATCATTAGCCGCAGGTATAATTTTTACGATGCCAGCCTTAGTCATGATAGGCGTATGGAATGAATTTAACTGGCTGCTGACAACTGTGATTGCATTTACAGGCGGGCTTTTAGGTATTCTTTTCATGATACCAATGCGACGTGTCTTTGTGATATCAGATGATAAAGACTTGAAATATCCCGAAGGTGTTGCATGTGCAGCTGTTCTTAAGGCGGGGGAATCTGATTCTGATCAAGGTGCGGCCTCGGCCATTTTTAAAGGAGTTGGATTAGGTGCCCTTTTTAAAATTTCAGCAAGTTTTCTTGGTATTTGGAATAGTGCTCTTGAGGGTGCTTGGCGTGTTGGTGGCAGAATATTTTATTTAGGCGGGGATGTATCTCCTGCACTAGTTTCTGTTGGATATATTGTGGGTATCAATGTGGCGGTACTTCTCTTTATTGGTGGTTTTTTGGGATGGCTTGTTGGTATACCATTGCTTAGTGGGCATGCCAGTCAAACTTCGAGTGCTTTAGATGCCGCATGGGGATTGTGGTCAAAAGAGATTCGGTATGTCGGTGTTGGTTGTATGGTTGTGGGTGGAATCTCTTCCATTTGGAAAGTTCGTTTTGGATTAGGACATGCACTCAGAGAATTAACAAAGAAAAAACCAACCAGTAAAAGTATTGTTGATGAAAAGGATAGGGATCTTCCCAGCGGTGTAATGACTGGATTTTCTTTATTAGCAGTTGTTTTAGTAGGAGGTGTTTATTACTACTTAACAAATAATTTAGCAATTTCCTTAATTACAACTATAATTATGATTGTGATGTCTTTCTTTTTTACCGCAGTTTCTAGTTATATTGTTGGATTAGTTGGTAATTCAAATAGTCCTGTGTCAGGTATGACGATTACTACGGTGCTTTTT